>OGQT01003201.1_pt1 | contig 10697 bp, 11 predicted proteins | sample 1553261 | NCBI WGS metagenome assembly OGQT01 (sample SAMEA2579992, study PRJEB22360) | human gut metagenome | biome: human gut; feature: human-associated habitat; material: faeces | place: Denmark | collected 2008/2010
GTCTGGATATTCTCTTCCGTGGCGTCGAACTCCCGGCCGCCGATGACCGGCTTGAGGGTGTTCACCACGCTGGTGTATATTTCCGTGATGGGAATTACGTTGTACTCGATGCCGAGGTTCTCGGCCAGCTTCTTCGCATCTTCGACCGAATGGTCGGAAGAGAACTGCGAGGGCAGGAGCAAAGCCCGGATATTTTCGCGTCCCAGCGCATCGGCGGCCAGGCAGGCCACCACGGCCGAGTCGATGCCGCCCGAAAGGCCGATGCAGGCCTTTTTATAGCCGTTCTTCACGAAAAAGTCGCGCAGGCCGCACCGGGCCGCCTGGTAGACCATCCGCGTACGGTCGTTGTAGGTCGAGGGGATCGAGACCGGCTCGCCGGCCGCCTTGGTGTCGAAAATCTGGAAATCCTCCTCGAAGTGCTTCATCATCAGCACCAGCTCCCCGCGGTTGTTGAACGCCCCCGACGTACCGTCGTAAACGATGTCCGTCGAACCGCCTACCTGGTTCACCAGCACAAGGTTCTTACCCTCGACGAACGACAGGTGGCGCATCATCTCGTAACGGTAGGTCATCGTCCCCCGGCCGTATTTGCGGGCGTTTATCGAGATGACGGTCTCGACCGACTTGTCGAAGTCATGCTCGCGGCTCAGGTCGTCGCCCACGACGATGGCGCACTTGTGGCCCTTGATCGTCGCGTACTCGAATCCCTTCGAAGGGACGAGGAAGCCCATTTCGCGGCGTGCGGTGATATATTTCTTACCCACGTAGCGCAGCACTTTGCGATCCTGGATCAGCGCCGCGGCGCTGATGGTACCTTCGCGCGTCAGGATCGGGAGTCCCACGATGGCCGCGATACCGTCGCAGCACGACGCGATTTCGACCAGCGCATCCTCGCACAGTTCGAGGAAGGTCGTTTTACGCAACAGGTCGAAAGCCGGGGTTCCGCTCACGGCCTGTTCGGCAAAGATAACCAGGTCGGCACGCTGCGCTTTCGCTTTGTTGATCGAATCGATGATTTTCGAGGTATTGCCGTCGATATCCCCGATCGTATAGTTCAACTGGGCAAGGGCTATTTTCATCTATCAGTAATTTTAGTAGGCAAATTACAACTTTGCAAAGTTAAGGATTATTTATAAAATAGGAAGGATTTTTGGTGTTAATAAATTAACATTCCCCAATTTACAAAAAAATTTAAAAACCCGAAACCCCGGCACTCTTACCTGCCCCGGCCGCAAACCGCCCGGCAGATACCGTTCCCCAACCTCCCGGCGCCCAACAAGCTCCCACCCAGCCCAGTAAAACCGCCTGTCCGGCCGCTATTCCCGCAGCCGGCCAGCACACGCCGAGTCCCTGCCCGGCAGGCTTTGCGCGGGAGGGCAAAACGCCCCGTATCACGGCCGCGCGTGTCGCCGCGCACATGCTGCCTGCAAAAAAATCTTTTTTTTCACCCGGATTTCTGCCTGACATACAACATCAGTTACCTAAATGTTAGCAACATACGCCAGCGTACCGTCTTGCACGAACGCTGCATTCTCCTTACCTTCGCAACGGCAATACAGGCAACACGATTCATAAACGCTTTAATAATCCGTAAAAAATGAAAAAGGTAGAAAAAGTAGCCTCAGGCGCGAATTTCGCAGCCGTGACGGTCGGAAAAACCGAAGAGTTGAACCAGTACGCGCTGCCGCTGGCACCGGGCGTGGAGATCCCGGGAAAAGTATTCGTAGGCGGCGATCTGCAGGCCACCGGGGCCGAGATGTCGTTCCAGCAGTTCGCACCGGGCGGCAGCGTCGGGTTCCTCCACACCCACAAGACCCACGAAGAACTTTACATCATCCTCGGCGGAGACGGGGAGTTCCAGGTCGACGGGCAGGTCTTCCCCGTAGGCGAGGGGAGCGTCGTGCGGGTTTCGCCTGCCGGCAGGCGTTCGCTGCGCAACACGGGCGACAGCCCGATGACGATGATCTGCATCCAGTACAAAGCCGCCTCCTTCGACGCGGGCGACGCCGCCGACGGCGAAATCCTCCCCGACCAGGTCGTCTGGTAGGCAGCCCGGGCTCCCGGCTCCCGGCACGACAAGACAACAATCCCGAAAATCCGCCGCGCCACGCATACGGCAAAGGCGGATAATCCAGGAGCACAGGGGCAAGAACGCCCAAATAGAACCCGGGACTTGCCCCCCAATGCAAAGCAGGCCGGAGTGTACACTCCGGCCTGCTTTCTTAATTTTTCCACAGGGCTATTCCAGCCCCTCTTCGGGATCGGCCACAAGGATACGTCCGCAATATTCGCAGACGATAAGTTTCTTGCCCTGGCGAATCTCCACCTGGCGCTGCGGGGGAATCCGGTTGAAGCAACCGCCGCAGGCATCGCGCTTCACGGTCACGACCGCCAGCCCGTTGCGCACATTGCTGCGGATGCGGCCATAGGCCGACAACAGGCGCTCGTCGATCTTGGCCTTGACCCGGTCGGCCTGTACTTCGTACTCTGCGACCTGGGGTGCGGTTTCGGCTTCGATCCCTTCCAGTTCGTTCTTCTTGGCAGCCAGGTCGGCGGCACGGCCTTCCGCTACGGCTTCGGCCTCCTCCAGCTGGAGTTTCTTGGCTTTCACACCGGCGGCGTACTCCTTGAGGCGCTTCTCGGCCAGTTCGATCTCCAGTTCCTGGTACTCGATCTCCTTGGTAATGGCATCGAACTCGCGGTTGTTGCGCACGTTGTTCTGCTGCTCCTTGTAATTGCCGATGAGAATCTTGGCCTGGTCGACCTCGCGCTTGCGCTGCTTGGTGAGCGTGTTCAGCTCCTCGATTTCGGCATTGATGTTGTCGATCCGGGTTTTCAGGCCGGTCATCTCGTCTTCGAGATCCTGAACCTCGAGAGGCAGTTCACCTTTCACCTTGTTGATTTCGTCGATCCTGCTGTCGATCTTCTGCAATTCATAGAGTGCGATGATCTTCTCCTGCATCGAATAGTCAACGTCGGCAGTTTTCTTCTGTGTTGCCATATAATGTACGTGTATAGTTTAGACTTAAACCAAATAGTTCACCGGATTGCGAGAGCTTTCACTCTTGCGAACCGCAAAGGTAATCAAATTTTTCGACAAAATATCAAATAAAATCTGAATTGCGCAATATTCGCTTTCAAAATGGCCTATATCCGCTACGGTGAGGGCTTTATCCGGCGTCATGAAGTCGTTGTACTTCATATCCGCCGTGACGTAAATGTCGGCCCCGGCTCGGCGTGCGTCGCCGATCATCGAAGCCCCCGCACCGGTACACACCGCCACGCGCCGCACCTCGGGCGAGGCGATGTCGCTGTGGCGCACGACCCGAACGCCCAGCACGCGCTGCATGCGGCGCATGAACTCCACCGTAGCCATCGGCTCGGGCAGCTCGCCCACCACGCCGAACCCGACCTTTTCGTCCTCCGGCGTGGGCTGCAACACGCGCAAGTCCCCCACGCCCAGCATCTCGGCCAGCCGCCAGCTCATCCCCTCGGGGGCGCTGTCCAGGTTGGTGTGGCACGCATAGAGCGCAATGCCACTGCGGATAGCCCGCTCGACGCAGCGCTGCACCTGGTCTGCCGAATTGAAACGCTTGAGCGCATGGAAAACGATCGGATGGTGCGTGATGACCATGTCGCACCCTTCGCGTTCGGCCTCGGTCATCACTTCGTCGGTGACGTCCACGGCCAGCAGCGCCTTGTGCACCTCGTCGTCCGGGCGCCCCACGATCAAGCCTGCGTTGTCGTACGATTCCTGCCATGCGAGCGGTGCGAAACGCTCGATGACATCGGTCACTTCCCTGATTAGCATAGTATCCTGATTTGTCTGGTTATCATTTTTTCTGCCCCGGCGGGGCCATCCGCCCTGCGGCCGCGGCACTGCGCTTTCCGCCTTGCAGCGCAGCCTTCCCCAAGGGGTGCGGCGCCCGTTGCGCCCCTAAAAGAGCGACTGTTCGTAAAAGGCGAAGAGCTCCTTGTGTTCCGGCTCCTCCTTTTTGCGGCGGGGCTTGCGCAGACGTTTCGACGCGGGCTGCCCGGGTTCGGCGGCCCCCTGCGCCGCGGCATCCTCCGGGACGATCTTCACCACGGGTTTCGCCTTGCGGCGGGGCACTGTCGCTCCGGCCTCCGCCGCCGGAACTTCGGCATCCGCGCCGGCAAGGATCTCGCCCTCGCCGGCCTTCAGGTCTTCACGCACCTCGGCCAGCAGCGCACGGATGCGTTGCAGGCGCTCCATCAGCTCGGCATCGCGCTGCACGCCGCCCTCGGCCGCAGGCTTCTGTTTCAGGGCTTTCTTGGCGCCCTCGAGGGTCATGCCCCGCTCCTTGACCAGGTGGTAGATCAGTTTGAGGTTCTCCACATCCTGCGGCGAGAAGAGACGGTTGCCTTTCTTGTTGCGCTTGGGGCGGATAACGCTGAACTGCGACTCCCAGTGGCGGATCAGCGACGCATTGACGTCGAACATCTCGGCCACTTCGCCCATCGAATAAAAAAGTTTCTCGGCCATATCTATCGTTTAATAATTCGCAATGTATTGGGGTACATGTTATTCACCCGGTTACCGATCCGCTTCGCAAACCCGAGCGCCCGCCCGCGGGCACACACCAGGTTCACCCCTTCGGCAAACGCCCCGGCGGCGACCTCCTGCCTGCGCAGGTAGCACAGCGCCTGCGCCTCGTCCAGCTCCGCCGCGGACACCGCCTCGCGGTTCAACCCGCAGAAGAACGCCAGCGCCGGATCGGGCCGAAGGCTTCCCTTGAAGAACTGCCCCATCGCCACGCCCGCATAGATCACGGGCAGCGCTTCGCCGAGCGCCTTCACGGCCTCGGCCTGCGCGACGTAATATCCGTAGCAGGTATCGCCCACCGCCGCGAAGCACATCCGCTCCGGCGTGCGCACCCAACGGCGCAACTCAGCCGCGGACGCCTTGTCCACCTGCGCAAATACCGTGCGCCGCGCCTTCGGGGTGCGGCAACGGCCGCCGGCATCATAAGCCTTGCAGGCCACGGCGGCGAAAAAACCCTCGCCGCGTGCCCGGTAGGGATAGAACCGGTAGGTGCGGAAAGCCCCCACCCGGCCGCAGACGATCCCCCACGCCCCGTCGACAGCCATGTCTTCCGCCTCTGCGACCTCGTCGCCCGCCCATGCGAGCATACGCTCCAAAGCGCCTTCGTCCTCGTCGCGGTTGAAGGTGCAGGTGCTGTATATCAGCCTGCCACCGGGTTTGAGCGCACGCCATGCTTCACGTAATATCCCGTCCTGCCTTGCAGCACAGAGCTTTACATTCCCCTCGCTCCATTCGGCGCGGGCCTGTGCATCCTTGCGGAACATCCCTTCGCCCGAGCAGGGGGCATCCACGGCCACCATGTCGAACCACGCCTCGAAGTCGCCCAGTTGCCGGGGTTCGCAGGTCGTCACGGCGACATTGCCCGTACCCCACTTGCGGACGTTGTCCGCCAGTACCTGCGCACGGCGGCGGTCGATCTCGTTGGCGACGACCAGCCCGTCGGGCCCCGCGAGCGAGGCATAGAGCGTCGTCTTGCCGCCCGGGGCGGCGCAAAGGTCGAGGATTCGCTTCCCCGCAACCCCCTCTCCGCCCATCAGGCGCCCCACGAACTGCGACGACGCCTCCTGCACGTAATATGCCCCGGCATGGAAATCGCTGTCGAAGGTGAACTGCGGCCGCACCGCCAGGTAATACCCGTCGGCGCACCAGGGTACACGGCCGTCGGCGTTTTGCAAAACCGGAAGCGGGGCGGGCACATCCGTCCCGGAGCTCCCCTGCGGCGATCCGTATCCTCCCGGTGCCGCCCCGGTGCCGTCCTGCACCGCTCCGGGTTCGGCCGCACCGGCACATTTGGCAGGGTTCAGCCGCACGGACACGGGCGGCTCGGTATCGAGTGCGGCGCACAGCGCCGCCCCCTCTTCCGGCCCCAGCTCCGAAAGGACGCGTGCGGCGAATTTCTCAGGCAGCGTCATGCGTCGCTATCTGTTTTCGAGCGCATCGAGGCGCGCACATATCTTCTCCAGCACCGTAGGGTCGGAAACGAAATCCTCATGGTCTTTGTCGACGACCAGCACATCGCCTTCGTAGATGTTGTCGATCCAGTTGTTATACTTGTCGTTCAGACGCTTGAGGTATAATTCGTCGATGTTCATCTCGTATTCGCGGCCGCGCTTGCGGATCTGCGAAATGAGCGTCGGCACGCTCGCCTTGAGGTAGATCAGCAGGTCGGGCTTGGGGATGAGCGTGGTCATCAGCCGGAACAGTTTCATGTAGGTTTCGATGTCGCGCGAGGCCATCAGCCCCATTTCGTGGAGGTTGTCCGCGAAGATATGCGCATCCTCGTAGATCGTGCGATCCTGGAAGATCGCCCCCGAATCGCGGTTGTCGGCCAGCATATCCATCGTCTGCTGAATGCGGCTCCCGAGGAAGTAGATCTGCAAATTGAACGACCAGCGGTTCATGTCCTCGTAGAAATCGCCGATGTAGGGGTTGTTGCACTCCTCGAGGTAGGCTTTGGCGTTGTAACGCTCGGTCAGAATCCGGGTCAGCGTGGTCTTCCCGCTTCCGATATTGCCTGCAATGGCTATATACATATTATACGATATTTGTTTTACATCCTAAATACTGCCCGGCCGCTCCGGACAGCCGCCGGAGTGCTCCGCAACGGTGCATCACGGCATTACGCCGCAGCAAAACGCGCCGTCACTTCGTTTCCCCGCCGAACGCCAGTATCTCGTCGGCCACACGACGGTCGTTGACCAGCCGCGGCACCTTGTTCTTGCCCCGGGCACGCATCCACGCGAGGAAACGGCCGTGGCCGACGACCGTCAGCCGCTGCCGCTCGAGCGTCGTGCGGCGTTTGGCGTCGTAGTCCGAATTCACGGCCCGCAGTTCGCGGTCGAGCGCCTCGGCGAAATGCCCGCGGCTGTCGGGCTCGCGCTCGAACTCCAGGATCCATTCGTGGGCGCCCCGCTCGCGCAGCGACATGTAGCACGGCGCCACGGTATATTCCCCGACCACGGCCCCCGTTTCGTTGCAGGCGGCCAGCAGTGCGCGGTCGGCGTTGTCGACGATCAATTCCTCACCGAAGACATTGATATACTGTCTCGTACGCCCCGCGAAACGAATGCGGTAGGGATTCGTCGAAGTGAATTCCACCGTATCGCCGATCTCGTAGCGCCACAGGCCGTTGTTCGACGTGATGAGCATGGCGTAGACCTTGCCGCATTCCACGCCTTCGAGCGGCACGACGGTATCCCCGCTGCGGAACTCGAAGAAATTGCCGTAGTCGAGCATCAGCAGCATGTCGCTCCGCGACGGGTCGTCGGCCAGCGCGAAGAACCCTTCCGAGGCGTTGTAGGTCTCCATGTACTGCATCCTGTCCGAAGGGATCAGCGCCTCGAACGAACGGCGGTAGGGGGCGAACTCCACGCCCCCGTGGGCGAACATGCAGAGGTTGGGCCACACTTCGAGCAGGTTCTCCCGCCCCGTATAATCCAGCACGCGGCGCATCATCGCCAGGTTCCACGACGGCACCCCGGCGAAGGCCGTGATATTTTCGCCCGTGCACTCGCGGCAGATGGCCTCGACCTTGCGGTCGAAATCGGGGATGATCGCCGTGGCGGTGCGCGGCGCCCGGAACCAGCCGCTCCAGAACGTCGTTTCGTGGATCAGCACCGCCGATAGGTCACCCACAAGGTTGCGCCCCTCGCGGCTGCACGACCCGCCGAGGGTCAGCGTCTTGCCGTCGAAGACCTTCGTTTTCGGGTTGTTGGCCGCGAATACCGTCGCCACGTCCCGCATGCCGAGCGTGTGATTCCACCAGAGCGACTCCTCCGTGACGGGGATGTACTTGCTCCGGTCGGAAGTCGTGCCCGACGAGCGGGCAAAGAGTTTCACCCGCCCCGGCGCGGTGACGTTACGCTCCCCGGCCAGCATCTTTTCGATATAGGGTTTGAAGGTTTCGTAATCGAACGTCTCGACCATCGACTGGAACTGCTCCACGCTGCGGACATGCCCCAGGTCGTACCTCCACCCGAATTCCGTCCCGCGCCCGCGGCGCAGCAACTGCCTGAAGATACGCTCCTGCGTCTCGGCAGGACGGCGCCGGAAACGGTCGATAGCCCGCTCGCGCTGCGAAAACCAGGCCTTGAATAATATGCTTCTAAACGACACTTGTCTGTTCGGTTTCATTTTCCGCCGGTGTGCGGGCCCCGGCGCACGCCGGGCCCGACAGCACCGTCGTCAGTTAAAAAAGTATCCCACTTTGCCCACCGACGCAGGCATGGCGAAGACCACCACGCGGTCGTAGGGGTTGATTTCCATGTTGTCCACGGCGATGAAGACCTTGTCGCCGCGCACGATGCCGCCGATGATCGTGTCCTCGGGCAGCCCCAGGTCTTTGATGCGGCTCTTCACGGCCGGCGCATTGGGCTTGACGATGAATTCCAGCACCTCGGCGTCGCTGCCCGTAAGGCACTTGATGGCCTGCACGTCGGTCGACATCGTGAAGCGGAAGATGTTCGACGCCGTCACCAGTTTCTTGTTGATGATCGTGTCGATGCCGATCGACTCGGCCAGGTTGATGTAATTGAGGTTCTCGACCTCGGCGATCACCTTCTTGACGCCCATGCGCTTGGCGAGCATCGCCGCGAGGATGTTGGTTTCGCTGCGCCCCGTCACGGCCACGAAGGCGTCCATGTTCGAAAGCCCCTCTTCCATCATGGCCTCGGTGTTGCGGCCGTCCTCGTTGATGATGAGGGTCTTTTCGAGCATCTCCGCCAGCCGGTAGGCCTTCTCGGCGTTGTAGTCGATGAGCTTGATGTTCACCTCGTCCTGCAGCTCCGTGGCGATGCGGATGCCGATGCGCGACCCGCCCAGAATCATCATGTTCTTGATCTCGATGTTCGACTGTCCCGAAAACTCCATGACCTGTTTCACGGCATCCTGGCGGGCGATCACATAGATCGCATCGCCCTCCATGAACAATTCGCCGCGGCGCGGGATGATCGTCTGCCCGCCGCGCGTGATGGCCACCGTGCGGTAGCTCAGCGGCGCCTCGTCGTCGTCGAACCCCTCCAGCGGCTTGCCCACCAGGGGCGAGGTCGGCTCCAGGTGGAAAACCACCAGCGAGAGCTTGCCGCTCGAAAAATCGACGAATTCCGTGGTCGAGGTATGCCCCAGGAGGTTGATGACCTCGCTGGCCGCGACCTTCTCGGGGTAGAACAGGTAGTCGATGCCCATGTCGATGAACATCTCCTTGTTGTTGGGTTCCAGGTATTCGTTGTTGTCGATGCGGGCGATGGCTTTTTTGGCCCCGAGCTTCTTGGCCAAAAACGCCCCCCCCCCCCCGCCACTCTGGAAATCACTGGATGAGGCGAAAGCCGAGATCGAATACGGACTTTCCAAATGTGACATCCTGAAAATTTCAGATAATGAAGTGGAATTTTTGTTCGGAACCACGGATTATGATGAGGGAGCAAGACTGATCCGTGAAAAATATCAGATTCCGCTGGTACTCATTACCCTTGGAAAAGACGGAAGCCGTGCATATTATAAAGATCTCCGGGTAGAAGTTCCGGGCTTTGTCCAGGAGCATACGATCGAGACGACCGGCGCCGGAGATACGTTCTGTGCCAATTCCCTGAATTATATTCTGGAGCATGGAATGGAAGAGTTGACCGAAGAAAATTTAAAAGAGCTTCTCACATTTGCAAATGCGGCAGCATCCCTGATCACAACAAGAAAAGGGGCACTTCGGGTTATGCCGACCAGAGAAGAAATCAAGAACTTTATCCAGAATGTATAAAAAAGGAATCTGTTGTAAGACAGAAGAGAAGAACCTCTGCTTGACATTTTGTCCGGCAGAGGTTCTTATGTGCATGTTATAATATTTATTTTTTCTTATTCCAGACATGGATGCCTGCAAGGATTCCACCAATATACAGGATACTGATGAGTACCGTCGGATTCTCATGCAGACTGTATACTACAGCTACAATTGCAGCAAGGATCACTGTCAGCATAAAGGCATTCATAATCCGTTTTTCGCGGATGTTGCGTTCCTGCACCTGGAGCTCATGACGCTTTTCTTCAAGCTTCAGATACTCAAGAAGCTGGTCATCCGGAATTTTTTCCAGGATATATTTTTCACGCAGATAGTTCAGTTCTTTTGCTGTATGGAAAATGTGGTGGTGGAAACTTTTCTTTTCTCCGGTAAACGGATCTTTTTCGGAATCGTCAGAAGATTTGAAATCTTCCGATGAAAAATCCGTGTAAGTATTCTTTTTTCCCTCAGATGAAATGGTTTCTGCTTCAGGGGAATCTGGTTCCGGAGCTGGAGCTTCTTTGGGTGGTACATCAGTGGCTGTATGGATGTCTCCGGATTCGGAAACTGGTTCTGTAGAAAGCTTTGGATCAGAATCGGCAGATTCTGAGAAAGCTAAAATTTCAGACATATCTTAACCTCCTTCGATCATGAAAATGATCGATTTTCTTTTCTTATAGAATACCAGTTTCGTATAAAAATTTCAATCGACAGCGAGAAGGAAATGTCTGTTGAGGATTATAAGAAAATCTCATTTGGCTTTCGTCCGGATAACAGATCTTTCATTTTCAGAGATGCGGCAGCCAAAAAGACAGGGTTTAGCTTCCGGATACCTTTTGGACAGGCGGCGATACATCCCATACAACT
>OGQT01003218.1_pt1 | contig 10637 bp, 11 predicted proteins | sample 1553261 | NCBI WGS metagenome assembly OGQT01 (sample SAMEA2579992, study PRJEB22360) | human gut metagenome | biome: human gut; feature: human-associated habitat; material: faeces | place: Denmark | collected 2008/2010
CATCCATTTCATCTTCTTTGCCAGATCCCCCTGAACTTCAATATATGGCTCCTTACGTTTAATTGCTGTCTTTAATTCTTCTTTTGAACTGACCACAACTTTATTGATACTATTTTTCTTTTTTCCAAACATAATTTTCCATCTCCCATAAAGTATATTTTTATTACACCTATCCCTTTTTATTTTCACTATGTTCTTTGCGGATTGTTCCTATCCTTTTATCGGATCTGGTATCCCGTCCATTACTATTACGAAAAGTTCCCGGCGGAAGTCCATGTTTCTTTTCAAATGTACCTACCGTACAGTCACTTCTTGTTTTTCTCGTTTTTTTATCAGCCATATTACACCTTTCCCTTACTTCATTCTTTTTTAAATCTTACATCTTGAAATGAACCTTTTAACTCACTGGCAACTTCTACAATATTTTCCGGATCTTCACCTTGTGACATTCTGAAAAAGTCATCAGCTACTACCCATCCTAAAAATTCCGTTAATGCCGCAGCCGTAGATCCACTTATAATTCCACCTATTAACGTGCCAACTCCCGGAATCATTTTTAACAATTCTGAAGCAACGGAACGTCCCGCTTGTTGTGTTAATGCAACTCCAGCAATTGATTTTGCCGCTGCTTCTGACAAAGAGATATCGAATAAGTCACCTATTTTTATAATCATACCTATCTGTGCTACTGTGATAGGTATTGCATCAGACATTGGTATCGGTATAAGTCCTGCCACTGCCGATGCACCAGTCGCTGAATGAATGATTATATTGCATTTCCTTTTCAATTCTTTTGGCATGTTCACTTTTGATTTGCTCATATTTCTTCCTCCCTCGTTTTGCCTTATATAAAATCTAAAATTTTATACAATCTCATCTTTTGCTTCCCTCAATATCTGCCTCACCCTGCTCTCTGAATACCCGTATTTTCTTGCCAGGGCATGTACATTTTTCCCATTATACTCGGAACAGATTTGCTGCATTATGTACGTCTTCGAATAAAACTTTAGCGGAAACATTAACTGTAATCCTTTAAAATGACTATATATTTTATAAGCATTTTCAACGCCAACCGTTTCAGCCAGGTCCTTATATACTCCAGCCAGATCTTCCGAAGTAACTTCCGTCATACTTTCCAAGCATATCACCTCGCATGTAAAATATTTCTTTCATTATATTGGGTTTGCATTGCAAATTACAGTTATAGATTGCATTGCAATTTCTACTTGCAAATTACAATTTCAGGTAAAGCAGTTTAAACCGTAACGGGTTCAAACTGCCACTACTGTAACCTGGGGTATCGCTATTTTTATTATTTCTGTTTTTCCTGCAACTTACTGCGCACCATTTTTTTGAATTTTCCATAAAACCCATACCAATAATCATACTGATAAAAGGTGTCTGCCGTCTTATCATAGATCCATATGTTTCTTCTCAGGCTGTGTCCGCCCTGGCTGGAGCAGGAGCGCATCTGATAGTTTCCATCTTTTGTATAAATCATTTTATCAAAAAGGATTCCTCTTTTTATGACTTTCCAGATCTGTTTGTACTCTTCTTCTGTCTCCGCATTTTGTATAAAATGCTGATCTACCAGATCCGCCATCTCTTCACGGCTTACGTGGATTGTATTTAATTTTCCTTTGCTTACCTTACTCACCATCTTCGATTGTCTGCTTCATAATCTGTTTACTCCTTCTTTTCTGTTATCTTGCGATTGCTCTTATTCCCAATCCCGAATCTATTTGAAAAAAATGCATTTTAAAATCGCAATCGGAATCAGTATCCAGCCAAACATCATTCCTATTAAAAATTTTTTCATGTAATGCACATAAGCGGAAGAGTAAAATACAACTTTTCCCTCATACAATACCTTGTTTGTTGCCCAGTAGGATGCTGCCGCATAAATGATTAAAAGAACTGTTTCCATGACGTATGCCCTCTCTTTTCTTAAAGACTTGTTTTTGTTTACAGGCTCATTTTACCAAACCGGCTATTTTTACTTGTAAGAGTGATTAAAAAACTGCCACACCGGGTTGTCCGATGTGGCAGTTTTTATTTTTGCCTTATGTCATGTTTAAATTCAAAATCCTTATACTGATACTTTTCTGCTATTTTTTGCAGCAAAAGCAAAACTCTCTCCTGGTCATAAGCCGTATCCTCCAAAAATTCCTGCAAATGCCTTTTCGCTTCTATGATCGAATTGGTTACATCTGAATCGTATTCTTTTTCCAATAACTGCTGCAGTACCACGCACAACTGTCCGATCCCGTCTTGCCTGTCTGTCAGGATTTTGGAATCTGTTTTTTTTTCAAGCAGGATATACAAGGCTGCTAAATATATCCGGATTGTTTCATTTATATTTGCTATATCCTCATATTTAAATGCAATATAATCTATATCCCAATAGTGATCCGTTGTATCCTCTTTGACATTTTTTTCTAAAATATGCGCAGCTGTCTTATCGTACAACAGCGCAAGATTCTGTTCTGCTGTCTCTAATTTTCCATTATCAATCTCTAATGTGACAAGATCATGCTGCATGCTCGAATAGTCCGTCCAGAACTCGCTGGCTTCTATCTTTTCCCATGTTTTTTCTGCTATTTTGATTGCTTCTTTAAGACACTCTTCTTCCTTTTCTCCATCTTCTATATAGCTATACTGATTTGCAGCCTCCTTCCATATCTCAATCTGTTCTTCCGGTGTATATTTTTTTTGCGCGATCTGTTTTTCTGCTAACAGTCTGTAGTTACACATTTTCCTGATCTGCGTGATCTGCTCATAATCAAAATTCCCCTCATTCATAAGCTCTTCCCTTGTTTTATAAATAAGGCTTTGAAGAAACGCATCATTCAGATCGTATTTATTGTATATATCCTGTGCCTGGTTGCATAGCTCTAACCCTTCCTTTATATTTTTGCAACGATATTCCTTCGAAAGTTCCGCCAGCCTTATCAGGCAGATGATCTGATTCTTTTCAAAATGGTTCTTTCCCTCATATTTTTTTATGACATTCCAGAGAATTGTTTTTCTGATATTATTTTTTCCATATTCACGGACTCTGTCTATTACAGATAAAACCTCCTCCATGGAAGAGGTTTCTTTCTGTATATATTCCACAAGAAAATCACCGCAATGTTCCTCAATTTCATTTGTTCCAAGCATCTTATAATATTTCAGACATTCTTTCCACAACTGCGTTTTTTCTGTCTTATTCTCTTCAATGGAATACAGAAAATAGCAGGCAGCAAGCATATATCCGGTATCATACGCATTTTCCGGTGCAGGATCCATCCTTTGCTTTAATTGAATGGCATACTGTCTGGCTTTTTGCAATTTCTGGTGTTCTTTTAATATTCCAATCAGCTCTATGCAGATATCTTCCGATTCTGTATCAGAAAAAGCTCCTTCTAATGTCTGAATGGCAGAATCTATATCACCTTTTTTCCGGTAAATTTCTGCAATACTTTTCGCTGCATATTCCCGGCTTTCCGGAATACATATTCCTTCCATCGTCGCAAAATCTTCCTCGTATACTTTCTGATAACACGCGATCGCTTCCTGCTCTTTTCCGTTATTTTCATATTCTTCTGCCAGTTCTGCATAAGACATATTGTTTCCATCATCAATTTCATGGAAAGATGTATCTTCTCTTAACTGGTTTAAAAGTTCCTGATACTGGTAGCCTTTTTTCAGATTCAGGCGAAATTCTCCCCGGTAAGTCAGACCAGGATCTTTCGAATAATAATCTCTTATTTTTTGATATGCTTTTTCTTTTTTCTTTGGCATATAGGAAGTCAATGGCATTTGTTCCATTACCAGATCAAATAATTGACTGATTTTTTCATAAAGATTTTCCATCTGTGGAATCGGTACATCTGCCGCACACCATTCCACACGGTCATCTAACATGTCGGAAGTCTCACTTGCCATTTCAAAATATTCCCTTACCAGATAATCCGGATTTTCTGAACTTTTTCTGCAATATGCTGCTGCACTATCCAGATGTCCGGCCATCTCATCTAACTTTTGCATTGCACTTTCCGGATAATCTGTGGCAGACCAGTCAATTTCAATACTGTCATTCACCATTTTGATCCGTTTCCGCTCAATCCTTTGCAACAGATCATACGCCTCTGTATCTCCTTGCCCGAGACAGATTTTTTCTGCCTCTTGAAGTTTTTCCTCATCTCCTGCTCTAAAGCAAAGCCATGCATAAGACATGTTATTTCCGGTAAGGCGTTTTATAAAAATCGCAGCCATTTTCTCCCGGATATCATGTTGTGCATAAACTTCCGGCTCCACTGACAGATATTCATTCATCCCGGCAACAATGTGTCTGCAATTATCCGCATCAGGCACTAATTCATGGTAAATCAGATCCTGTATCACCTGGTGCAGCGATATTTTTCCGGTAACTTTGTTCCATATAACCCAGCCATTTTGAATAAAACCGTCGAGTTTTTCTGCGGTTTCTTTGATTCCACATAATAATATTTCAAATTGTGACCGGCTAATACGGATTCCATCAAACAGGGAAAGGCTTGCAATAATTTCTCTTTCTATGACATCAAACCCGGAAATATCAAACAGAATCTTTAAATGGCTGTTTACACTCTCAGAGCGGAGTTTCCTGTCTTTTCTCTGTCTGATTTGGACTTCTTGTGTGTTCGTAACTCCGTCTTTTTCCAAAAATTTCTGATAGAGTATTTCCGGAGAAATCTCTGTGTTTCTCAGATATTTTGCAATCAGTTCCACGGTCATCGTATGATGTTCCACATATTCGATTAACTGCCGGACTGCTTCGACTTCTTTTTCCGTATAAGGAATGGAAGTATAAGTATAAAACAGATTTAAGATTTCCTGAATATCTTTGATCCGGTCAACATTGATCTGCTCATAATTATAATCTCTGAAATCTTTTCTTGTCGTAATGATAAATTTACAGGGACAGGCGAACAGGGTTTCTAAATCTTCATCTGCATCTACGTCAAAATTATCAATAATAATCAGATCTTTTGGCGTTGCAGCCTGTTTTAAAACTTCGATCTTTCTTTTAAAATAATCCCGCTCTGTCTCATCTTCTTCACGGCTGATCTGGTTGATTCCAATTTCATCCCGCACAAGTGACTCTATATTTTTCTCATATACTGCGAAAACAACGGTATCATACTGCGCCCGGTGCCGGTATGCATACTGTTTTACAAGTTCTGTCTTGCCAATTCCTCCAATTCCGGAAAGGAATACAAGCTGATTCTTTGCAAGAATCTCATTGATTTCTTCTAAATCATCCTGCCTTCCAACAAAACAGGCAGAATTATACTGGAATGAATCCAGCAGATATACATCATTGATGTCTGCTAACTTTATCAGTTCGTCAAGCGCATCGATTACCTTCTGCATCTCATGCCATCTCGGTGCCATCGCAATAGACAATGTCTTTTTCAAAAATAAATCTAACATTTTATAAAGCTTCGGCTGATATTTTTTGCTTCCATACCGCATTTTTTCAAATGAATAACTGCTTGCGATTCTGCAGTCAGCTTCACATGGTTTTCTGCCAAAAAGTAAAAAAAACAGCATGGCACCTATGGAATAAACATCGGAATGAAATCCTATTTTTTTGATTTTTCCCTGCATCTGTTCCGGCGCAGAAAATCCATCCGAATAAGGGATTCCTGCATTTTTCTGTAATTCCCCGATTGCAGTTACGGAATCAAAATCAAATAGAATTACATGCTCCGGTGTTTCCGGCAAAATCAGCACATTTTCCGGCTTTATATCCAGATGAAGATATCCCTTCTGATGATATTTCAGAATAATCTGCGCAAGACTTTTCATATGCCGGAAAAGTTCCTGCAATGACTGATCCTCATAATACCTGTAATCAATTCCTTCATCCATTGGCAGCAGGATATAAACTGTGTGATTACAGGAAATCACATCGACCGCATTGACGGTAGAGTTCGTCAGCCCTAACGTATTTCTGATATCCGTATTTCTTTTATACGCATCTGTAAAGCGATTTTTTGCTTTTTCAAATTTTTCTGGATTTCCAGAAGGCAACAGCTCTCCGGTAGCAGCTCTGGTCAGTTGGATGTATGCCGGATAACACTCCCGGACTCTTATTTTGTGTTTTATCTGCATCTGATCCCAGTAAATGGCATCATATACAATACATCCGGCGCCTCTCCCTGCTTCGTCTGCAATCCGGATTCTTTGGTTTTCTGAAATTTTCATTTCATATCCATTGCTCAGTGCAATTCTCATATCCCGCATTTTTATCCTCATTGATTATAAAAAATAATTTCTCTGTAACTATCAGATTAACTGTTTCCCGTTTATTATAACGATATTGCTCTGCAAGTTTGTAATTGTATTTTTTGTAGAAAAATTTATCGGTTTCAGCTATAATCTTAGCAGAACATATCTGCATTTAACAGAGTATTTTTATCATGAAAAAGAAACGAGAATGAAAATGAAATCAGACTATACACTTTATAATCAGAGCAGTATCCAGAATTATTCTTCGATAGACAATGTCGATCAGGCAGTTGAATATTTAAAAGATCCGACTCATTTCCGCTCTTTCGGACAAGGTCTGACCGAACTTCTGCAAAAAAAGAACGCTCCTGTAGACTTTTCAGACAATGCTGAAATGGCAGATTATCTTTTCTCTAAACTGAAAGATATCGGTTCTACAATCAGCCGTGCAACAGTGATGTCCTGGTTTACCGGAAATCACCGCCCAAAAGTAGAGGCAGGAAGCCGTCCGAAAATATATGAACTGTGTTTTGCCATGCAGCTAACCTATGAGGAAACGGTGTGGTTTTATCAGCATGTCTATTATGACCGTGCTTTTAACTGCCACAACATCCGTGAAGCAGTCTATTATTATTCTTTTTTACATCAGCTTTCTTATCAAAAAGCTCAGGAAATAATTCAGAAAATTGACGCGGCACCCGTTACTTTACCAGTTTCGGATGACATCGATACTTATTATACCAGTTATGTACAGAATACGATTGCTGCAATGGAATCTGCCGATGAATTAATAGATTTTTTAATTGCAAATAAAGCAGACTTCTGTCACTGGAACAAAAGTGCTCTTCATACGCTGCATGACCTGATTTCCCAGCTCATCGGTTCAAAAGAAAGTGATGATGCTGTCAACGAACTTCGAACCACACTCTATGCAATGTCCCGTAACAGAAATATGATCTCCGGCAAAATTTCCATTGATATTCATAAGTATCAGAATTGCAGCCTGCTGGTGCGCGAAATTTTATATGACGCACAGTCTTACAGCACGAACCCTTCTGATCGTGATTATGAATATATTCTCGATTTTATCGGCAACAGAAATCTTTACAATAACAGTTTTATTTTAGACCGCCTGGTGTATACACACTCTGGAATGAACAAAAATCCAAATATTCCTTATATTGTAAGAAATAACTTTCCGAGTAAAAAAACCATGTCGGATATTCTGTCGGAAGAAAAATCATCTGTCTCGACTTCCTATGATTCGATTCGGAAAATGATAGTGCTGCTTGATTTTTACCGTTTCTGGCTGAATGTAAAACTAAGTGTCGGCTATACTGAACTGACAAAATCTGAACTGACAGAAACTTATATCGATGAAGCCAATGCATGTCTGGTAAAATGCGGTTATGAAGAACTTTTCGCTACCAATCCCTATGACTGGCTTTTCCTATGTGCTGCATACAGTGAAAAGCCTATCGAATATTTCCGCGCGTGCATGTCACCAGACATGTGGACGGACGATGAAGATTTTTAGATTTTTCAGCAAAAACCCCGAAGTCGCCTTCGGGGTTTTTGCTGTTGATGTATATACTAACTAAGGGGATTAGATTTCACCAATCTAATCAAATTAGATTAGTGCAAATTAATGTAACTCTCTCGATACAAAATCCGGATAACCAGACTCTAATCCATGTTCTGTAGAATCAAGTCCTTCGATTTCTTCCTGTGCAGAAACACGAAGACCGATTGTTTTCTTTAAGACTGTAAATACGATTCCCATCGTAACGATCGTCCATCCTGCAATACAAAGGATACCAAGTAACTGGATCAGAAGATGATGTACACCACCACCGTAGAACAGACCATCTTTATAATCAAAAAGTCCTACTGCAATCGTTCCCCAGATACCATTGCAGCCATGAACTGCAACTGCACCAACCGGGTCATCTACTTTTAATTTATCCTCAACAAAGTATACTGCTACACAGACAAGCACACCTGCTACTGCGCCGATGACGAAAGAACCGATAACATCTACATTTGCACAGCCGGCAGTAACTGCTACAAGACCTGCAAGAGATCCGTTTAATGACATGGAAACATCCGGTTTGCCATTTCTGATCCATGTATAGATCATTGCTGTACAGGTTGCCACTGCAGGAGCAACTGTCGTTGTTGCAAAAATCTGTGATAACTGCATGGTGTCTGTTGCTGCTGCGCCGTTAAATCCATACCATCCAAACCAGAGAATGAATACGCCAAGTGCACCGATCAAAATATTATGTCCAAGAATTGGTCTTGGTTTTCCGTTTTTGTCATATTTTCCGATACGAGGTCCTAACATTGCTGCACCGATGAAAGCTGTGATACCACCTACCATATGGATACATGCAGAACCTGCAAAATCTGTAAATCCAAGATCAGTAAGCCATGGTGTTCCGCCCCATACCCAGTGAGCTTCGATCGGGTAAACACATAAGCTGATGATAAAACTGTAGATACAGTAGGTAATGAACTTTGTCCTCTCTGCCATGGCACCGGATACGATGGTGGCAGATGTTGCGCAGAATACAGTCTGGAATACCAGGAAACCTTCCGTGGGAAGCCCGCCTCCGTCGTAGAACGAGAGGTCGAAGAAATGGGGCATTCCTATGAATCCGCCTGCACCGAACATCAGTCCGAAACCGATGAACCAGTAGAGCAGGCTGCCAAACATGAAGTCAACGAAGTTCTTCATCAGGATATTGGCCGTATTTTTTACTCTGGTGAAACCGGCTTCGACCAGTGCAAAGCCCGGCTGCATGAAGAATACCAGCATGGCTGCAAGCAGCATCCATACAGTGTTCAGTCCGTTGGTCAGTTCACTTAAAATAAGTTTACCCATAATTTCTTGTTGCTTTTAGTTGTATTGTATTTTCTTGGTTGTGGTTTGTAGCTGCCCGTTATCTTTCTTGTTCGGCATTGTAGAGTGCGATGTCGCCTCTCTCTGCAGTACGTATGCGTATGGCATCCTCAATGGGGATGACGAAGATACGTCCGTCGCCGATTTCACCGGTTTGTGCAGATTTGATGATGGCTTGTACGGTCTTTTCCGCATTCTTGTCGCGCACCACGATGGAGATAAGGATGCGCTCGATGGAACTGGTGTCGTACATGACACCACGGTAGATACGGGCTTGTCTGGATTTCCCGATGCCCCGTACATCATAATAGGAGAACCATTCGATGTCCGCTTCGAGCAGCGCGTCCTTCACGTCCTCGAACTTGGTCTTTCGGATAATAGCTTCAATCTTTTTCATACCTTAAATAATTTACGATTAGACAATTTACGATTTACTATTTGCCTTTCGGTGTGTGTAAATCATAGGTTTTTCATCTTAGAAACTTAGTCCGACTACGAAATAGGCACCTTCAGACCTTGGATTCCAGGTTGCTTTGGCAAACAACGGGAGGGAGAAGGAATCGGTGATTTTGATGTCTTTTGATACTCCCAGGCTGACGTCGCATACGGCAAATCCGTTGGCTCCATAGAAGTCCGTGGCCCAAGGGGTAGCGCCTATCTCGGCCGTCCAGTCCAGACCGCCCAGTGTGAAGGGAGCTGCCACGGAGATGTAGGATGAATAAGCACGGTCACCGTCTTTGTCAACACCGTCGTCGCCTGCAAAGTTGGTGTACCAGTTTACGGCTACGGGGCCGAAATCATAGCCGATTTGCGCTTCGAACAGATGTGAGTTGGCAGCATTGTGTGCACCGTACTGGAAGTATTTGGCTGTCACCCCATCTCCGGTCACATTGTACCAGTAGTCCGTCACCGATACGCTGAAGCCTCCGGTTGAATATCCCAGTATGAGGTCGAACTCTTTCGTGTCCGAACTCTCGATGCCTACGGAGCCCCAAGCTCCCAGAGAGAAACCTTTGTAGGCGATGGATGCGCTCGGCTGGAGGCTTACCCCTCCCAAATCCTGGCCACGCCACACGTAACCGCTTACGAGGTCGACGCCTGCCGACGCTTCCACTTTATCCTGAGCCTTTGCCGTGAAAGGCATTGCCATTGATAACAGCGCCATTGCCATTATTCCCCATTTTACACTTTTTGTTTTCATACCTTTTTACCTTTAAGTTTAGAAAAATTCCGGATGATCAGTCCGACTCGATTATAGCAAGTACCTCGCTAATTCAATTGTTTTTTTATTTCAGCCACTTCCGGATGCGCTTCATGGCTTCCACGCAGTCTTCGTGCTTGCCGAAGGCCGTCAGCCGGATATATCCTTCACCGCTGGGGCCGAAACCTACACCCGGTGTGCCCACTACATTGGCTTCGTACAGCATTTGTTCGAAGAACCGCCAGGAGCTTGTTCCGTCGGGCGTTTTCA
>OGQT01003223.1_pt1 | contig 10629 bp, 6 predicted proteins | sample 1553261 | NCBI WGS metagenome assembly OGQT01 (sample SAMEA2579992, study PRJEB22360) | human gut metagenome | biome: human gut; feature: human-associated habitat; material: faeces | place: Denmark | collected 2008/2010
GGATGCCGGCGGCCAGATTGCGCCAAGTCGACTCCTTGAACGGCGTACGGCAATGCGCCTGGACGGCGGCCTTGACGAATTCGATGAACCGTTCCTGTGTCCAGTCGCGGCGGGCGAAACCGGTCAGACCGAAGCTCGGCGGCAGTAGGCCACGGTTCGCCAGGTCGTAGACGGCTGGCAGTAGTTTCTTTTGTGCCAGATCGCCCGTGACACCGAAAATGACGAGGCTGCATGGGCCGGCGATACGGGGCAGTCTGAGGTCGCGCGAGTCGCGCAGGGGATTGCTCCAATTGGGGGATTCACTCATAATGTACAAGGGTAGTCGCCGGCGGCTATCTATCGCTAGAGGCGATATGCGATTTGGGCTGCGATTTGGGCCACATTGCGTGTGCTGTGCCGTGCGTTGGGCCAATCGCGTACGCAAACGTGTACGCAACGCCGTAGTTGAAATATCCCAAAACGGTGTGTATTTTAGAAGAGTTGCCCCTTTAGCTCAACGGTTAGAGCAGCGTCCTTTTAAGTCGTGGGTTGTGGGTTCGAATCCCACAGGGGGCACAACAAATCCTCGGAATCGCAATGGTTCCAAGGATTTTTTTGTTTCGACCAGCCTGGCTCCTAGAGTGGTGTCCCATGTCATGCACCACGATTCTTGTCGGCAAAAATGCCAGTTACGACGGTTCCACCATCATCGCCCGCGATGACGATTCGGGCTCGGGCCGTTACGATCCCAAGCGCTTCGTCGCTGTCGCCCCCGACGACCAGCCGCGCCACTACCGCAGCGTGCTGAGCCATGTCGAAATCGAACTACCGGACAATCCTTGCCGGTACACCATCGCACCGAACGTGCTGAATAATCGTGGCATTCTGGCCGAAGCCGGTGCCAACGAACACAACGTGGCGATGAGCGCCACCGAAACCATCGCTGTCAACGAGCGCGTGCTCGGTGCGGACCCGATGGTCGAGTTGCGGCCGGCTGTCGGCGAACCGGACAGCACCGATTATCAGGCCGAGCAGCCCGGCGGTATCGGTGAGGAAGACATCATCACCCTTGTGCTGCCGTATGTCACCACCGCGCGCGAGGGCGTCGCGCGGTTGGGCGAACTGCTCGAAACCTACGGCACCTACGAATCGAACGGCGTGATTATTTCGGATGTGGACGAGATCTGGTACGTCGAGACCATCGGCGGGCACCACTGGATCGCTAAGCGCGTTCCGGACGATGCCTATGTAGTGATGCCCAACCAACTTGGTATTGACCAGTTTGATCTGGAAGACGCACTTGGCGCCAAAAAGAACCACCTTTGCTCCGCCGACCTGGATGATTTTATCGAGAACAACCATCTGGATCTTTCCTGGAACGGGGTACTGAACCCGCGGGACGCCTTTGGCAGCCACGATGATTCTGACCATGTGTACAACACGCCGCGTGCCTGGTTCATGCTGCGCTATCTGAACCCCCACAGCAAGAAGTGGGACGGCCCCAACGCCGACTACACACCCCGCAGTGATGACCTGCCGTGGTACATGGTACCGGAAAAGAAGATCACGCCGGAGGATGTCAAATACGTATTATCCTCCCACTATCAGGGCACACTGTATGACCCGTATGGCAGCAGCCAGTCGGACCAGAAGGGCGCATTCCGCTCCATCGGCATCAACCGCAACGACTTTATGGCCCTGATCCAGATGCGCCCCGACCAGCCGGAGGATTCCCGCGTTTTGGAATGGATCGCCTTTGCTTCCAACGCGTTCAATGTGATGGTGCCGTTCTATGCCAATGTAACCACCACCCCTGCGTATCTTTCCAACACTACGGGCGCGGTTTCCACCGACAACTTCTATTGGAACAGCCGGATGATCGCCGCCATGGCCGATGCTGCCTACAGCAAATCGGTGTTCCATATTGAGCGCTACCAGCTGGCGGCGGCTTCCGCCGGGCATGCGAACATCAATACTTACGATGCCAAGCTGCGCCGTGAACAGGATGCTTCCGCCCGCGCCGCCCTGCGCGAGCAGGCCAACGAAGCCATGGCCGATACCATCCGCGGCCTGGCCGCCGACACACTGGACAAAGTGCTGTATGAGCTGAGCTGCCAGATGAAAAACTGCTACTCCCGCTCGGATGCGTAAAACCGCATAAGTGTAAAGGCAATACCGCATAATTCTAAGTGCCGATACGGCGAGCGAGGTACGGCAGATGCTAAGCCAAAAGCGCAGATAATACTGGATGTCTTATCGAGCATTTTGGCAACGCAGATGCCGTGCCGCAGCCGTCGGAGCGGTGCTTAAGCCGTAAGGCGGGAATTATGCGGTATTGCCCTAACCCTTAAAAGCAAATCAGCCCTTGCCATCTCTCAGGCAGGGGCTGATTTTTTGCGTTAATACTGGTACTTTTTCCGGTTTTTAACCAGGAAGAATGCATTGACAAACAGTGCGGCGATTTCGGCTGCCACAACGGAAAGCCAGATGCCGTTCATGCCCAGCAGATGGGGCAACACGAGAATGGCGGTGACCTGGAACACCAGGGTGCGCAGGAAAGAAATAACGGCGGATACTATGCCGTTGTTGAGCGCGGTAAAGAATGCCGAGCCAAAGATGTTAAAACCGCAGAGCAGGAAGCTGAGGGAATACAGCTTCATGCCGAGGGTAGTCAGTTCCAGCAGTTCCGCATCATAACCCACAAAGAAGCGGGAAAGCGGGGCGGCCAGCAGCTCACTGAAGCAGAGCATCGCCACACCCCCCACGGCAATGACCCGCAGGCTGATACGCAGCAGGTTTTTTAGCTCGTCCGTGTTGTCGGCACCGTAATGATAGCTGACAACCGGGGCACAGCCCTGGGCATAGCCGATAAAGATGGCGGCAAAGATAAAGCTGACATACATGATAACGCCGTAAGCGGCCACGCCATCGGCGCCGCCCAGGCGGAGCAGCTGCCAGTTGTACAGCGCGCCTACCAAAGAGGCGGACAGATTCGTCATCAGTTCACTGGAGCCGTTGGTGCAGGCCTTAAGTAGCGCCTTGCCGCTGAACACCGGGCGCACAAAGTGTAGCAGGCTGCCGTTGCCGGGGCGGGCAAAATAGAACATGGGGCCGATGCCGCCGATCAGCTGGCTAATCACCGTTGCAGCTGCGGCACCGGTGATGCCAAGCCCCATGACACCGACAAACACAAAGTCCAGCACCATGTTGGTCAGGCCGGCTGCCACGGTAAAGAAAAGGCCTAACTTTGGTTTTTCGGCCGTGATGAAAAAGCTCTGGAACAAAAATTGCAGCATAAACGCCGTCTGGAACACCGTGATGATGGTGCCGTACAAGATGCAGTCATCCAGCAGTTCCGCAGTGGCCCCCAGCAGAACAGCCGCGGGGCGCAGCACCAGCAGGGCAACCACCGTAAAAATCACGCCCAGCACCGCAGTGGCGCAGACCAGCATGGAAAACAGCTCATTGGCGCGCTTTTTGTTGCCGGTGCCCAGCGTCATAGCAACCAGAGCGCTGCCGCCGGTGCCCAGCATAAAGCCGATGCAGCCAAATGCCTGTAAAAACGGCATAATGAGATTGACGGCAGCGAATGCCTGTTTGCCGGCAAAGTTGGAAACGAAAAATCCATCCACCACGCTGTAGATGGAGGTAAACACCATCATGATGATAGGGGATGCTGCAAAGCGCAGGATGCGCGATGTGGTAAAATGGTCCGATAATTGGATGCGCTGATTCATACTTTCTCCTGTTGTAAAATTTTGTTAAATTCCGTGCGGATGGCGTTCAGGTGTTCCTGGCCAAGGCGGACGAAATGTTCAGCCTCCGCCATGCCCAGCTGTTCCAGTGCCGCCTGTTCTGCGCTGTACACGGGTTTGGCAGTTTTGGCTGCCAGTTCCCGCCCGGCTGGCGTCAGGTGCAGCAGTTTGCCGCTGTAACGGCCCGGCGCGGGTTCCAGTTCCAACAGTCCTTGCTTGACCATCGAAGCCACGGCTGAATTCATCGTCTGCTTCGGCAGGTTCCATTCCATGCACAGGCGGTTCTGGGTCTGCGGTTCGCTGCTGTTATACAGTGAATACAGCAGCCAGAACACGGTATCCGAAACACCGTAATGCACGGCAAGCTCATGATAAAGGGCGTTGCATTCATTGAACTGGCGGTTCATCTGTTCCAACAGATTTCGGGCAGTGAGATGGTGTTCTTCCGGCATTACACTATCATTCTCCTATTCTTCACAGCAAAACGGCGATGCTTTATTTGTGCACCGCTGTGTGATGTGTTATAATCCGATTTCGGATTTTTATTATAGTCCGGGTTCGGATTTCTGTCAAGCGTTTCGGCACAAAAAATACCGCACAGCGTTTGAACTGTGCGGTATGTGCGGGTTTTCAGGCGTTATCAAAACCCTTGCCGAACACTTCGGTGGTGCTCAGCATGGACATAAAGGCGTTCAGGTGTTCCTTGTGGATAAACTCCCGCAGCTGCATTGCTTCGTGCCGGGTCAGGGTGGTATAGATAATGTAGCGCGGCTGGTTGGTGTATGCACCGTTGCAGGGGGTGTATGTTGCGCCGCGTTCCAGTTCCTTATTCACAAAGTCGCAGATCGGCTCCTTGTCGTCGCAGACGATCAAGATAGCTTTGCACATCTTCATGCGCTCCAACACCACGTCGATCATCAGGGATTTAACGGTAAGGCCGACGAAAGAGTAAAGCGCGGTGTGCAGGTCAAACACAAAGCAGGCCGCCACCACCATGACCAGATCGGTCAAAAACAACGCCGCTGCAATGCTGTGCAGGTGGGTGTATTTTTCCACGATCAGGGCAATCACATCGGTGCCGCCGCTGGAAGCCCCCACGCTGAAGAGCAATGCCGAAGCAATGGCAGGCAGCGCAATGGCAAAAATCAGTTCCAGCATGGGCTGGTCCGACAAAGGCTCGTTGAGCGGGCAGGCCTTTTCCAACAGCATCAATTCCGCCGAAAGCACCACGGTGGCATAACCGGTGGTCAGCGCAAACTCTTTGCCCAAAAAAATCAGGCCCAGAAGCAGCATCAACATATTGACCACGGCGGAAAACTCACTGGCTGAAATCGGGGTCAGCTTGGCAGCCAGTGCCGCCGCGCCGGTCACACCGCCAAAGACAAAGTTGTTGGGAAATTTGAAGAAATACACCCCCACCGCCATCATGCTGATGCCGAGCGTGATGATCGTATACTGCCGTACTATTTTCATCCATTTGCCTTTCATGGTTGGTTCCTTTCCGCTGGCTTTCCAGCGTTCTTACTCCACGGAAATTATAACACCAAATCCGCCGTTTGCCATCCCCTGCCCCGCCGGGTTTGAGGTTGGCTGTGCGTAATTTGCTTTTTTATCGGATACAGTTTCGGGGGGAACGCGCACCTTGTTTGGCCGTTGACGCGCCAAATGCTGAGTTTTGGCGGAAATTTGTTTGCCAGCGGCAGGCAGGGCAACTGAGCAAATTTGGTGCGCCGGGTAAACAGTTTGCTATGATGCAAACAAAAAGACATGTGCGGGATTCCGGCACATGCCTTTGGGTAAAATCGTTATCCTTTTAGGTTGGCGGGCGCAGTGACCCCGCCCTACAGGGAGACGGGTATCCCACAAATTCTTACGCCTTTTTCTGGCTGGTGGCCAGAATCTTGTTAAAGCGGATAAAGAATGCGCTGCAGGTTACGGTTGCCGCGATGATATCGCTGACCGGCTCGGCCAAAAAGACAGCAAAAACCTTGTCCTGCAGAATCAGGGGCAGGATAAAGATCAGGGGAATCAGCAAAATCAGCTTGCGCAGGCAGGCCATGAACAGACTGATCTTGGCTTGGCCCAGCGCCACAAAACTCTGCTGGCAGGAAACCTGGAACCCGGTGGAGAAAATGCCCGCCATGTAAACGCGCATGGCCCAGGCCGTGTACCGCACCAGTTCCGGATCGGTGGAGAAGATGCTCGCAAACATCTGGGGCACCAGCATACAGGCGGCCCAGAACGCGGCTGCATATGCCACGCAGATGATGAACTGTAACCGAAACGCCTGTTTGACGCGGTCACCCTTGCCCGCGCCAAAGTTAAAGCTCATGATGGGCTGTGCGCCCTGGCAAAGCCCCTGCACCGGCATGCTGAGCAGCTGGGTGGCGCTGGTGATGATGGTCATGGCGCCGACGGCGATATCGCCGCCATAGCGCGCCAGGCTGGAGTTGAAGCTGATGGAAAGGATACTTTCGGTGGCAATCATCACAAAGGTGGAAACGCCCAGCCCAAGGCAGGGGCCGATGACTTTTCCCACCAGCGGCATGTTTTTCACGCTCAGGCGCAGCCTGGTGCGGCTGCCGGTCAAAAAGCGCAGCACCCACACCGCGCCCACCGCCTGGCTGATGACAGTCGCCGTGGCGGCACCGCGCACCCCCATATTGAGGGCAAAAATCAGGATGGGGTCCAGGATGATGTTGCACACAGCGCCGATCACGGTGGTCATCATGCTGAACGTGGCAAAGCCCTGGGTGGTGACAAAGGGGTTCATGCCCATAACGATGAGCACAAAAATGGTGCCGATGATATAGATGCGGGCGTAATCCAGCGCATAAGGCAGCGTTTTTTCGCTGGCACCGAACAGCACCAGCAGGGACGGCGCAGCGAAATAAAACACAACGGTCAGCACAGCCGCCAGAATCAGCAGCAGCGTAAAGCAGTTGCCCATGATCTTTTCGGCGGCATCGTCATCGCCGCGGCCCATGGCAATGGCCGCGCGGGGCGCGCCGCCGGAGCCGCACAGCATGGCAAACGCGGTAATCAGCATCAAAATGGGGGTAAACAGGCCAACGCCCGTCAGCGCGGATGCGCCGACCTCCGGCATATGGCCGATATAGATGCGGTCCACAATGTTATACAGCAGGTTTACCACCTGCGCCACCACCGCGGGCAGTGCCAGCTGGGCCAGCAGTTTGGGAATGCTGCCGCTCCCCATATCCCTGTTTTGCGTTGCAGCCATAATCAAAGTACCTCCTGCGTTTTTGTTGTAAAAAAAGTGGAGTAGTTCCCTGCTCCGCTTATTGTGTTGAAAGAATGGGTTCCGGATTGATGTTTTTATACTTTAGGTTGCCATGCCACGCACTTAACGATTTACTTTGCCCCCCGGCCGGCAAAGACGACCCATACGGTCTTGAAGAGGATCTTTATATCGCCCCACAGGCTCCAGTTATCAATGTATTGAACGTCCAGTTTGACAACGTCCTCAAAATTCTCAATATCGCTGCGGCCGCTGACCTGCCACAGGCCGGTGATGCCCGGTTTCATGGAAAGGCGGCGCTTGTGGTGGCTTTCGTACTGTTTATACTCGTCCAGCGTGGGCGGGCGGGTGCCGACAAGGCTCATATCTCCGCGCAGAACGTCAAAGAACTGCGGCAGTTCGTCAATGCTTGTTTTGCGGATAAACTTACCCACCTTGGTAATGCGGGGGTCATCCTGCATTTTGAACATCAGGCCGTTCATCTCGTTCTGGGCCATCAGTTCCTTTTTGCGTTCCTCGGCATCCATATACATGCTGCGCAGCTTATGGATGTAGAAAACACGGCCATTGCGGCCCACGCGCTTCTGCTTAAAGAAAAGCGGGCCGGGGCTTTCCAGCTTCAGGGGGATGGCTGTAATGGCAATGATGGGGATGCTGATGATGCAGCCCACCAGGCTGCCCAAAATATCCATCAGGCGCTTCAGGATCTGGTCCCGCAGCTTGGGTTCAATGGTAGCCACGGTAACCAGGTTGCCGCCAGCGCAGCGGCCCAGATCGCGGCACAGGCGGGCGGAGCTGGTTTTGCTGCAGCAGCTTTCCTCGATGCGGTCCAGCAGCGGCATATGGAAATGCACGGTCAGGCCCATGCTTTCCATCTCTTCCAGGTACGGGATAAAGGATTCGCCGCTGTCCATCGGAACATCGATATACACTTCATCCAAAGCTGCGCGGCGCAGCCAGTTCATAAAGGTATCATAATTGGCTTTTATCTCAATATTCTCCACCTTGGTACCGATTGCATCCCCCGTGGCTTCCAGCAGGGCCACACCGCACACACGGCGGGACCAGTCATTGCTGATCTCACGGATCATCTTGCCTGCACGGTCACCGGTGGTAACAATGCCAACCAGCGTTTCGTTCTGGAGATTGTCAGGGGCTTTTACCAGCAGCTTTTTGAGCAGGCCATGGGCCGCCGGGAGCAGGAAGAGGTTAAACGACACGACCCCCACCAGAAAATAGCGGGAATCCTGCAAAACCGCTTTGGACAGCGTCAGAAAAGCAGAATAGATCACCATCATCAGCAGGTTGGACTTGATGGAAAGTTTGGCTTCCTGCCCGCGGGTACGCTTGACAATGTTTTCCGTCTGGTCAAAACAGAAAAATGTAACGGTATAGGCCAGCCCCAGCATAACCAGCGCCTGAACCCAATCCAGGACACTGTAAGGCAGCAGCTGCCCCATAATATCGCCAACGATCAGCCATGCCAGAATCACACTGGCGGCCAGAGCTGCAAGGTCTGTTAAAAAGACATAGACATACTGCAGCTTTTCGCGCTTTGTAATCATACCCTGTTTCCCTTTTCTTCCAAGTTTTCTTCATATCCCAGGCCCGCCGGCCTGCATACCACTGCGCCCCGTTGATAAGGCAGCACCAGTATTTTGCGGCAAAGCTACCGCAATGCCGTTTTGCCTGCAAGCCCGCAAAGGCCTTTTCCCCACAGGGCAAAACCAGCTTTTTTCTTTCCTCTTTATGTCATATGAATATTTACATTTTATCATATTAAGATTCGGCTTTCAATCATTTTAGCTATAATTATCAAAAAACAGCAGGATATATTGCATCTTGGGTCCGCGTCTTATTTTCATCGTTTTTTCGCGGGTTTGTTTTTCGTTTTTGAATCTTCCTGCCCGACTTGCCGGCACCAGGCAGCGTAGAGTCTTTGTGGAATCACACAGTGCAAATACAGCCTGCGGGAACACGGTAGAGGTACCGGCGCGGCCCACACCGTGGATCCGTAATTTATATCTTCCACCCGCCCCCATTCTTCCCCAACCCCCACATAAAAACAAAACAATAAAGCCCTCTTCCCAAGGAGCAGCTGGGGAGAGGGCTATATTGTTTTGATTCAGGCAATGAAAAAGGTGCAGAGCAAACACCTGAAACGGAGAACTGCCTGACTTTGACAGGAGCAGGGAGCAAACCTGTTCCTTTTCTGGGCCACGGCGATGGGAGGCATTCCATGCGCCGTCAGCAAAAGCGGCCCTGTCGGTTAGTCCTCGCTAACCACGCGTATACTATACCATGTTTCGAGTGGTTCGTCAAGCACTTTTTATCTGTTTTTGAAATAAATTTTCGCGTTTAGCGGCACAGCTTGCCTTACTTTTTGAAATCCGGATAATCCTTGATGCAAAGCAGCTCTTCAGCGCGCTGAACCGCTTCCTCGCTGGGCGGCTGAACGCCATCCAGGCTGTAGGTGATGCCAAGTTTTTCCCACTTGAACAGGCCAAGGGTATGGTAGGGCAGCACCTCCACGCGGCGCACGCTGCCAAGGGATTTGATAAAATCGCTCATCTCCCGCAGCTCGGCTTCATCGTCCGTCAGCCCGGGCACCAGAACGTGGCGGATCCACATGGATTTGCCGTGTTCGCCCATCCAGCGCGCCATATCCAGAATGGGGGTGTTATCGCAGCCAGTCAGGGCCTTGTGGCGGTCCGGGTAAAAGGCTTTCAGGTCCAGCATCACCAGGTCGGTGTTCTGCATCAGGGTCTCAAACTTGGAATAGAACGGTTCCGCGGTGGTGTAGGGCTGGCCGGCGGTATCCAGGGTGGTATGCACGCCCTGCAGTTTGGCCAGGCGGAACAGCTCCGACACAAAGCCGATCTGTAACAGCGGTTCACCGCCGCTGACGGTCAGGCCACCGTTATTTTTCCAGTAAGTGCGATAGCGCAGGGCTTTTTGCAGGGCCTGGGCCGGGGTTTGCTGCTCCCCAATGGTGCAGAGCCAGGTTTCGGGGTTATGGCAATAGCGGCAGCGCATGGCACAGCCCTGCACAAACAGGACATACCGCACGCCGGGGCCATCGACAAGGCCGAACGTTTCGACCGAATGGATGCGGCCGGTGATGGGGGTGTTTTGCTCCATGGAATATTACCTCTTTTGCGGTTGGTGTTGGGTTTGGGATGTGGCAGGGGCGGGTGACCCCGCCCTACTGGGGTATACGCATTTTTCAACGTGTGACTGGGCTGGAATCCTGCGTTTTCTCCCCTATTATACCACGCATTTGCCCAAAAAGCCCGCGGCCGCAAAACGCAGCCGCGGGCCTTGTATGCTAGTCGACAGTCACGCCGCAGCAATTACATCTTCTTGTGGCAGGTACGAGCAATAACGTCCATCTGCTGTTCGCGGGTCAGGTCAATGAACTTGACGGCATAGCCGGAAACACGGATGGTGAAGTTGGCGTACTCTTCCTTCTCCGGGTGCTCCATGGCGTCGATCAGCTTTTCAGTGCCAAAGACGTTGACGTTCAGGTGGTGGGCTCCCTGGTCAAAGTAGCCGTCCATAACCTGGACCAGGTTCTCAACGCGCTCGCCCTCGCTGTGGCCCAGAGCGTCGGGGTTGATGGTCTGGGTGTTGGAG
>OGQT01003229.1_pt1 | contig 10592 bp, 9 predicted proteins | sample 1553261 | NCBI WGS metagenome assembly OGQT01 (sample SAMEA2579992, study PRJEB22360) | human gut metagenome | biome: human gut; feature: human-associated habitat; material: faeces | place: Denmark | collected 2008/2010
GCATCCACATCCTGATTTCCCTCACTACCGGTGTCGCCTGCGACCTTTTCAGCCAGCTCCTCGACAACCTCGGCTGCCGCCTCGGTAGCAGGGTCTACGCCGATGTCATCGGTGGCTCCCATACGCTCCGCTCTGCGCTGCTTGAACGCTTCGATGGCGGCGTTCAGCTGCTCAGGAGTCAGGGCGTCGCCATCATTTCTTTTAGTCTTTGCCATGTCTAACTTTGCTCCTTTCAAATAATTCTGGCCCTGCCCGTCGATATTGAGCCGAGCCTGTTCACCAGCCCTTGCTTTATCGACAAGGGCAAGATGGTTGATTTCGATGTCCCGCTGAATGGCATCATAGGGTTGCCCCTCCCAGACACCGGGCGTTTCGTCCAGACGCAGGTTGTAGCCGCAGGACAGCTCACGCATTTTGTACTTCTTCAGGCTGTCGGTGTCGTGGATGATGATTTCTGCACGGACATCATCGCCGTCCCGGTAGCCCTCCGACAAAATCGTGCCGATGCTCTCCTCTTTCACGTTGTCTGTGTCAACGTAGCCAGCATCATGCGTTACGATGATGGGCTTCCCCTTGTAGGACGCAAGGCTCTTTTCAGCAAAGACTTCTTCAGGCAACCGCAGCTCCCGGCGCTCGGAACCGTCCGGGTTGTGATAAACAAAAATGCCCACCGATGTCACGATGGGATGGTCTACAAGGTAGCCCTCATCTGTGAAATAGGTGGCATCCAGCGGCAGGCTGTCAAAGCGCTGAACCTTCATATCGTTTTCCATGTTGAACAACTCCCCTCTCAGGTCTTACAGGATGGTTTCATCCACGGCCATCGCCCCCTTTCGTGACCGGCAGGTCAACGGTTTTGATGTTGAAGACCGGCAGTGCGCAGCAGCGGCACTGGTAGTCTTTGCCGGGGTGACAGCGCCGCCCGGTCTTTTCATCGACCACCGGCGGGTTATCCCAGCGGAACCGCTTGTGGTTCAGCGCAGCATGGCTTGGGCGAACGCGGCTATCGCCAGAGGTTGACCAGACGTACTCCACCACGCCTGCGTCCTGCTGTTGCTGCTGGGTGATGTCACCGTTCAGCTTGGCGATCTGGTCGCGGGCAAGCAGTTGGGCGTGTCGCCGGTCTACGCTGTACGTCCGCTGAATCTGCTTGACGATGGCCGTCGTGGTTTCGCCGTTCCGATAGCCCTCCAGCACGGTCTGGCGCATACGCCCCAGACTTTCCTGCGGGATGGTCTTGATGAGCGCCACGTTATCCTCGACCCAGCGTTCCATCATCGTTCTGTACAGCTCGCCGGTGTAGTAGTCATCCATCAGGTCGATGCCCAGCGTGGACTTGACGGCTTTCTTCCACTCACGGATGCTCAACTTCCGCGTGAGCTTTGCCATAGACTTGATCTTGCTGCGCAGGCCAAACATAGAGGTGCGCCGCTCCAGCTCCACGGCCATCTTGGAGAAAACCGTTTTGACCTTTGCAATCAGGTCTGAAGCGTCATCATGGCGCTGACCAGTTTCACGCTCTGCGCGGGCCGCGTCCCTGATCTCCGGCAGATACTCCTTCAGCAGTTCGTTCAAGATACGGATGTAGGCATTGGTGAGCCGCTGGAACTCGCGTTCCGCCTGCACAGGGTACTTGGATGAATATTTGCATATCAGGTTATCGTGACTGCCGAAGCGGTGGCGGAGCAGGTCTTGTACCATGTGTCCGTGGACGGTATCATTCACTGTTTTCGCCTCCTTTTCTGGTTCTGAACAGCAAAAAAGCGGCGATTTGCACCGCCGCAGTTGAGATTATGGCTTAATGCCCTCTAAGAACTTCTGATGAGTGCCGGGAAACGTCCCAAATGTGCTTGTGGGATAATTTTGTGTCAGAGGTTTGAAAGCCGCTGGATGGCTTTATTTGCGGCAGTTGCAAAAAGCCCCTGCCTGACGCTCGGCCCCGCGCCCGCACCGTTGGCAAATTTGAACGAAGTGAAAATTTGACAACAGGTTACGGTTTGGTTGGGTAAGGTACGGTTATAGTCGGACGCTCCGCCGGATTGTCCGGTGGACGTTCCTACGGATTTTGGCCTATTTTCGGCCATTTTTGAATATTTATCCAAAAACAGGTGGATATATTCCAAAAACAGCCAATTTCGGGCTTTGCGTTTTCCGACCATTTCGGTGATTGCGGTGGAAAAACGGTTCTTTTCTGGTTTACAATCGCCCTGATGTCGGTTTACAATGTGGCGAACTGCGGTAAAACAGGCGGTTCCTTACACAGCAGGCGGAAGGTTTCACGGCCCTTCGGGGTGATGAGCGTCTGGGTCCCGGTCCAATCATTGTGCCGGCCCTTGCCCTCCTTCACCTCGAACAGACCGTTGTTCTTTGCCGCATACGGCATCAGCTTGTTCTTCTGGTCACGGTAGACGTACTTGGTGAGGTTCTCCAGATCCTCATCGGAGATCCCCATCTTCTGGATCATATCGTTAATGGGCTTGATGCCCAGCTCCTTGGCGGTTTCGCGGAAGTTGGTCAGCAGGTTCCGGGCCACCAGCTCGTCAAAATACTCGGCCTTCGGCTGCATGATCTGGTTCTGCGCCGTCAGCTCCTTGATGCGGGCATCGCGGTCAGTCAGGGTCTTCTGCGCGACCAGCAGGGCCTTTGCCATAAGCTCCTGCGGGGAAAGCTCCTCCTGCCCGGCAATGTAGCCGCCGTTCTTGCGGATGCTGGGCAGCACCACGGCCGTGACCCACTTGCGGAAGGGTTTGGCCTCCGGCTTATCGCTGCGCAGGATGACGTTGTACAGGCCGGACTCGCTGATGATGGTGGCATTCTGTACGCCGCCAAGGGTGTCAATCTGACTTACCCCCTTCTCATCCTCGTCCAGACGGTCTGCAACCATGCGGCTGTTGCCCAGCCCTAAGACTTCGCACACATCCCGCAGAACGAACCACGGTTCGCCGTTCAGGTTCAGGGTGCGCACCAGTTTGCTTTCTTCGTATTTGAAAATCGTGACCTTGTTCATAATCTATCTCCGTTCCGTTTTTGAGATAGGAAATTCGGGCAAAGAAAAAGAGCGGTGGTTTCCCATCGCTCTTTGCTGTACGTTATTCGGTTCTCAGGTGATGATTTCGGCTACGCCTTTCGCAAGCTCGGCAGCTTTTTTCATCAGGGAGTTTTCTTGCAGGTACTCCAGTCCCTTCAGCGTGATACGCGGCGTAGAGCTGGAGATAAGGATGCTGCCATCCACGGTCCTCTGCACAGAAAAGCCGTCGATGTAGCCCTCCTTGGAAAGCATCTCCATCAGCGCCATCCAACGCTGGTCAGAGAGCTTCAGCGCCTTCGCAGAGATGCAGTCCATATTGGGTTCATCGTAATCCAGCGCCTTTTCCAGATACCGCAGGATGCGGTAGATGACTCTGAAGTTATCCATGCTCACTCCACCTGCTTTCCTGCTGCCCACGCCTCGCGGGCTTGGTTCAGGCTCATGTGGTTCTCGCAGTCCTCCTCATCAGGAAACTCCTCCTGATAGCGGTCATGGAACCACTTGCAGACATCGCAGACATCGCCGTCATCGACAAGTTCGGTCTGCCCGCATACCGGGCATTTAACTGCCTTGCTCATCGTCTTCCTCCTTCAGGTCCTTTTCCCTATTGAACTCGTAATACTTCATGGCGACTTCGGGCCGTGCCTCGCCAGTCTTTCGGTTGCACTTGGCTTTCATGTAGGTTTTAAGCGGCCCACCGGGAACACCGGTTGCGTACTCTGTCGTTTTGGTGTTGAACCGAACAACTACGCCATCAGGCCGAGCATAACCAATAACATCACCGCCACAAGGCTGCTTCAGAAAGTCGATGCCTTTCTGCTGGTATTCCTCTTTCGTCGCAAAGCCCATCTCAGCCAGCCCGTGGCGGGTGGCATGATCTTCAAGCCTTGTAGGAGAAGCAAACCCAGTGCAGGGGACATTTTCGCCTTCGGGAGATACCGCAGGCCCGCTTTCGGTGGAGCCAGAACTGCTACCCTCGCCCTCTGCGAACTGCCCGTTTTCATCCCGTGGGTGGTCGGCTTCGTTGAAGTCCATCCTATCTTTCATCTTAGCATTTTGTGCATCCGATGTCAAACCGGGATTTGACGATAAAACGTCGAGCAGCGCGGTGATGCTCTGGGCAAACGGCGGGAACAGACGTTCCGGATTCTGAGTGGACAGCTCGGCCACCTTTTCGGCGGTGATGAACCCCGGAGAGGTCATCTCGCCATCAGCGCACCGGATGCTGCCGTCAAAATCCGTGCAGAGAAACACATGGGACGGGCAGTACGGCGGTTTCAGGTCACTCAGGAAGGCTACCGGCATGAGGTCTTTCGGCGTGATGCCAAACTCCTCCTGCGTTTCGCGGATGGCTGCATCTTCCGGGGACTCCCCCGCCTCGATATGCCCACCCGGTCCACCAACAGAGCCGCCCTTCAGGCGAGTGCCGCAGAGAAACCGGCCATCCTGCACAACAAGAACGCCGACACCATCGTGATCATGGCTCCCCCCGTCACAGGCAATTACCTGACGAACCTGAAGACCTGGGCAGATGACTTCCATGCCCTGTACCCCAACCTGACCGTGGAGATCATTGAGACCTCCTGGGGCGATCACAACGACAAGCTGTCCACCATGGCGCAGGCCGGCGAGGCTCCCGACATCGCGGAGATCTCCTCCAACGCTCTGGGCACCTACGTGGAAATGGGCGTCGCCATTGACATCGCCCAGTACATGGCCGCTGACCGTCTGGCCGACTACGACGAGAACGCTCTGAAGTACCTGACTCTGGAAGGCACCACCTACGGCCTGCCGCTGTACCTGACCATTCAGTCCATCGGCGCCAACAAGACCATGATGGAAGGCCTGGGCATCGATGTTGCCAAGATCCAGAAGGAAGGCTGGACCTATGAGGAGTTCCTGGACGTCATCAAGCAGGGCACCAAGGACGGCTGCTACGGCTTCGTGTTCGCCAACTCCGGCGTCACCGCTTCCGATATGCTCTACATCTTCGGCGCAGGCGCAGGCCTGAGCAACACCTTCACCCCTGAGCTGAAGTACACCTTCACCTCCGAGAACATGCTGACCCTGCTCAGCGCCATTGAAGAGATGACCAAGTCCGGCTATATGCCCAACTTCGGCGTGGAAGCCGGTCAGCGTATGGTCATGTGCCAGACTGGCAACGCCATGATCTTCGGCAAGGCTATGCCTCTGTTCGAGAACAACTTCAAGAAGAACAACGCCGCTCTGGAAGCCAACGACGGCACCGCCGTTGAGAACTCCCAGAAGATGGATTATGCCTTCCTGCCCGTTCCCACCATGGACGGCTGCGAGGAGTCCTGCTACGGCACCGTGGACGGCCTGATCGCCATGCGGAACAAGAACACCACCGATGAGCACCTGAAGAACGTACTGCTGTTCATGGACTACATCTGCTCCGGCGAGCGCATTGCCACCTGCATGAACGAGCTGTATCTGGATCCTGTCTGCCAGACCGGTCGTGACGCGCTGGTTCTGGAGGAGGGCCGCGACGCCGACAACCTGGCCACCGCTGCCCGCTGCATCGCCATGGTGCAGGCGCCTCCCGAGGGCGTTACCACCGAGATGACCGCCACTGCCAAGAAGCTGATGGACGAGCAGATCGTTCCCAAGTTCCAGCTGCTGCTGGCCGGCGAGACCACCGCTAAGGATGCATACGATCACATCTGCGAGGCTGCCTTTGCTGCCTTCGGTGAAGAGAACTGCATTACCGGTAAGCTCGGCTAATTGATGGAAAGCCCACCCCACCTTGGTGGGGTGGGCATTTTGCTATGCAAAAGCATAGCAAAAATAAGAAATGTGCCATTTCCCCGTCCCTGCGGGGCAACCGGAAATGATGCACAAAAACTTCATGCACCGGCATTTGCACGTTTTCGTGGTGGAGCGTTCCTGCATGAAGTTTTAATACTATTTCCTGATTAAAATCTTAATTTTAATCAGGAAGGCATCGCCTGAAGGCGCTGCCTGTTTTGTGATTTATAAGGAAAGAAATCACAAAACAAGTCTCATATGAACTCCTTGCCCTTCGGGCAATTAAAATCTTTTCTAAAGATTTTAATTGGAGTTCAGTATAAGAATGCTCCGGAAAAATGGCAAAGGCTGACAGTGAGGGGATGGTTACCCGCTTTCAGCCGGATTGGCCGTTTCGGAGACTTTGCAACCCTGGGAGGTAGGACTATGAACAGCACAAAACAAAAGCGGCAGCCAGTCCGCCATAAACTGAAGTTTACCAATGAAGACCTGTGGGGCTATATTTTCATCGCTGCCGCCATGATTATTTTCTGCGTCTTCACGCTGTATCCCGTGTTCAGCGCGATCTACACCAGTTTTTTCAATTACAAGCCCTTCGGCTCGGAATTTATCGGCCTGCAAAACTATATTGACACCCTGAAATATTCCAAGTTCAACCTGTTCTACAAGGCCGCGCGGAACACGCTGGTTTATACCGCGGTGGTCGTGCCCTTGTCATTGCTGATGTCCTTCTGCATCTCTGTGATGATCCTGCCCTTCCACAAGAAAGTGCAGTCCGTTTTCAAGGCAATGTATTATCTGCCCGGCATTGCATCCGGCGTCGCGCTGTCCGTGGTGTGGCTGTGGCTGTACGATTCTTCTCCGGACGGCATATTCAACCGGCTGCTGGGTGCGCTCGGCATTCCGGCGCAGAACTGGCTGTCCTCTACCAGAACTTCGATGCTTTCTCTGATCATCATGGCGCTGCTTTCCAGCCACGGTGTTCGGATTATTACCTATATTGCCGCGCTGATCGGCATTGACAACAGCTATTTTGAGGCCGCCGAGCTGGACGGCGCCACTTTCTTCCAGAAAGTGCGCTATATCGTCTGGCCGCTGGTGAAGCCCACGACTCTGTTCCTGCTGGTCACAGGCGTTATCGGTTCCTTCCAGGTGTTCATGAACGCCTACATGATGACCGGCGGCGGCCCGGACAACGCCACCACCATGATCGGCCTGCTGATCTATAACAACGCCTTTGTGTACGGCAAGTACGGTCTTGCCTGTGCCCAGGCCATCCTGCTGGCTATCGCCATCGCCATCATGTCCCTGTTCCAGTTCCGGCTCATGGGCGTGGACGTTGAGTATTAAGGAGGGGAATTATGGCTACTACCGGTTTGTATTCCCAGCACCTGAACAACAGGAAGGTGCTTCACCTCCGCAATGCGATCATCGCCATCGTACTGATCATTCTGGCGGCGGCGACGCTGTTTCCTATCTGCTACATGATCCTCTCGTCCTTCGGCCCCAACGTGTCCACGGCGGGCAATATGCGCACGATCCTGCCTTCCCGGTTTACGCTGGAATCCTTTGACGCGTTCTTCCATTTCAGCGATCATTCCCTGCGGTGGATTCTCAACAGCGTGGTTGTGGCGACGGGGGCGGTCATCGGCAACGTGATTTTTGCCTCCATGGCGGGCTATGCTTTCGCCAAGATCCGGTTCAAGGGCAGCAAGATCCTGTTCGGCCTGATTCTGGTGGCTATGATGATTCCCTATCAGGTGACCCAGGTTCCGCTGTACATCCTGATGGTGCAGAAATTCTCTATGACCAACACCTATGCGGCCATGATTCTGCCCGGCCTGTGCACGGCCTACAACATTTTCCTGTGCAAGCAGTTCTTCTCCGGCCTGCCCACGCCGCTGATCGAGAGCGCCAAGATTGAGGGCTGCAATCAGTTCCAGATCTTTGTCAAAATCGTCCTGCCCCTGGCCAAAACCGTGCTGGCGGTCATGGCGATCAACACCTTCATGGCCAGCTGGAACGACTTCTTCTGGCCGTTCCTGGTAACCAACGACCCGGCCATGTACACCATTCAGGTGGGTCTGAAGCAGTTCAAGTTTGCTAACGAAACGCTGTTCGCCCCGATGATGGCCGGTGCCACCATCTCCGCGCTGCCCATGTTCATTCTGTTCTTTGCGCTGCAAAAGTACTTTATGGAAGGCGTCACCATCGGCGCCGTCAAGGGCTGATTAGACTGTCAAAAAGGCCAACGGCCTTTTTGACAAGGGGGACCTGCAGTCTGCTGCGCGCACTCCTTGGCCACCTGCGGCGGCCAACCCGCACAGCTCCACGCTAAGAGCCGCCTTCGGCGGTTGCGCTCTGCACAGCGCTGCGGCGCTAGACTTCGCAGCCTGAGAAGTATTTTCTGCCAGGTACATGCCCCGGCAGAAAATGATTAAAAATTTATTTGCCGCCTGCGGGAGGCTTTCCTCTGCGAGGCTTTTTTGACACGTCGCGCAGCCCCCGCTTTCTCGGTGGGGGTTGCTGTCATACTGAGGTGACTTTATCATGATTCGATCTTACACACCTGACGACGAAAGCGCCATGCTTTCTCTGTGGAACACGGCGGGAGCCGTCATGGGCTATGCGCCTGTGCCGCTGGAGGATTTCCACCGTCTGCTGACCCGGCATCCGAACTTTTCCCCGGCGTACACCTTCGTCCTGGAGGAAAAGGGGACGCTTTTGGGCTTTGTCAACGGCTGCACCGGGGCGGGCATCCCCAAGGGAGATATTCGGGGATATTTAAGCTGCCTGATCTTAGCGGCGGAGGCAGATTCCGACGAAAATACGGCACTGCTTCTCTCTGCACTGGAAAACGCCTTCCGGAAGGCGGGAAAGACCTATTGCGCTGTCACATTTTTCAATCCTATCCGCCTGCCATGGATTCTCCCCGGCACACCGGGGCACCAGCACAACAACGCCCCCGGCGTGGCGACGGATCTTCCGCTGCATGACCGGATGCTGTCCCTGGGCTACCGGGAAAGCACCCGGGAATGCGCCATGTACCGGAATCTGGCAGATTATGAAACCCCGGCATGGGTGGAGGAAAAGGCCGCGAAGATGGGCGGGGAGGGCTACCACGTAGAGCGCTATGACCCCAGGCGGCACGTTGGCCTGGAGGAAATGGTGGCGGCGCTGGACAACACCATGTGGTCGGAGGAGATTCCGGCAGCCGGCAAAAGCGGCATGGATTTGCTGGTCGGCCTGAAGGACAATGTCTGCGCCGGATTCACCGGGCCTGTGTACCCGGAAAAAACGGGGCGGGGCTATTTTGCCGGCCTGGGGGTTGCGCCGCAGTTTGAGGGGCACGGCCTGGGTACGCTGCTGTTTTACCGCCTTCTGGAGCGGGAAAAGCAGGCAGGAGCAAAGTATATGTCACTGTTCACCGGGGAAGACAACCATGCCAGGTTTATCTATCTCAACGCCGGTTTCCGGGTTGTCCGGACATTCGGCGTCATGCTGAAGGAGCTGTAGGACTATGAAGACACAGACTGTACTTGCTATCGGCGCCCACATTGGGGATGCCGAGCTGACCGCCGGGGCGCTGCTGGCGTCCTGCGCCGTTCACGGCGGCAAGGCCGTGACTCTGGCGCTGACCGCCGGGGAAAAGGGCGCTCCCGCCGGGGCGGATATTGCTGAATACCGCCGGGGAAAAATCGCGGAGGCAGAGGCCTTTGCCAAAGAGCTGGGGGGCGAAGCCTACGTCTTGGATTACGAAGACGGCTTGCTGCCGGACAATGACGAGGTCCGCTTTGCCGTCTGCGACATCATCCGCAAGGTCAAGCCTGATATCATCGTCACCCACCACGAAAACAGTATGCACAAGGATCACATTGTCTGCCACAGAATCGTGGTGGACGCCTGGTTCTATGCCGCCATTGAGGGCTTTCAGCGGGAGCTGCCGAAGCATTTTGCCAAAAAGCTTTACTTCGCGGAAAACTGGGAGGATGCCCCCGGCTTTGAGCCATACGTCTATGTGGACGTGAGCGACGGATATGCCCTGTGGGAAAAGGCCATCGATCACCACTGGTTTGCGGTGCATTCCACCAGTTTTCCCTATAAGGAATACTATTCCCACTTAAAGCGTCTGCGGGGCATCCAGGGGCGGGAGGGCTACTGCGAGTGCTTCATGATTCCCAAAGAGCAGTATAAGCTGGTGCAGACATTGGAGAACCTCTGAAAATATGGAAATGAGACGAATGCTCGGGCAGAAGCTGGTATTCGGATTTCACGGGAAAACGCTGCCTGAGGAATTTAAGAATCTGCTCCGGGAATACAAGATCGGCAACGTGATCCTGTTCCTGCGCAACGTGGAAAGCGCGGAGCAGCTTCGCGCGCTCTGCGCCGAGATTCAATCGCTGGTTCAGGAAGAGACGGGCTACCCTGCCTTTATCATCATCGACCAGGAGGGCGGCATGGTGACGAGGCTCCCCCAGGATGCCGTAAACGTCCCCGGCGCCATGTCACTGGCGGCTACCGCAGACCCGGAAAATGCCCGCCTGGCTTCGGAGATCACCATCCGGCAGCTGCGGGGGCTGGGCGCCAACTTCAACATGGCGCCGGTGCTGGATGTCAACAGCAATCCAGCCAATCCGGTGATCGGCGTGCGCAGCTTCGGCGACGAAGCGGAGCGCGTGGCGTCCCTGGGCTGTGCCGCCATCGCACCCTATGCCGGAAGCGGGGTGCTGTGCTGCGCCAAGCATTTCCCCGGCCACGGCGATACGGCGGTGGACAGCCATCTGGGGCTTCCCCG
>OGQT01003231.1_pt1 | contig 10582 bp, 5 predicted proteins | sample 1553261 | NCBI WGS metagenome assembly OGQT01 (sample SAMEA2579992, study PRJEB22360) | human gut metagenome | biome: human gut; feature: human-associated habitat; material: faeces | place: Denmark | collected 2008/2010
GTGTATATCGATATGACAACCCCGGCACTCGGCCAGGTGATGAACCGCGAGGATGCCGAAAAACTGTTCTACACACCTGTCGATGTCTATGCTCCTGTAGCTCCGAACAAGGATGCCGTTGACCGTGCTGTGGCAACAATTGCGGCTGCACGCCGGCCGGCCATTCTCCTTGGCAAAGGGGCGGCGTACGCGCAGGTCGACGATAAGATCAAGACCCTCATAGAGAAGTACAACATCCCGTATCTGCCCATGTCATTGGCCAAGGGGCTGATGCCCGACGACGGGCCGCTGAGTGCGCTGTCGTGCCGCTCCACCATTATGGAAAAGGCCGATGTGGTGATTGTGGCAGGCGCACGTCTCAACTGGATGCTTTCGTTCGGCCGTGGCAAATGGAATCCGGCCATCAAGTTCGTGCAGCTTGATGTGGAGCCGCAGGAAATAGATGTCAATGTCCCGATAGCAGCTCCTGTAGTCGGCGATATGGGGCTGGCACTCGATGCCATTCTCGCAGGGCTGGCCGAAGCGAAAATGAATGCCGACCCGGCATGGGTGGCTTCGCTTCAGGAAGAGGCAAAGGCCAAGAACGTGAAATTCGCACAGCGTCTGGATGAGAACAAAAACGCCATGCCGATGAATCACTGGACAGCACTCGGGGCTATCAAGCCTATCCTTGAATCCAATCCCGATGTAATCCTCGTGAATGAAGGTGCCAACACTCTTGATGACACGCGCGATGCAGTGAACATGTCGCTCCCGCGTCACCGTGTGGATTGCGCCACATGGGCCATCATGGGCATGGGCATGGGTTCGTGCGTCGGCGCTGCCGTGGCAACAGGCAAGTCGGTTGTCGCTGTGGAAGGCGATTCGGCATTCGGGTTCTCCGGTATGGATTTCTCAACCATATGCAGGTTCAATCTGCCTGTGACCGTAGTGATTTTCAACAATGGCGGCATTTACAACGGTGTGGGTGTGCCGCTTGACAAGACCACAGATCCCGCGCCTACCACGCTGGATATTCACGCCCGCTACGACAAACTTGGGGATGCATTAGGTGCGCAGACATACTATGTCCCGCCGAATTGTCGTCGGCGCTCACCGAGGCCATTGCTTCAAAGAAGCCGTGCCTGATTGACGTGCAGCTTGCGGCCGACTCCGGCAAGGAGAGCGGCCATATAGGATATCTTAATCCCGCTCCTCTTATTCCGATCACGGTATAACTTCTCTGCATGTGAACCTTGTGGGGCAGTACCCGCATTACACCGTTATCGCGGGTACTGTCAAGGTTTACGGCTGCAGAATCCACTTGTTTCAACGTTTAACTAAATTTTTTGTACAACTATTTAAATCCCGTAAGTTATGCTACACGTCATACTATATGCGATCGTGCCTATCATCGTGGTCATGCTCGCAGGTTATATTTCGGGAAAAGTAGGGATCTTCAATGGCGAAGACGCCAAGAAATTCAACAAGGTTGTGCTTGACTATGCACTTCCCGCCGCCCTCTTTGTCTCAATCGTACAGGCCGACCGTGAAATGCTGGCCGCTGATATCAAGTTGTCGCTCATCTCGCTTGTAGGCATCATGGCCTGCTTCATGGCGGTTTACTATGTGTTCCGCCTTTTCAAATCGAACTCCGGCGCCGACGCTGCGGTTTCGGCTTTGATCAGCGGTTCTCCCACCATCGGGTTTCTCGGCTTTGCCGTGCTTGAGCCTATCTTCGGTACCACTCCTGCCGTGGCACTGGTCGTGGCAATCGTGGGCATCGTGGTCAACGCCGTAGGTATCCCCGTGGGTCTTTCTCTTATGAATGCCTCCCTGGAGAAACAGAATCCCGGTTCCACCAAGAAAGAGAGTGCCTGGGGACCCGTGATCCATGCCCTCGAGCAGCCTGTGGCATGGGCTCCTATCCTGGCTGTTATATGGGTGGTTGTGGGGATACCCTGGCCTAAGTATCTCAGCCCGTCGTTTGACCTTATCAAGGGCGCCAATGCCTCTATGGCCGTATTCGCCGCAGGTATCACACTGTCAACCTTCAAGATCTCCATCAACTGGCAGGCCGTGCTTGGTGTGATCCTGAAGATGATCTTCATGCCCGCGATGCTGTTGATTGTCGGTCTTATCTTCCACATGGACAAGCTCAACCTTGAGATGCTTGTCGTGGCCGGCGCTCTGCCCCCTGCCTTCTCGGGCATCATTATCGCCGACGAGAACGACACCTATGTGCAGACCTCGACCTCGTCACTGGCTCTGAGCGTGATCCTCTTCGTAGGGTTCTGCCCGCTGTGGATCTGGCTCACCGAGACCTGCTACGCTCATTTCTGAGCTGACTGACAAATAAGCGCATGAGAGTGCCGTCCGGGACTGAACCCCCCGGCGGCACTCTCCGTTTTATTATCATAATCACAACCACCGGAACACGATGAAACAGATTATGGACGGCTGTACTGCCGCTACACATGTGGCGTTTGCAATGAGCGACGTGGCCACGATATATCCGATCACACCTGTGGCCGCTATGGGCGAGATTGCCCAGAAATGGGGCATCGCCGGCCGTGTCAATTATGCCGGCCGGGCGCTTAAGGTCGAGGAGATGGAAAGCGAGCTCGGCGCCGCCGGCGCCACCCATGGCGCGCTTGCTGCCGGCGCTCTCGCCACTACCTTCACCAACTCGCAGGGACTGCTGCTGATGTTGCCTAACATGTACAAGATCGCCGGCAACCAGTTGCCTGGTGTGTTTCATGTGGGGGCGCGTTCTCTGGCCACACATGCCCTGAGCATATTCGGCGACCATCAGGACGTGATGGCGGCGCGCTCTACCGGTTTCGCTTTTCTGGCCTCGAACAACGTGCAGGAGACAATGGATCTTGCCGTGGTTGCGCATCTGGCGGCAATAGGCGGCTCGCTGCCGGTGTGCCATTTCTTTGACGGATGGCGCACGAGCAACGAGATGTCGACCATCGACGTGATTCCGTATGATGACATATTCGGTCTTATGGAGCCCGACCGCGTGGCCGCTTTCCGCGCCCGTGCCCTTGACCCGGCGCACCCCGAGATGCGCGGCACTGCCCAGAACTCTGATGTCTATTTCCAGAACGCCGAGGCCGCCAACACCCTGTACGATGCTTTTCCGGCTGAGGTGGAACGCCAGATGCAACGGCTTGCCTCCGTTACCGGACGCCATTACAGGCTGTTTGACTATTACGGCCCTCCGGATGCCGAGGTTGTGCTTGTGGCCATGGGGTCGTCATGCGAGGTCATTGCAGAGACACTTGACCGGCTCAATTCCACCGGTTATAAGGCCGGTCTGATTAAGGTACGTCTGTACAGGCCTTTCGCCGTCGACCGGTTCCTTGCCGTATTGCCCAAGTCGGTGAAGACCATTGTGGCGCTCGACCGCACGAAAGACCCCGGTGCCGGCGGCGAACCGCTTTTCAAGGATATTGCTGCCGCGGTGGCTGCATCAGCGTTTGCCGGAAAGGTCAGTGTCATCGGAGGACGCTACGGACTTGCCAGCAAGGATTTCTCGCCGGCCATGGTCAAGGCGGTGATTGAGAATGCTATGAGTGCGACGCCAAAACGGGTTTTCACTGTCGGCATCACCGACGACGTGACGCATCTGTCGCTCGATACCGACAGCTCGTTTACTCTTGGGCGTCAGCATCTGCTTGAGGCGATATTCTATGGCATGGGGTCTGACGGCACGGTCGGAGCCACGCGGCAGGCCGCGCATATCATCGGTGACAGTGCCGGACTTTACGCGCAGGCGTTTTTTACCTATTCCGCAAAAAAATCGGGCGGCTATACGGTAAGTCAGCTTAGGGTCGACAAAGCCCCCATCAGATCTGAGTATGCTATCGAACAGGCCGGGTACATAGCCTGTAACAAAGACCGCTACATAGAGCTGTTCCCCATGTTGCTGAATCTGCGCCAGGGGGGTACGTTCGTGCTGAACTGCCATTGGAATGCCGCCGAACTCGAACAGCGGTTGCCTGCTACGGTAAAGCGCATGCTGCATCGTCTGGGTGCGCGTTTCTATACCGTGGATGCCGGAGCCATCGCCGCCCGGACCGGCCTTGGAGTACGCATCAACACCATCATGCTCACGGTTTTCTTCAAACTGAGTCCGGTGATACCTTTAGACGAGGCTGTGGGACTTCTTAAGAAACAGGTCACGGAAACATATACCCATGAAGGCCAGGCGGTGGTGCAGCGCAATCTGGCCGCCATTGACCAGGCTGTCGGGGCAATTACACCCGTACAGATACCTGATGCCTGGGCCGACGCTACAGAACCGGTCATGCCCGAATACGGGGCCGATGTGCCGGCGTCGGCACCCGAGGCGTCGCGCAGTTTCGTAAGACGCATAGCCGGACCGTGTCTTGCCCGCAAAGGCGACACGTTGCCGGTATCGATGTTCGCCCCTGACGGGCACATGCCCCCGGGTACCACTGCCTACGAGCATAGGCGCATAGCCATAAATGTGCCCAAATGGCTGCCTGACAAATGCGTGCAGTGTACCGAATGTTCTTTCTTCTGTTCACATGCCGCCATACGTCCGTTCCTGCTCTCGCCTGACGAGGTTTCGGGGGCACCGACCGGTTTCGACACCATACCATTCAAAGAGGGAGCCGGGGCGCCGTTGCGTTACCGCATACAGACCTATACCGACGACTGTACGGGATGTGGTGTCTGCGTGGCTGTCTGTCCAGGTCATGCCCTGCGGATGACACCCGCACCCCCCGAACGTGTCGTGCAGGCGCCGATGCTTGAATATTGCCGCAGTCATGTCACACCAAAGACCGGCGGACTGCCGCGTTTCACGCTTAACGGGTCGCAGATGCACCAGCCGTTGCTTGAGTTCTCTGGTGCCTGTGGCGGCTGTGGCGAGACACCATACGTGAAACTGCTCACACAGCTTTTCGGCGAAAGGCTGATCATAGCCAACGCAACGGGCTGCTCGTCGGTCTGGGGCGGCAACTATCCCAGCAACGCCTACACCACACTGCCATCGGGGCGCGGGCCGGCCTGGGGCAACTCGCTGTTCGAAGATAACGCCGAATACGGTCTGGGAATGCGCCTGGCGCTCGACACACTCGCCACCGGTAAAAAAGATGCCGACGCACAAGCCGGCGGTGACGGGAACGGCAAAACCACTGTCTGGGCTATCGGTGGTGACGGATGGGCCTACGACATCGGTTTTGCAGGTCTCGATCATGTCGTTGCCTCGGGGCACGACATCAATATTCTGGTGCTTGACACCGAATGTTACTCGAACACAGGCGGTCAGACCTCCAAGGCCACACCGCTCGGTGCCGTCACGAAATATTCGCCCGCCGGAAAACGGATCTTCAAGAAAGACCTGGGGCGGATGATGATGGCCTACGGTAATGTGTATGTGGCGCAGATTTCGCTTGGGGCATCGCCGCAACAGGCTGTTGACGCCTTACGTGAGGCTGAGGCTTATCCCGGGCCGTCGGTGGTGATAGCTTACTGCCCCTGCATCAACCACGGCATACGTGCGGGGATGCTGGCAGGCCCCTCGCAACAGCGGCGGTTTACAGCGGCGGGGTATTGGCCTCTGTACCGGTATAATCCGCTCCTGACCGCGCAGGGGCTTGACCCGCTTATCGAAGATGCAGTCGATACCACACATGATTTTGACGGTCTGCCGGAGGGCGCCACCCCCTCGGGACAGGAGGATATCGATTCGGCTGCGGCATCACTCGGGCCCTGGAACAAGGTGGCCGATGAACATGCCACCCTCACGTTCGACGCCCCGGCCAGCGGCCCTGACGGTAATCTTGACGCGGTGCTCGACGGAGAAGACCGGTACGCCGACCTGCGCATGGTTGCGCCGGGAGAATATGCCACGATACGTGGCGACATGGCCGCCCGTCAAGGGAGGGTCATCGACCTGCTGCGCCGGTCGCCCGAGGCGGTACCGGCAACAGCTGCACAACAAAAGCCGTCAGGCAACGTTACTCAATAAAAACGTTTCAACAATACACGTATGAAAATAGCATCGCAACTGCGTCGCACCAACATAGCCCAGTACCTGCTTTACATGTGGCAGGTAGAGGATCTGCTCCGCGCATACGAACTTGATATCGACCGGCTGGCGGCCGCCGTGATCGACCCCGTGCCCGACCTTTCGGAAGAGGATGCCCGCGCCCTGCGCGAGTGGTACGAGTCGCTCATCGACATGATGCGCCGCGAGGGGGTGGCGGAAAAGGGGCACCTGCAGATTACCCGTAACACCCTCGGTGACCTGGCCGACCTGCACCGCCGTATTCTTGCCGAGGCTACCCGTTTCCCGGAATATACCGCCGAGTTCTACCGCACGTTGCCATATATTGTAGAGCTCCGCGCCAAATCGGGTCCCGAACCGGCCGGCGAGATTGAAACCTGTTTCAATGCCCTTTACGCCAGGCTGATTCTGCGCCTGCGCCATGCCGACGAATCAGCCGAGACAGCTGCCGCCATCGACCAGATTACCCGGTTCATCGCCGCCCTGGCCCGCGACTACCATCTTGACGAGGCCGACAAACTCTTCACCCCCGAAGAGGATGCACCCGCCGATGCCACCCCGGCAAAAGATGCACCCGCCCGGGTTCAGACACCTGATGCCGGAGATGCCCCCAAATAAGGAAATTGCCTTTTGAACCAATAAAATGGCATGTGAACATGTGAAATGCCTTTTGAAACATGGGAAATGCCTTTTGTTTTTAGTGCCCCGGCCTCGGCCGGGGTTGCTTGTCTCCGGGGAAATGTGTAACTTTGCGGGTGCTTGAGCCGCTACGTGCGGCCTGCCCCTGCTATGACGATGAAGATACTTGTGACCGGCGCTGCCGGACAGCTTGGGCGCGCCATGACGCGCACCGCCCCCGCCCTAAACGGAGTGGAGGTGGTTGCCGCCACGCATGCCGATCTCGACCTGCTCGATGCCGGCGCCGTGCGCCGTTTTGTAACCGGTGGCGGTTTCACGCACATTGTCAACTGCGCGGGATACACGGCAGTTGACCGTGCCGAGACCGAGAAACAGGCTTGTACCGCCGCAAACATAGAGGGACCGGCAAACCTTGCTTCCGCCGCGGACGAGGCCGGGGCACGCCTTGTGCATGTGTCGACCGACTACGTGTTCGACGGGCGGTCGCACCGGCCTTATGCCGAGGGTGACAAGCCCGCTCCGCTCCAGCATTACGGCGCCACCAAGCGCCGGGGCGAGACGCGCGTGCTCGCAGCCTGCCCCGAGGCCATTATAGTGCGCACGCAGTGGCTTTACGGTCTTGGCGGCCCGAACTTCGTGGAAACCATGCTTAGATTATCGGATCAGCGCGGCCATGCCGGGGAGATAGCCGTGGTGGCCGACCAGGTGGGCAGCCCCACATGCGCCGATGACCTTGCGCGTGCCCTGTGGGCAATCGTGACGGCACGGCAATGGGTGCCCGGTATCTATCATTATTCAAACGAGGGCGCAGCCACCTGGTATGACCTTGCAGTAGCCGTGATGCGTATGGCCGGCCGGTCGACACAAATCATCCCCATCCCTACCGAGGAGTACCCGACGCCCGCGGCGCGCCCGGCATACGCCCTGCTCGACAAACGGCGCATACGCGCCACATACGGCGTGGAGACGCCCCACTGGGCCGATTCGCTGGCACGATACATGGCCCAGCGCGAAAATTAGGTCAACGCCGGGTAGCACGCTGACACAGAACAAGACACTGACAGACAGAGATGACACTTGAAGATGAGATAAAACGGCGGCGCACGTTCGCCATCATATCGCACCCCGATGCCGGTAAGACAACCCTTACCGAGAAACTGCTCCTGTTCGGGGGCGCCATCCATGTGGCCGGAGCCGTGAAGTCGAACAAAATCAAGAAGACCGCCACATCAGACTGGATGGAAATCGAGCGCCAGCGCGGCATCTCGGTCGCCACTTCGGTGATGGGTTTCGATTACGAGGGGTGGAAGATAAACATCCTCGACACTCCGGGTCACGAAGACTTTGCCGAAGATACCTACCGCACCCTTACCGCAGTCGACTCGGTAATTATTGTGGTCGACGTGGCCAAGGGTGTGGAGAAACAGACACGTCGCCTCATGGAGGTGTGCCGCATGCGGCAGACTCCGGTGATAATATTCGTGAACAAGCTCGACCGCGAGGGGCGTGACCCCTTCGAGGTTGTCGATGAGCTGGAGGCCGAACTCAAAATTAAGGTGAGGCCGCTCTCATGGCCCATCGGCATCGGCGCGCGTTTCAAGGGTGTCTACAATATATACGAGCACACACTTGACCTTTTCAAACCAGACAAACAGCGTGTGAGCGAACGTGTGGAGATTGCCGATGTCAATGACCCCGCGGTCGATGCCGCGATAGGGGAGACCGAGGCCGCCCAGCTGCGCGACGACCTTGAGCTTATCGAGGGTGTCTATCCCGAATTCGACCGTGAGGAATACAGTGCCGGACGGCTTGCCCCTGTGTTCTTCGGCTCGGCGCTGAACACGTTCGGCGTCAAGGAACTTCTGGACTGTTTCGTGGAAATCGCTCCGTCGCCGCGCCCCACGCAGGCCGAGGAGCGCGTGATAAAGCCCGAAGAGGAACATTTCACCGGTTTCGTGTTCAAGATACACGCCAACATGGACCCGAACCACCGTTCGTGCATAGCTTTCGTGAAGGTGTGCTCTGGCCGTTTCGAACGCAACGCCCCCTACCGCCATGTTCGCACCGGCAAAGACCTGCGTTTCGCCGCCCCTACAGCTTTTATGGCCCAGCGCAAGAGCGTTGTCGACGAGGCTTTCCCCGGTGACATTGTTGGTATTCCCGATACCGGCAACTTCAAGATCGGCGACACGCTCACCGAGGGTGAGGAACTTCACTTCAAGGGGCTGCCGTCATTCTCGCCCGAGATGTTCAAATATATCGAGAACACCGACCCGATGAAAGCCAAACAGCTCGACAAGGGTATACGACAGCTCATGGACGAAGGTGTCGCGCAGCTGTTCGTAAACCAGTTTAACGGCCGCAAGCTCATCGGCACCGTAGGTCAGCTGCAGTTCGAGGTGATACAATACCGTCTGTTGCATGAATATGGCGCACAATGCCGTTGGGAACCAATATCGCTCTATAAGGCATGCTGGATAGAGAGCGATGACCCTGAGGCTCTGGAAGCGTTCAAGAAACGCAAATACCAGTTCATGGCCGTGGATACAATGGGACGCGACGTGTTTCTTGCCGATTCCAACTATGTGCTGCAGATGGCGCGGACTGATTTTCCCGCCATCCGGTTCCATTTTTCTTCGGAATTTTAGGAATAGTTGTCATTCCGGCATAATCCGCGCAAAAAACCTCGGTGTCAAAATGCAAGCAAACCACCCTAAAACAGAGCACAATGCTCACACCCGCGCTTGCATAATGACATTAAACGCAAATTAATGTTAAAGCAGCAACACTTTTACCTCAAAACACTTGCACATAACGTCTGAACGATGTAAATTTGTAACGTGTTTTTCATGGTATTAGATTTAAGGTTAACTAAGATTGGTTGTCGGGAGACAATCAATTTTTTTTGCGCCTACCCCAATTTCCTGTATTAAACAACAACGGACGCATTATTAAAATGAGAACTGACACATTGCGCCGACACGACGCGCCCACCGGTGCATTCCGTTGAAATTCTGACGTTTGCCGATATTGAACTCCGCTCCCACCTGAATGCGCGGGGTCAGATTCCAGAACACGTTTGCTGCGCCATACAACCCATATTTGTAGTTCATTCCGTCCTCCTGATGGTCCGGCAGATAACGCGACTGCCCGAACGTGGCGGAAACAAACAAATTGGGCCGGAAATTGTATTGCAACGCTGCACACCATCCGAATGCCGCCGGAGCATAGAGGCGCCCCGGAGTGTCAGGATCCGACACAAGATCATAATTGCCCACAAGCATATCGCCACCGAGGCTTGCAGTTCCGTGGCCCCAGGTGAAGGTCCCGTAGAACGTAAGCGGATAAGCCGGATGAAACACCGTGCTGAGCTGCAGACCATAACCTATCACGTTATGATTGCGTTCGGCAATTAGATCGCGGTACGGCAGTGTACGCATTATCCCAGCCAACCTTACATGGCTTGAGGTGTCCCATTCATACTGCAGGAACGCCGCGAAATCAGGCAGCCATTCATCGCATTTGGCGGTCATGTCGTTCTGCACGTCAACCTGCTGGGCAGGCGTCTCGGCCGAAACGGCCACTGTCCATCGGGTCCTGAAGGGTTTCATCCCGCGCACCCGCACATCCGTTACAGCCATCTTGTTGTTCGGGCCCTGTGCATCCACCGTAGGTGGCAACGCCATGGGATCGCTGAAAGTTGAGTTAGCATATCCCACCGTCCAGTCGTTAAGTATGGCATAAGCTTTTTTCAGATGGAGGTCACGCCCCTGATAGCCGTTGAAATTGGCTTCGATATAAAGCTGATAGTTTATCCCTCCTTTCCTGCCGAGAACCCGGAAAAACAATGATGACCCGGCCGGAGTGGTGCCGAGATGACGCATATGTGTGGGGTCAGGTTCCATTTGTATAAGC
>OGQT01003232.1_pt1 | contig 10575 bp, 6 predicted proteins | sample 1553261 | NCBI WGS metagenome assembly OGQT01 (sample SAMEA2579992, study PRJEB22360) | human gut metagenome | biome: human gut; feature: human-associated habitat; material: faeces | place: Denmark | collected 2008/2010
CCGCCGTACATTCTCTTATCAGCAGGCACAGGTGGCAACGGTAAAAGCAACGCCGAACGGCGGCAGCGTGGTGAAAAATACCGCGGTGAACCTCACCTGTGAGACCGAGGGTGCGACGATTCAGTATTCCGCGGACGACGGTGCAACCTGGCAGGATTATACCGAAAAGCTCGTCCTGACAGAGCTTCCGGTTACCTATAAGGTGAAAGCCGTCAAAGACGGTTACCTGGACAGCAGTGTGCTCACACTTTCCTTTACCGAGCGCACAAATGAAAAATATCAGATTTACTTTGGACAGTTACATTCCCACACTTCCTATTCGGACGGTGCGGGAAGCTGTGAGGATGCATACCAGCATGCAACGAACGTTGACAATCTGGATTTTGTTGCGGTGACAGATCACTCCAACTCGTTTGACAATGCGGACAGCGCGTCCATCTCGGACGGCTCGATGAGTGAGGAATGGAAGGAAGGCCATGCGCTTGCCACGCAGTATACGACAAGCGGATTTGTGTGCATCTATGGGTTTGAGATGACCTGGTCGAACGGACTTGGACACATCAATACGTTTAACACCGAAGGCTTCCAGAGCCGTACCCAGAATGAGTACAAGACTTACAGCACGGCATTGCAGAATTATTACGCGACCTTAAAGACACGGCCGGATTCCATCAGCCAGTTTAACCACCCGGGAACGACGTTCGGTGATTTCAGCGATTTCGCATACTATGACGAGGAGATCGACAAGCTGATTACGACGATCGAGGTCGGAAACGGCGAGGGTGCGATCGGAAGTTCGGGTTACTTCCCGTCCTACGAGTATTACCAGCGCGCGCTGGACAAGGGCTGGCATCTTGCTCCGACCAACAACCAGGATAACCATAAAGGCTTGTGGGGTGATGCAAACACGGCGCGTTCCGTTGTTCTTGCAGACAGCCTGACGCAGGAAAATATTTACGATGCCATGCGCAATTACCGCGTGTATGCGACAGAGGATAACGACCTCAGCATCTACTACACGCTGGACGGCTACATCATGGGTTCTATTTTAGAGGATGGAGCGACCGGAGATACCGTACATCTTTCCGTTGACTTAAGTGATCCGACGGATGCGTCCATCGGTAAAGTACAGGTCATCACAAACGGAGGACTGGTGCTTGCCGAGAAAAATGTTTCCGGAAACGAGGAGACGGTCACCTTTGATGTGAAAAATGATTATTCCTATTACTATATCAAGATTGTGGAAGCGGACAGTGATATCGCCGTGACGGCACCGGTATGGGTAGGCTCTGTGGAGGCGGCAGGAATTGACAGCTTTTCCACGGACGAGGTGCTTCCGGTAAAGGGAGAGCCGCTGACGGTGAACCTTGGACTCTATAATAATGAAAACAGCGAGCTCGCGATTGATTCCATAACGTTTGAGGTGGGCGGAGAGACCGTACATGAGGCGGATCTTGCCGCAGCAGGATTGGGAAGCGTCGCATCCATGAGCACGGGAAGCTACAGCTTTGACTATACCTATGACGGCGTCGGCAGCATGGAGATGACAGCAGTTGTGCATGCGACGATGAACGGCGTGCAGAAGGTATACAAGAGCGTCTTAAAATTAAGCTACGCGACAACGGAGATGGTGACAAAGGTTATCATCGACGGAACCCATTACAACGATTATGTGACCGGTTACTATGGCGGTAACGTCGGAAACTTTACGGCGATTGCGGGAGCAAAGAACGTCAAGGTGGAAGTGGTCACAGACGAGATTACGCCGGAGATGCTTGCAAACTGTGCGCTGCTTGTGATCTCGGCACCGGCGAAGAAATCCGGAACAGCAAATGCCGGAGACTACACCGTGTCGCATTTTGAAGACAGCTTTATCCAGATGGTAAAAGACTATACCGACAATGGCGGTACGCTGATTACCTGCGGTATTGCCGATTATCAGGATTCTACTTCGGGACAGACGGCGACAGAGATGAATAAGCTTTTAGCTGCGATCGGGGCATCGACCAGATTAAACAGCGACGAGGCGTACGACGAGACGAACAACGGCGGACAGCCGTACCGCTTATATCTGAAAGGAACCTACAACAAGGATTCCAGATATCTGCGCGGCGCAAGCGAGGAGCAGGAGTACAGTGCGTACAGCGGATGTACCGTGGCGCTGGATGCGGATGCGGTGACAGCCGGACGTGCGGAAGCGCTTGTGAGCGGATATGATACAACGTATTCGATCGACTGCAAGGATGATGTGGGAAACAGAGTTACCGGAAGCCCGACGTATGTGGAAAAAGGCAATATGGTAGCACTCGCACATGAGACACTGGGAAGCGGTGCAAATGTATTTGTTGCCGGAACGGTCTTTATCTCTGACTTTGAGGTGAAGGCAGAACTGGACAATATCTGGGATCTGCCATACTTAAATCGCACAATTGCAGAAAATATTTTAGACGAAGTGAAAGTGGAACTTCCGCTGTCTACGATTGCGGAAGTGCGTAAGAACGGTACGGCGGGCGATGTCTACCGCGTGGAAGGCTATGTGACCGCAGGAACAGCCGTGGAGGGCAACACCTTCTTTGATACGATCTATATCCAGGACGACACCGCGGGAATTGATATCTTCCCGTATGCGGAGAGCGGACTTGCCATCGGAACCAAGGTGGAGATTACCGGATATGTGGACGCCTACCAGGGCGATAAAGAGCTTAAGGTGATAAGCAGCCGGATTCTGGACGAGGAGCCGAAGGTGATTGCACCGGAGAAACTGTCGGCAAAAGACGCCATGGACTATGAAAAGTCCGGCGGTAAGCTGGTACAGGTGGAAGGAACGGTGACGGATGTTCTCTACGACGCAGCGGGTACCGGTGTATCACAGTTCTGGCTGGATGATGGCAGCGGCGTTAATGCAAATATTTTTATTGACGGATATATTTTATCCGCAACAACCGGAAAGAACGAACTGGCATCGGTTGTGGCGACAGGAGAACGCGTGTCGGCAGTCGGCGTGGTCTATGCACATCCGGAGGGAACCTCGGATGAGGCGGTGACCTGTCTGCGTGTAAGAAACTGTGATGAGATTGTAAAGACATCATCCGGACAGATACCGGGGGATACGGAGACACCGGGAGATACAGAGACACCGGGAGATACGGAGACACCGGGGGATACGGAGACACCGGGAAATACCGAGACACCGGGAACAGATTCGTCAGACGGCGGAAATGACAGCGCGGACGGAAATGGAAACGGCGGAAGTGTAAGCGGCAGCGTGACTGTATCGGACGGACAGACGACAGATGCGGTGACGGTTGCTTCGCAGAATGACTGGGATCCGGTCAGAAACAGAGTGACAGCGGCATCCGCAGGCAGCACCGTGACGGTTCTTCTTGCAGACGGTGTTTCTGTGCCGGGAGATGTTATTGCGGCAGTGCGCGGAAGGGATGTACGTCTGGTATTTAGGCTGGCAAACGGAATCGTGTGGACAATTGACGGAAGAAGTGTGACATCGGATACGATTTCAGACATTGATTTCGGCGTGACGATCAACAGCCATGCCGTGCCGGATGCGCTTGCGAGACAGACCGCGGCAGGAAGAGACTATTTCCAGATCAGCTTAAATCATGACGGCGCATTCGGTTTTACCGCAGTGATGACGCTGCCGGTGGGAACACAGTATGCGGGCATGTATGCAAAGTTATATTATTACAATGAAGCAAAGGGACGGCTGGAACTGGCATCTTCCGGAAAAGTAGATGCAAACGGAAATGTGGAGCTTACCTTTGTACATGCATCCGATTATGTGGTGGTGCTGGATCAGATGCCTGCAGTGCAGACGGGAGACGACACCCCGCTTGCGGCAGCAGTGATGATGCTTCTTGCAGGTATGGTTCTGCTTGCAGCGGCAGCACGCAAAAAAAGGATATTTTTGAAATAAGGGTGGTTAAAACATGAATTTCAAAAAGAGCAAGATACGCAGCCTGGTGCTTCTGGCACTGGCTGCCGTTGCTTTTTGCGGACTGATCTGGTTCGCGAATAAAGACAGACCGGTTTACCGGAGCAGCAACATGGCGGGGACGGACTATGAGGTCGGAAGAGTCCTGCGGGTTGTGGAGGATCACAAGACGGTGGATGAGGAGCTGGACGGAATCTGGCGGGGAAGTATGACGCTGGAGGTCGAGATCCTTACCGGACGTTACAAGGGCGACACGGCTATTGTGGAAAATTATTTCAGCTCCCTGTACAACGTCAGGGTGGCGGCGGGGGATAAAGTCTCTATCCGCATCGACACGACGGGGGAGGACGAATATCAGGTCTCGGTCTACAATTATTACCGCGTTCCGCAGATGATTGGCTGCATCGTGGCGTTTGTGCTGCTTCTCGTATTGATCGGAGGGAAAAAAGGTGCAAAATCTGTGGCGGGGCTGGCGTTTACCGTGGTATGTATCCTCTGGATTTTACTGCCGCTTGCGCTGAAGGGTTACTCGCCGCTGGCGGTCACTATCCTGCTCATTCTGGTCTGCAATTTCGTCAGCTTCTTCCTGATAGACGGCATCTCGACCAAGACGGTTGTGGCGGCAATCGGAAGCATGCTGGGTGTGCTTGCGGGAGCAGTGTTTGCACTGATCGCGCAGAATGCCATGTCGATTACGACCTACCAGATGGATGAGGCGGAGACACTGCTTCTGATCACAAGCACCACGGAACTGAAGATCCGGGATCTGTTTTTGTGCGGTATTCTGATTTCGTGTATGGGAGCCGTGATGGATGTGGCGATGAGTATTTGTTCCGCGGTGGCGGAGATCCATCAGGTGGACCGGTCGCTTGGCATGGCGAAGCTGTTTGCCTCCGGGATGAATATCGGAAGAGATGCGATGGGAACCATGGCGAATACGCTAATCCTGGCAGTCGCCGGGACATCGCTGAATATGATGTTGATGATCTACTCCTATGATGTCAGCTTTCAGCAGCTGATGAATACGGACTTTGTGGCGATCGAGATTATCCAGTGCATTGCGGGAAGCGTGGGGATCGTGTGCCCGGTTCCGCTGGTAGCACTGCTGTCCGCCGCCGTATTTGGAAAAAAGACAAAAAAATGAGACTGCACTATGGCAGGATGACGATCTGCCGCTGATATTCGGAGGCGGGGGGAACGTCATGCTCCTGCATACGGGCGGCGCGCAGAGGCGTGCCGCCTTTTTGATTGCGCATCTGCAGATAGAGATTTCCGGCAAACACATCGTGCTCAAATACCCGCATGGCATCCGGGGACAAAAGCTTTGGTGCCTGCGATGGCCGTGTGATAAGTGGAACTGCAGCGGATGCCTTTAGTGCGGCAAGCAGGGGAGCGGCGCTTTCCCGAAAGCCGAGAATGCGCAGGTAGGGAATTTTATCCAAGGCATTGCCGCATGCGTAATCAGAAGAAGTAATGCCAAGGATGGAGTGCAGTAAAATGCGGTTGATGCGCGTGAGCGTCATTTCTTTGCTTTTTAACCGTGACGCGAAGGAGCAAAAAGAGGTATAATAAGGAAGCTGGTTTCGCATGCGGTTGGCAAACTCCGGGGAGGAATCGGCGGTCTGGGCGAGCTGCGTGGCAGAACTGCTTAACAACAGATACCCCAGAATGCCGGAAAAGTCATCGGCGCACAGCAGCGGAAAATCTGCCCGGTAGTCCTGCAGGATGGCCAGTGCTTCCTGCGGCATGGCATGACGCAGAATCCCGGCGGCAGAATCTTCAGATGCCCTGTCGGCAGAATTCCCACATGCTCCGGCATCGCCGGCGAAGAGTGTATGCCGGATCGCGGATGCCGCGGGCGGGGATGTTATCCGGGTAAACATGATGCCCGCAGGCCAGGCTGCTCAGGATGGCGATCTTGCGGCAGGCATCACGGCCATCCACATCGTCGCCGGGATCCTTGGTTTCGGCATAGCCCAGCTGCTGGGCAATTTTCAGCGCGGCATCAAAGCCCATGTTTTCGCGCTTCATCTTGGTCAGCATAAAGTTGGTGGTTCCGTTCACAATGCCCTGGATCTGGCTGATCTGGTTTGCGGCAAGGCACTGGTGCATGGGAGTAATGATGGGGGTACCGCCACCCACGCTGGCTTCAAACAGGAACGCTGCTTTATGCTCCCGTGCAAGAGCCAGCAGCTCTGCGCCATAGGTGGCAACCATCTCCTTGTTGGAGGTACACACGCTGCGGCCGCTTTCCAGGCACTGGCGCACATACGGATAAGCAAAGCGGGTGCCGCCGATGGTTTCCACAACGACCTTGACTTCCGGATCGTTCAGGATCACATTGATATCTTTCACAAACAGCGCTGCGTCCGGAGAATCAGAAAAATCACGCACATCCAGGATGTACTTGACCTCCACCGGCTCACCCGCGCGGCGGGCAATGGATGCGGCGTTGCGGCGGCAGACTTCCAGCACACCGCTGCCAACGGTGCCGAATCCCATGATTGCAATCTTAGCCATACTATACTCCCCTTGTTCCTTATGCGGCTGCCCGCATCCGGTATTCCGCTCTGTGCGCCTTGGCGGCGTGTGTTCACTTTCAGGTTCCGCGGTGCACTTCCACCACAAACGACTGACGGGCCAGCCGGGTCAGCATTTCCTCAACGGTCATCTGCATGGTTCCGGTGCGCACGGTAACTTCCACCTGCGCGGTACCATTTTCCGGCCGGGACTGGGTGATGGTAACAACCGATGCACCCGCTGCCGAAATACCGGAAAGCAGGCTTTGCAAAGCGCCGGTTTTGTCCAGCAGGGTGGCGATCACGGTAATGGCCTCGCGGCCGGTTTCGGCGTCAAACACATAGTCCTTGTATTTATAGAACGCACTGCGGGAAATGCCCGCCTGACGCGCTGCCGTGGAAATATTGCTCACGCTGCCGGAAGCCAGAAGCTCCTTGGCCTGCAGTACCTTAAGGAACACATCCGGCAAAGCGGAGCTATCTACCAACAAAAAACGGCGCTCGCCCATGTTGTTTTCCTCCTATGTACATGTGTATTCACAACGGGGATAATCATACCACAAGTGTGCGCGGCTTGCAAGCATTTTAGAAAAAATGTTGTGTATTTGAGCATGATGCACAACTGGCCTATTGGTGCGGTGGAATCTTCCCGTGCTTTTATCTGTTTTTATGCGGTGGAAGTATGTCTTTCATTCGTGCACGTACATTTGATACGCTTCTGCCTGCCTTATTAAGGCCGCAAAAGGGCCGTGCATTTTCTCCTCACTCGCATGGTTCTCGCTGCTGCCATTATAGCATGTCCTCCATTCCAATACAACAAACGGGCACAGCAGCTTTGTAAACTGCTGTGCCCGATCTGGCTTATTGAATTTTCAGACTATTGGAACTTTACGCGATCAGCCTGCCGCCGGGTCCAGCGTGTTCACGCTGGGGTCAGTCAGAGTGGCGTAGCTGTCATCCGGCAGGTTGTCCTCGGTATAGTAGCCGGTCTCACCGCCGCCGGATACGATCGCACCGGTGGAGGTGCTGAACTGCTTCTGCACAACGGAGTCATCATAATAGAAGTCCTTGGCAGGCTTATCGGCCTGGGCAGCTTCCATATACCGCTTAAAGGCGCGCTGGGTCGGTTTACCGTTGTTGCCCAGGGTGCCATCCACACCCCACATGCTGTAAGGCTTATCATAGCCCCACCACACAGCGGTGGAATAGTACGGGGAAACACCGGCGAAGGTATAGTCCTTAAAGTCGCTGGTCGTACCGGTCTTGCCGATGGTATCAATGCCCTCGGTTTCCGGCTTCATGCCGTTTGCCGTACCGGGCTTTTTCCACACGTTGCTCAGCAGACGGTTCATGATGGTAGCGGCTGCAGGGTCAATGGCCTGCACGGTGGTAACGCGCTTGCTGTTATCCAGGTACAGGTTGCCGTCCGAGTCATAGATCTCGGTCCAGTAGTGCGGGGTGGTAAACTTGCCGTCATTGAAAATGGAGTAAGCGCCAGCCAGCTCCACAACCGTCAGGCCCTGGCTCTGGGAGCCCAGCACCAGAGGCGCCAGGTCAACGTCATGTTCGGGATCCAGATAGGTGCAGTTGAGGGTATCATGCGCAAAGCTGAACAGCTCTTCCGCACCGACATAGGAACCGATCCAGACCGCAATGGTGTTGTAAGAGCGGCGCAGTGCATCATACACCAGCATAGTGGCACCATCGCCGCCTGCGCCGACATAGTTGGTGGGCCAGTCGCGCCACACATCATCGCGGGACTGGTTGACTGCATTATACTTGTCAGTAGAAAGGCCAAGCTTCAGGCAGCGGTCGGTATCCAGCACCTGATGGTCGCTCTTGAGGTAATACGGCGTATCCGCCATGGGCGAAGAATAGTTGATGATCTTGCTGTCCACTGCCAGGCAATAAGCAGCAATGGGTTTCATGGTGGAACCGGTCTGGTGGGGCAGCGTGGCGCGGTTGGTGCCGCGGTCTACTTTCTTTTCGCCCAGGCCGCCAACCAGGGCAACGATCTCGCCGCGGTGGCCATCCTCCATGCTGATGGACGCCATAGCCGCCTGGGTGCGCACGCTTTCATAGAAGATCAGGTTGCCGTTGTCATCCTGGCTGGTTTTCAGGGTGGTGTTTTCCTTATCGGCATAGACCGGCACATCATCGTCCGTGAACACAGAAGAGCCGTCCGGGTTCAGCGGCAGGCCGCTCTCGTCATAGGTAATCTCGCTGTCCGCCGGGATACCGGAAGGAACCTCTTCCTCGTGCCACAGGGCCGGGAAGAGCTCGCCGTCGCCGGTGTCCTCGTTCAGCATGACCTGCTCCATGCCAGACTGTGCTTTCTGATCCAGGGTAGAGTAGATGCGCAGGCCATCGGAGAAGATCTTATCCTGTGCTTCGGCACGGGTGCAGCTTTCCTGCTCCATGATTGCCTGGGTGACATCCGCAAACAAAGCGTCGTCAAAATAAGAGTTGCGGGAAGTACGGGTGACCTTTTCGGTGGCCGATTTGCTCTCGGCCAGGGTGATGGGTTCCGCCTGTGCAGCAGTGCACTCTTCATCAGTAATATATCCCTGGTTGCGCATCAAAGCCAGAACATGGTCGCGGCGCTTGAGCAGATTTTCCGGGTTGGTAGCCGGGTTAAAGCTCTTGGGATTCTTGGTGATGGAAGCCAGCTCGGCGCATTCGGCCAGGCTCAATTCTTCCACGCTCTTGCCAAAATACTCCTGCGCGCCGGCTTCCATGCCATAGATGGTGCCGGTCAGCGGGATGGTATTGAGGTAAGCTTCCAGGATGGTTTCCTTGCTGTAGCGGTTGCAAAGGCCCAACGCGCGGAAAATCTCGCGCACCTTACGCAGAATGTCCTGTTCACTATCACCGGTCAGGTTTTTGACCAGCTGCTGCTCCAGCGTGGAAGCGCCCTGCTTGGAGCCAAGCAGCGCGTTTCCGGTAAACTCGTTCAGGGCAGCGGCAATGGTGCGCTTGACGTTGATGCCGGGCTCGCTGCGGAAATCCTTATCCTCAACGGCGATGACCGCGTTCTGCAGGTTTTCCGGCATGGCCGAAATATCGCGCCAGATGCGGTTATTTTCGCCAGCAAAGGTGTTCACCTCGTTGCCGTCACGGTCATACACAATGGAGGTCTGTTTGAGCTTCTGCTCATCCAGGTCCAGCTTGCCGTCCGGGTCCTCGGTCACCTGCACCACATACAGCGAAAGCAGCACCGCACCGGCGCTGGCCGCCATGACGCAAACGCACAGCAGGCAGCCAATGAACCGCATGATGGTGCCGAATATACTGCGGCGCGGCTTATTTTTTTTCTTTTTTCCGTTTTTCTTTTGGGCGGAAGTTGCGGCTGTTTCCGGGCTTTTTGCACTTTGCATGGAAATGTGCCGTTCCTGTTTGGGGTCTATGGGGACCGCCTCCTTTGGGATAATTGCGGCAGGCGCGAAGCCTGCCTGCGCCTGCACTGATACGCGGCCGCACAGCGCGGTCACGCAGATGGGCATAAAGCCATAGAATGAATTATATCACAAAGTATTGCCAAAAGTACAGTAGCAGGCAGACAATTTTCACTTTTTTACGGTTTGGGTGCCGCCAAACCGGGCATACTGCTTGCAGGAGCGTACTATTTGATTTGTGAAATTTGCGAATACTACAAAATCGAGGGAGGTTTTTGCCCATGCGTTACCAACTGCCGCGGGGCTATCGCCGCTACCTGCTGGGGCTGGCCATGCTGGCGCTGCTGTGCATTGCCGCAGCCGTAACAGTGTTTTTTGTTCCGGTGCAAAAACAACAGCCGCAGGCGCAATACTTGTTAAAAGATAACGCCGGGCGGCTGGCCCTGTATACCCCGGACGGCACCGGTCCCCTGGCGCAGTACGATGTATACACCCGCCTGCTGCCGGAGCCGGACTGCCTGGCATTGCAGCAGGGCGTGAGCATTTATACCGAAGCCGAATTGCAGCAAAAACTGGAAGATTACGGCCTGTAGCCCCCTTTTACCCTGTCTGCGCTTGTGTTGCCGGGCATTTTATGGTACACTTCTATTTAATAAGGGCAACACCGCACAATTCCCGCCTTGCGGCTTAAGCACCGCTCCGGCAGCTGCGG
>OGQT01003237.1_pt1 | contig 10567 bp, 6 predicted proteins | sample 1553261 | NCBI WGS metagenome assembly OGQT01 (sample SAMEA2579992, study PRJEB22360) | human gut metagenome | biome: human gut; feature: human-associated habitat; material: faeces | place: Denmark | collected 2008/2010
TGACGGCAAGAGCGCAATGAACCGCAACGTATGCGTCGTGGGCGATCCGGCCCAGACCATCTACTCGTTTGCCGGTGCTTCCAGCTGGGATCTGCTGCGTTTCGCCGATGAATTCGGGCCGCTCGCCGCCGATGTCAATCTCAACACCGACTATCGTTCGACGCCGGAAGTCGTGAACCTCGCCAACCGGGTGCTTGCGGCCGCGCCGAACCGTGAGGATTACCTGAAACTGGTTTCCGCCCGTGAATCCGGCCCGCGCGTTACCCGAACCGCTTATGAGAGCGATATGGAAGAGGCACAGGGCGTGGCGGCACGCATAGCCCGGTTGGTTGCCAACGGGGCCAAGCCGTCCGATTGCGCGATCCTCACCCGCATCAACGCCCAACAGCCGGTATTCGGTGCCGCCTTGCGCGCTGCGAGACTGAAATATCGCGTCCGCAAGGATTCGGGATGGCAATCATCCGCGCTCGCCGACGATGCCGCGTCCAAACGCGCACTATTGGAGGCGATGGGTTTGGACGCCACCGGACTTGCCGCAAACGACGATCTCGGGGTTACGATTTCCACGATCCACGCATCCAAGGGTCTGGAATTCAAGCACGTGTTTCTGATCGGCTGTTCGGAAGGGCTCTTGCCGTATGGTTCGCCGGAAACGGGGGATGCGCTGGAAGAGGAACGCCGGCTTATGTATGTGGGCATCACCCGAGCTGAGGATTCGCTGCATTTGTCGTATGCACGGACCAAGGATGGTTATGGAGCGCAGCGCAGACGCCCATCACGATTTTTGTGACGGGCGTCTGTAATGCATACTGAATGCTCCTGAACGTTCAGGAGCGGGAATTGGCTGAAGGCCGGTTGACTATGCCTGCGTATCCTCCGAGTTGCCGTTTTCACCGTCTTCGCCATCTTCGCCGAGCAGCTTGGACAGTTCGGCATCCCAATCGATATCGCCGGTCTTGCCATCTGCGGCAGGGTGAGAAGCGGAACCGTTGGCATCGGAAGAAGAACCTGAAGGGGCGTCGGATGACGGAGACGCGCCATCTGCGGGCTTGTCGCCAGGCAGCGAAGGCAGCAGATCGGGATGCGTCCACTTGGCGTCACGGCCTTCAGGGCCTTCGGCGGCGGTGATCATCTCCCATATCCCGGTGGCCTCGCGCATGCGCTTGGGACGCAGCTGCAAACCGAGCAGACTTTCGAACGTACGCTCGGCGGGGCCACCCATCGCGCGCTCGCGGCGCATCATCTCACGCAACTGTTCGATATGAGGCAGATGGGCCATACCGGCGCGCCACGCCACGCAATCCACCCAGCCCTCGACCATCGCCAGCAGCGATTCCAGCGAAGCCAGCGCCTCGCGCTGTTCGGGAGTGTCGGGGATGCCGACCTTGGTGAGATTCACCGCGCCGGAAATCGACTCCGGATCCATCGACGTGGCGTCACGCAGCTGTTCCTCCATCGCATCCAGATCGATGGAGATGCCGCGTGCGTACTTGCCGATGAGCGCCTCGAAACGCGGCATCAGCCACGGTACCGAGGCATACAGGCGGGCGTGAGCCATTTCCTGCAGGGCCAGGAAGGAAAGCACTTCAGATTCGGGGATTTTCTCGGTGGTCTCGAATCCGGAGAGCGCAGCCTCGAACGCGGCGGCGTCGGCGGCATCGGCGGAAGCATCAGAGCCGGAGACTTGGGCGGTACCGTCAGTTGCCGGAGTATCGCTGTTGCCGGCCGAAGTGAAGCCAATGGGATTGGCAGAAGCGTCGGTGGATGTGGAGAACGGATTGACCGAGTCGGTTGAAGTGCCGGCCGTGTCGGCCTCGGCCGCCGAAGCCTCACCGTTCAGCATCTTCGCGTATTCGGTGGCGTTCTGGGCAATCAGTCCACCAGCCGGGTTCTTCAGCAACGCGATGCCCTGATCGAAGCTGCCATGCACTTCATGGCTCAGATTGCCGGCCGCATGCCCCAACTGCATGGCAAAGGACGTGTTGCCCAGCAGCTTCATCAGTTGGGCTGGGTCTTTCATACCGTCGGGAATCGGAATCGGCACCGGTCCGGCGAACATGCCGGCAATCTCGCCATCGCCGAACGCGCCGCCAAGACGCTCCGAAATCACCGAAGCCAAAGCGTCGTTCATCGACTCGGCCACAGGAGCTGCGAACTTCGCCCACTGGTCGATGGTGCCCTCCACCCAGCCGGCGCGGGTCAGCACATCCGGATCGCCGGGTGCGGGATTGAACTCGCAGGCGGTATCCAGCCACAGGTTCGCCTCACTCATCGCGCGGCGAGCCGCCTCGCCATCCACGGCGGACACGCTGGATGCAGAACCGGAGGCGTTGGCCTGCTGCAAGGCAATCGACTTGGCGAGCTTGACGTTGATCGGCCCTTCCTCGACAGTGCGCTGCATATCACCCATCGTGTTGAGTCCGCCGGCGCTGAACGCGGCCATCATCTGCTGGACTTCAGATGGATTGGGCAGTCGGCTGGGGTCCTGACTCATCAGCTGTTCACGGATCTCCTCAGGCAACTGGCTGATCTGCTGCCAGGCCATCTCACCCTGAATGGGGCCGAAGCATTTGATCAGCCACTCGTGAATCGCGTTGTCGTCCATGCGTATCCTTCTTTGCCGCGGTGTGTTACCCCAAGTGTAGGGTCTGCCCGGGCCTGTTCGCTTGTGGCCGAGCATTATTTTCGGTTTATGTTCGTTTTCGGCCGATTTCGGCCCTCCGCTTACACTGTAGGGTATGTTTGCACGCCACAGGAATCAGGAACCAGACCTCGTCCAGGAGCAGGAGAGCCCGACTGCGGATTCGGAAGCGGGAGATGAGCACATGCCATCGTTCGAAGTGAAGCATGATTCGCGCCTATCTCGTGGAATCAGCCGTGCTCGGGCCTATGCGGCCGCTCGTTCGAAACGCCATTTCGTCGGTGCATTCGCCGTGTTGCTTGGTGTGGTGATTCTGCTGCTGCCCAGCCCGTACGTCATCGAGATGCCCGGACCCACCCAGGATGTGCTGGGCAAAGTTGAGGATGGTGCGGTTATCGACATCACTGGTACCGGCGTGACGACGTATAAGGATTCCGGCAAGCTGCTGCTGACCACGGTGAACGCGTCCGGCGTGCCCGGGTACCCGATCATCAACGCGCAGGCCGTCTGGGGTTGGGGCAATCCGCAGGTGGAGGTCATGCCGCGTGAGGCCACGGTACCGGTGGGCCAGAGTGCGGACCAGTATCAGAAGAAAGTCGAACAAGACATGGCCGGTTCCCAGGATTCGGCCAGTGCCGTCGGTCTGGCGTATGCCAAAACCCATGCGGACGAACTGGACATTGACGCCAGTGCATTGCAACACGCCAAGGTGACGATGCACGTGGACAGCATCGGCGGGCCGTCCGCAGGCATGATGTACACGCTCGGTCTCATCGACAAACTCACCCCCGCCAACGAGAGCGGCGGCAAGACCATCGCCGGCACCGGCACCATAGACAAGGACGGCAAAGTCGGCAGAATCGGCGGCATAGAGCTGAAGATGCTTGGCGCCAAGCGCGATGGCGCCACATGGTTCCTGGCCCCCGCGTCGAATTGTTTGGATGTGGCAGGCCGCGTGCCGGATGGTCTGCGCGACGTCAAGGTCGCCACGCTGAACGAGGCGTATCAGGCGTTGGTGGCCATCGGCAAGGGGCAGGCCGACGATTTGCCTCATTGCGAGGCATGACACGCGCGGCCAGTCGTTGTTTCTGGTGAGACGACTCGCATGGGTCTGCCCACAATGCGGCGATTTTCGGCCGCGTTAACGCATTTGTTCGCGAAGACTTGCTAATGTGTCCCCTGTGAATCAAACGGCATCACAGAACGCTGAAGAATTTGGTTTCGAGCCCGGCGATATCGTCCAGGAGTGGCTCTGGGACGACGACGTGGACGATTCCATTCGTGCCCAGATTGAAGAGCTCACGGGCGAGGATCTCGTGGACGAGGACTACGACTCCGCTGTGGACGGCGTCATCGTATGGTGGCGCGACGGCGATGATGAGGACGAATTGTCCGATACGATCGTTGACGCCTACGCGGTACTGGGCAATGACGGCCCGCTGTGGATACTGACTCCCAAGCCCGGCCGCCCGGGTGCCGCCAGCTCGTCCACCGTGCAGTCCGCTGCACAGACCGCCGGTATGAACGCCGCCACCCCGCTGACCGTCAGCTCGGACTGGAACGGCATCCGCCTGCGCGCATTCGGCAAGGGCCGCTGATAAGCCTCAATCAATACGCTTGACTTTAAGCGTGTTGACCGGCGTCGTGTGCTGCGTAGTGCTGCTGGGCGTGACTGAATGTCATTGCGATTGAGCGCTACGGCACGCGTATGCGACACCACGTGTCGCGCAGTGCTGGCCATACGCTATTGTTGTCATTTGCGGGCAATTAGCTCAGTTGGTTAGAGCGCCACCTTTACACGGTGGATGTCGGGGGTTCGAGTCCCTCATTGCCCACTTTCATTTTTCATCGCTTCATGGAATCCCCTCATTCCACGGATATAGGCTGTGACGATATTCCCTGACAGTCTTCGGCAAGGGTTCTGAAATCTCAATGAGATGCGTGCAGAAGGAAACCGGCAGTACTGCTACAAAATCGTGAATTTCGGTCTTCTTGGTCAGATGCGTCTCAATAGTCACGTAAAGTTGTGGCAGAGTGTTTATATCCAGCAGGAGGTCGAATAGCCGATGGCGCAGGAACTTCGTGAAGGGGACGGCAAGTCGGGCATCGCACGTGCGGGCAAGCGCAAGTGGGGGTATGACCCCGCTCAGGTGGACGCTTTCCTGGAGCGCGCCCATGCTTTGTATGACAGCGAGGGCATGAATCTCACCCAGCATGACATTCAGAACGTGTCCTTTGATTTGCGCAAGAACGGCTATGTGATCGCACAGGTTGACGCCGCGCTTGGACGTCTGGAACGTGCCGTGGTCGATAAGCAGACCACATGGGAGATCGCACAGCACGGGCGTGTGACGTGGAAGGCGAAGACCGAGAAGCTGTATCACGAAGTCCAGAACCATGCGGAGCGTAACGAGCGCGAACGCTTCAAGTCCGGAGCGCCCAAGCAGCCTTCGTACGATAAGAAGCAGGTGGATCGTCTGGTCGACCAGATTGTGGACAAGGCGGCGGCCGCATTGGGCGTTGACGGCGTTACCGAAGACGATGTACGGTCTTTGGCCGATCTCAATGCGAATACGGTCAACAATGTGATCTTCACCCAGCGCAAGGGCAAGAAAGGCTATGACGAGCGACAGGTCGATTACTTCCTGAACGCCTGCGTACAGTTGCTGAGTCGCTTGGAATCCTATGCCCGTGTGGCCGATTTCGTGTCCGGCGAGCCTGCGGCTCCTGCCCAGACCGCCACGAACGTGACCGTTCAAGCGAACGGCGTCTCACCGTTGTTCGCTTCCGGAACGCAGCGCCCGGCAACTGACGAACGTTTTGCTCCGGCTGCCGTTGCTCATGACGAATCATTCGATGCCCTGCATCAGGCCGAGCAGAGCTTGTTCACTGCTCCGGCTCCGGTTGCTCCCGCAGCGCCGGCCGCGGCGGCACCGATCGCCTATGCGTCGGCTCCTGCATCGTTCGATGCTTCCACAAGCACCAATAGCACCAATGCGGAACAGCCGGTTTCCTTTGCTCCCGCAGCATACCCGGTGCATGCGTCCAACGAGTCTGCGGCGAAGCCCGTCTCCGAGACGCCTTCCGTGGCTCCTACCGCAGTTGCTGCGGCTGAGCCTCCCGTCAGTGCCCCGTCCGCGCCGGTTTCCGGTGTGACCGCTGGCAGCGTCCCCTCGTTTGCTCCGGCACAGGCAGCTCACGAACCCGCAGCTCCGTCATCGACCCCGTCGGTGTTCGCGGAACAGCCCGTGGATATGGTGCAGAACGATTCCTCTTTGGCCGCTCTCGCCCACATGGCTGCGGTTTCTCAGGAACTTCCGGCAGTGGATGCACCGTCCTTCGCTCCTAAGATGCCCAGCCTTGATGCACCGAATGCGCTGAAATTGAATGAGGTACCGGGTTCGGTTTCATCCCCGGCACCCTCCGCCCCGGCAGTACAGCCTGTGAATAGCACTGCTGACGAGGCTGCGTCCGCTGCTATGCCGGTCTCCTTTGCTCCCACCAGCAAGCCGGATCGTAACACGAACTCCATTCCGGTTCGCGTATCCGATAGTCAGCCTGCAGACAGCACGATCTCCCGTCCGGCTGCGGAATCATCTGAATACGTTGCCGCCTCCCATGACACGGAAGCAGCTCAGCCGTCACAGGATAAGCACGATTCCAGCGATTCGTTCCCGCTGCTGTTCCCGCTTGGCGGTAACTTCGATTCGGATATCCCCGACCTGTCGTTCCCCACACTGAACAATGACGATACGAAGAAGGAACAGTGAGCATAGCCTCCAACTCCACTGTCATCATTCTCGGATCCACCGGATCCATCGGCACCCAAGGACTTGACGTCATCTCGCGTCATCCTGAACGATTTACCGTCACCGGTCTGGCGGCGGGCGGAGCACATATCGAGCTGCTGGCGCAACAGGCCGCACAGTTCCATGTGTCCGAAGTCGCGGTGTTTGATGAGACCAAGGTTCCAGCGCTGCAAGCAGCTCTCGCACAGGCCGGCGCACAAGGTGTCCGCGTGACCGGCGGTCCGGATTCGGTCATCGCCATGGCCAGCTCCGGTGCGAATGTCGTATTGAACGGCATCACCGGCTCCATCGGACTCGAACCGTCGATCGCGGCGCTCAAGGCCGGTTCCCAGCTGGCATTGGCCAACAAGGAGTCCGTAGTCGCGGGCGGGCATCTGCTGTTCAGCGCGCAAGTGCGCGAGAACCAAATCAACCCGGTCGATTCCGAGCATTCCGCCATCTGGCAATCCCTGCGCTCCGGAACCCACGCCGAAGTCGCCAAGCTTGTGGTCACCGCCTCCGGCGGACCGTTCCGCGGCTGGAAACGTGCCGACATGGAGAACATCACTCCCGAGCAGGCGCTGCATCATCCGACGTGGAACATGGGGCCGGTTGTCACCATCAACTCCTCCACACTGATGAACAAGGGCCTCGAAGTCATCGAGGCGTCCCGCTTGTTCAACGTGCCGCCTGAACGCATCGACGTGACCGTGCACCCGCAGTCCATCGTCCATTCCATGGTCGAATTTGTGGATGGCGCCACGATTTGCCAAGCTTCGCCCCCAGACATGCGTCTGCCCATCGCGCTGGGCCTGTCCGCGCCGGACCGCATGACCAATGTGGCCGCCGCGTGCGACTGGACGCAAGCCGCAACTTGGACCTTTGAACCGTTGGACGATGAGGCGTTCCCTGCCGTGCAACTGGCCCGCCACTGCCTGGCCGCCTCCGAGAAGCATACGGCGGTGCTCAATGCAGCCAATGAACAGGCCGTGCATGCCTTCCTCGAGCATCGTCTGCCATACCTCGGCATCGTGGACACGGTCAAAGCCGTGCTGGACCAGATGGACGCCGAGCTTCGTGGTAACCCGCTGTTCACGGACGTGGAGGAAATGAACCAGCTTGAGCTTGAAGCCCGCCGACGCGCCGACGACCTGATAAACAAGCAATGATGAATACCTTGAATACGGAAAATCCCATCGAAAAGCCGTTCCGCAAAACCGGTGATCCGGTCGACCTGACCAGCGAATCGCCCTTGCACCCGCGCCGCAAGTCCCGCCGCATCATGGTGGGCCCGGTGCCGGTGGGCGGGGGCGCGCCCATCTCCGTGCAGTCGATGACCAACACGCTCACGGCCAACGTACCTGCCACGTTGCAGCAGATCGCCGAACTGACCGCCGCCGGCTGCGACATCGTGCGCGTGGCCGTGCCAAGCCAGGATGATGCCGACGCATTGCCGGAAATCGTCAAAAAATCGCCGATTCCGGTGATTGCCGACATCCACTTCCAAAGCAAGTACGTGTTCCAGGCCATTGACGCCGGCTGCGCGGCCGTGCGCGTGAACCCCGGCAACATTCGCAAATTCGACGAGGTCGGCCCTTCGATCTGCAAGGCCGCCACGGATGCGGGCATTTCCCTACGCATCGGCGTGAACGCCGGTTCGCTCGATAAGGAGCTGTACGCCAAATACGGCGGCCCGACACCGGAGGCGCTGGTGGCGTCCGCGATGAAGGAAGCGCGCATGTTCGAAGACGTCGGCTTCCACGATTTCAAGATTTCCGTCAAGCACCATGATGTGGTCACCATGGTGCAGACGTACCGTCTGTTGGCTTCCAAGGGCGATTGGCCGCTGCATTTGGGCGTCACCGAAGCCGGCCCGACCTGGCAAGGCACAATCAAAAGCTGCCTGGCATTCGGCGCGCTGCTGGCCGAAGGCATCGGCGATACGATCCGCGTTTCACTGTCCGCGCCTCCCGTGGAGGAAGTGAAGGTGGGCTGCAAGCTGCTGGAATACATGGGATTGCGCCCGCGTAAGTTCGACATCATCTCCTGCCCGTCCTGCGGCCGTTCCCAGGTGGACGTGATTCAGCTGGCCAACGCGGTGACCGAAGGGTTGAAGGACGTGACCGCGCCGATTCGCGTGGCCGTCATGGGCTGCATCGTCAACGGTCCGGGCGAAGCTCGCGAAGCCGATTTGGGCGTGGCCTCCGGCAACGGCAAGGGGCAGATTTTCATCAAGGGCAAGGTCATCCAGACCGTGCCGGAAGACCAGATCGTGGAAACCCTGCTCGCCAAGGCGCAGGAGATCGCCGCGCAGATGGAGGCCGACGGCCAGGTGCCTGCCACCGCCACCGGTCCGGTGGTCGTGCCGGTGACGCAAAACGGCAACTGCTGAAAGCCATGTTCCAGCGTGCCGTCGGTAGCATGCAATCGCAGGCTTCTCAGCAAAGGCCGGTAGAATGAGCGGCGTGTCAGAGCAGGAACGTCAATCATCAGCCGCCAGCCAATCATTACGGCAAGAATCGGCTTCATCGCCCGCGCGTCCGCAACCGCAACATCAACCGTGGACGCGCGGGCGGCGGCTCATGGTCAACCTGCCTATTTTCATCATGCTGCTGGGCATTCTGGTGTCCGTGGCCAATCTGACGGCATCCACATGGAACTACGAGCCGACCGAGCAGACCATCGAAACGCTTGACGCCAACACCGCCGTGACCTTCGCCAATCCATCCGGCGAAAAACTGGCGAAAAAAGGCGATTACGAGGTGACGAAACGGTACGTCACCATCAAAGCGAAACGGCCTTCCACCGGTGAGATACAGAACATCAAAGTGCTGATCCGCAAACCGAAAGGGGCTGGGAACGGACGTCCCGGCGTGGTTTTCATGCACGGCGCCGGCTATGGCACCTGCGACAATTCCTTCGGCGACATGGCCTCCGACCTGTCTTCGGCGGGATTCGTGACGGCGGTGCTAAAAAAGCCGGTCTGGTCCACCAACGACGCCAATCGCGACTACCCGGGTTCCGCCGCCATCTACGACCAGGTCATCAACCTCCTGCGGAAAATGGATACGGTGGACGCCTCCAAAGTGGGCATCTACGCCACTTCCGAAAGCACATGGATCTCATCGTATCTGCTGCAGCGCGATCCGGACGTCGCTTTTCAGGTGCTGCTCAGTCCGATGGTCTACGAGCCGCGGTATTCGCTGGGCTTCCTCGCCGCACAGGACTTCGCGCTCGTCGGCGCGCATGACGGCTACCAGTCGATCGTCCGCCGCGTATTCAATATCGACGCGTCCCTGTTCGGACTCACCAACCTCGACATCGACACGTTGACGCCGAAAGCGTATGCCATTCCGACATTGGTGGCATATGGCACGAAAGACGTCATGACCGCGCAGGTGGAAGGCACGGAGAAAATCGTCGATCTGGCTCACCAGGCCGGCAACTGGGACGTCACCATACGCACGTACCCCATCGCCAACCATGTGCTGAGGCTCGGCGACGAAGCCAATTCCGGAACCCCGTTCGCCGACGCGTACGTGGACGATGTGGTCGACTGGGCCGTCGGCACCACGCACGGACTCAAACAGACCAGCGAACGCGTGGCCGGCACCAGAATGTACCAGTCAATCGCAGTGCCATTGGACCTCAAAGCCAATCGCGGCCTGACCATCTACCTGGTCGCGTTGCATGCCAGCATGCTGGTGCTGCTGCTTGCCGCAGGCGTGCTGTGGCTCGCCGTGCTGATGCGTAAGATCTGGGCGCGTGCCCACGGACGACGGTATCGGCTGGGGCTTGCGCAAGGGTTCAAAAACTCGCTGGTCACGTTGACTATCGCCACTATGGCCACGTTCGTGCTGTTCTGCGCCGGCCTTGGCGATGTGATCATGGGTGTGGTCAAACTGGCATGGGGCAGTGCCCCAGTGGAGAATCCGGGCGTGATGTATTGGAGCTGGCCGGTGATCCAGATCGTGTGCGTCGCCGTGGTGTGGGCATGGTCCCGCGTGTTCATGCGGCTGATCGAAGAGGCAACCCATCGAGGCATCGCGCAGTGGCCGCCACGTAAGGGTGCTATCGGCGAAATCGTCAGCGGACGGGAGGCGGGGCCGGGCTTCACCCACGGCGGGCTCACGTGTGA
>OGQT01003243.1_pt1 | contig 10550 bp, 8 predicted proteins | sample 1553261 | NCBI WGS metagenome assembly OGQT01 (sample SAMEA2579992, study PRJEB22360) | human gut metagenome | biome: human gut; feature: human-associated habitat; material: faeces | place: Denmark | collected 2008/2010
AAAAGGTATCTTTACAGGAAGAACAGAATATAATCTTCTTGTACATTTCCCGGGGACTTCTGATATGCTTGGAAAATATATCCAGGTACGTCTGGATACCTGTAAAGGATTTTATTATTTTGGTCATATAGTAGAAGAGTAAATTTTGGTTAATATAAGTTTATACTGCCCGTTCATCCGATCATCGGTAATGAGCGGGCTTTTTTATTGTACGATTTATGTCGGCGGTAAAAAATTTCAGTTTCCTATTGACAAATACCCCTTGAGGGTATATATTGTTCCATGTAAAGCAGATACCCCATGAGGGTATTTTGAGAAAGGAGAGACAGCCCATGTCTGAAAAGAAAGCCTGTCCCTGCTGCTGTGAAAAACACACTGCACGTTCAGAAGAGGAGAAAAAAAAGCTGATCAACCGTCTGAAACGTATTGAAGGCCAGATCAGAGGCATTATAGGAATGATGGAGAATGATGCCTACTGTAATGATATCCTGATCCAGTCCGCTGCAGTCAATGCTGCAGTGAATGCGTTCAACAAAGAGCTGCTTGCCAGCCACATCCGCACCTGCGTTGCCCGGGATATCCGGGAAGGTAAGGATGAGACCATTGATGAGCTGGTAGCAACCCTCCAGAAGCTTATGAAATAAAGGGACAAACTGGATTTTAGGAGGTACTGAAAGAAAATGGAACAATATAATGTAACTGGTATGAGCTGCGCTGCCTGCTCTGCCCGTGTGGAAAAAGCCGTATCAAAAGTTCCGGGGGTGAATAGCTGTTCCGTCAGTCTTCTGACCAACTCCATGGGAGTTGAAGGAATCGCTTCATCCGGTGAGATCATTGCCGCAGTGGAAGCCGCCGGATATGGTGCATCCTTAAAGGGCGGAGCTGCCGGAGCGAAGATTTCCATGTCTGCGGCAGAAGAAGCGCTGGAAGATCATGAAACTCCGATCCTAAAGAAACGTCTTATCACATCCGTGGGATTTTTGCTGGTGCTGATGTATTTCTCCATGGGGCACATGATGTGGGGATGGCCACTGCCGAAATGGTTTGACGGCAATCACGTAGCCATGGGACTGGTACAGCTGCTCCTGGCTGGTATCATCATGGTGATCAACCAGAAATTTTTCATCAATGGATTTAAGAGTCTGTGGCGCCGTTCCCCAAATATGGATACTCTGGTAGCTCTTGGCTCCATGGCATCCTTCCTGTGGAGCGTCTATGCACTGTTTGCCATGACAAGAGCACAGGCAGACGGAGATTCTGCTGCAGTTATGAATTACATGATGGATTTTTATTTTGAATCTGCAGCCATGATCCTGACACTGATCACCGTAGGAAAAATGCTGGAAGCCCGTTCCAAAGGAAAGACTACCGATGCCCTGAAAAGCCTTATGAAGCTTGCGCCAAAAACTGCGGTTGTAGTACGAAACGGAAAGGAACTTACCGTTCCAATAGAGCAGGTTCAGAAAGGAGAAACCTTTGTCGTCCGCCCGGGAGAGAATATTCCGGTGGACGGAGTGATCCTGGAAGGAACCACCGCAGTCAATGAATCCGCACTGACCGGCGAGAGTATCCCGGTTGATAAAGAAACCGGAGATATGGTTTCTGCGGCAACCGTGAACCAATCCGGATTTATCAAATGCGAAGCGACCAGAGTAGGAGAGGATACCACCCTTTCCCAGATCATCAAGATGGTCAGTGATGCGGCAGCCACCAAGGCACCGATCGCAAAGATCGCAGACCGTGTTTCCGGCGTGTTTGTACCGGCAGTGATCACAATCGCAGTGATCACAACAATCATCTGGCTTCTTGCAGGACAGACCTTCGGTTATGCTCTGGCAAGGGGGATTTCCGTTCTGGTCATCAGCTGCCCCTGCGCACTTGGCCTTGCAACACCGGTTGCCATTATGGTCGGCAACGGTATGGGTGCCAAAAACGGAATCCTTTTCAAAACAGCCGTTTCTCTTGAGGAAGCAGGAAAAGTCCAGATCGTCGCACTGGATAAAACCGGAACCATTACAAGCGGTCAGCCGGAGGTAACAGATATTCTCCCGGCTGAGGGAGTTACAGAAACAGAGCTTCTCTCTCTGGCCTGTGCACTGGAGAAAAAAAGTGAACATCCACTGGCAAAGGCAGTTCTAAAAAAAGCCGAGGAAGAGAACCTTGCCACAGTTGAAGTAACCGGCTTCCAGGCACTTCCGGGAAACGGACTTTCCGCTATACTTGGAAGTGACAAACTGACAGGCGGAAGCATGAAATTTATCAGCAGCCAGACAAAGGTTTCCGCAGACCTTAACAGGAGAGCCGAGCAGCTTGCAGAGCAGGGAAAAACGCCCCTTCTTTTCACACGAAACGGTAAACTTCTGGGAATCATCGCAGTTGCGGATGTGATCAAGGAAGACAGTCCCCGTGCAGTAAAAGAGCTTCAGAACATGGGAATCCGTGTAGTTATGCTTACCGGTGACAATGAGCGTACCGCAAAAGCCATCGGAGCTCAGGCAGGAGTTGACGATGTGATCGCAGGAGTTCTTCCGGATGGAAAAGAAAGTGTGATCCGCGCTCTGAAGGAGCAGGGAAAGGTTGCCATGGTCGGTGACGGTATCAACGACGCGCCGGCACTTACAAGAGCCGATATCGGAATTGCCATCGGTGCAGGAACAGATATTGCCATTGATGCGGCAGATATCGTTCTGATGAAGAGCCAGTTAAGCGATGTTCCAGCGGCAGTACGTTTAAGCCGTGCCACACTTCGGAATATCCATGAGAATCTTTTCTGGGCATTTTTCTACAATATAATCGGCATTCCCCTTGCAGCAGGTGTCTGGATCCCGCTTTTCGGATGGACCTTGAATCCAATGTTCGGAGCTGCGGCCATGAGTCTTTCCAGCTTCTGTGTTGTAACAAATGCACTGCGTCTGAATCTGTTTCAGATCCACAATGCAGCAAAAGACAAAGAAACCAAAAATCCGGTAACATTACACATCAGTCATGATGAAAATATAAAAGAAGAAAAGGAGAACAAAACAATGGTAAAGGTAACGGTCAATGTAGAAGGAATGATGTGCGGACACTGTGAGGCACACGTAAACAAAGCCATCCAGGCAGCTTTCGGAGCAGAAGACGTAGTTTCTTCCCACGAGAACGGAACAACTGTATTCTCTGTACCTGAGAAGGTTGACGAGGCAAAGGTTGAAGAAGTGATCAAGGAAGCCGGTTACGAGTTTAAGGGAATCACCCAGGAATAAACCGGATTTTTAAACCACATATTTGCCAAATGGCCAAAAGAAACAGTTCTGTAAAAGCGGAGCTGTTTCTTTTGTCTCATACAGAAAAATTTTTCCACTTCTATAAATCCGGCTAATATCTTTATAGTTTATTCTGAAAAAGCAGGATTATCCGCCAAATTGGTTTTTATTTTCAATTCTCTTATGCTATACTGATAGCGATTATGGATATAGGAACGATAACAGAAATCGTTAACATCATAGTAGTAGAGAGGAGCGCATTATGAGCGGATTTTTTGGAGTAGCATCGAATGATGACTGTGTACTGGAGCTTTTTTACGGAGTGGATTACCATTCTCATCTGGGAACACGCCGCGGAGGTATGGCTGTTTACGGAGAACATGGATTTGACCGTGCCATCCACAACATTGAGAACACGCCTTTCCGTACAAAATTTGACGGAGATGTGGGTTCCATGAAGGGAAATATGGGAATCGGATGTATTTCTGATTATGAGCCTCAGCCCCTTCTGTTCAGTTCCAGGATCGGCAGCTTTGCCCTCACTTTTGTGGGAAAGATCAATAATTACGATGAACTTCTGCAGCAGCTGTATGATACGACCAAGGTACATTTTCAGGAGATGACCAACGGAACAGTCAATGTGACCGAACTGATCGCTGCACTGATCTGTGAAAAGGACAACTTTGTGGAAGGTATCCAGTACGTACAGGGACTAATCGACGGCTCCATGACTTTGCTCCTTATGACAAAAGACGGAATTTATGCAGCCCGTGACAAGATGGGCAGAACTCCTGTGGAAATTGGCCACAAAGAAGGGTCATACTGTATTTCCTTTGAAAGTCATGCCTATATCAACCTTGGATACGAAGATTATAAAGAACTTGGCCCCGGAGAGATCGTATTCGTAACAGCCGACGAAGTCAAAACTCTGGTTGAGCCCGGAAAGAAAATGAAGATCTGTTCCTTCCTCTGGGTTTACTACGGATATCCGACAGCCTCTTATGAAGGTGTAAATGTAGAGGAGATGCGCTACCGCTGTGGAAGCATGCTTGCAAAGAGAGACGGCGATTCCGTGCACCCGGACATTGTAGCCGGTGTTCCGGATTCCGGCATTGCCCATGCCATCGGATACGCCAATGAATCCGGCATTCCTTACGCAAGACCATTCATTAAATATACACCAACCTGGCCCAGATCTTTTATGCCGACCAATCAGAACCAGCGTAACCTTATTGCCAAAATGAAACTGATCCCGGTACGTGCGCTGATCAAGGATAAAAAACTTCTTCTCATAGACGATTCCATCGTACGTGGCACCCAGCTTCGCGAGACAACCGAATTTCTGTACCGCAGCGGAGCCAAAGAGGTTCATGTCCGTCCTGCCTGCCCGCCAATCATGTACGGCTGCAAATATTTAAACTTCTCCCGTTCCAAATCTGAGATGGAGCTGATCACCCGTCAGGTGATCGAGAAGAGAGAAGGCCCCAACTGTCCGCAGGAAGTTCTGGATGAATATGCAGATCCACATACAGAGAAATACGAGCAGATGGTACAGGATATCTGCGAGATGCAGAATTTTACCACCCTTCGCTATCACAGACTGGATGATCTTCTGGAATCCATTGGGATCGATCCTTGTAATGTATGCACATATTGTTTTAACGGTAAAGAATAAAAAATGTTTTGAAAATAGAGCTGCTGTTTCAGATGAGCCTCCTTAACTCCCGGTTGCATTTTGGATATCTGCGGCTTATAATAAATGCGGATATATCTTTTGTGATATATCCGCGTTTTTTATATCAGTTTTTTATGTCATGGGAAATTATTTCGTAATGTTCCAATGACAGAGTATCACAAAAAAATTTTTCAGGAGTATAAACATGATTTTTCCTATAAAAGCCGTGATATTTGATGCAGACGGCGTCCTTCTGGATTCGCTCTCTGTTTGGAAGGAGCTTGGAAAACGATATATTACAGATCTTGGATATCACCCAATTGCGGGAATGGAAGAGATCCTTTTTCCCATGAGTATGGAGCAGGGAGCAGCCTGGTTGAAAAACAGGTTTACTCTTGCGTATTCCGAAGAAAAGATCGTGATGGATCTGAAATCCCGGATCCGTAAATACTATTTTGAAGAGGTCCCGGCAAAATCAGGTGCCAGAGAACTTCTTCAATGTCTTGCAGAACAGAAAATCCCGGCTGCGGTGGCAACCTCAAGCCCCAGGGAACATATCTGCCGGGCGCTGGAAAGAAACGGACTTCTTTCCTTTTTTGATAAAATCTATACCACCAGTGAGATCGGAGAAAGCAAACATTCTCCGAGGGTCTATCTTACAGCTGCAGAAGCACTGGGAACAAAGCCATCCCGGACGCTGGTTGTGGAGGATTCACTCTACGCGTTGCAGACTGCCGGAAATGCAGGATTTCTGACTGCCGGTATTTATGACGCATTGGGAGAACCGGATCAGGAACAGCTGAAAAAGGATGCCTATATCTACTGTCGGGATCTGACAGAGTTACAGAACCATATATTCACAGAAAACGGAGGAAACCAAAGATGAAAACAGCATTAACCATCGCAGGCAGCGATTCCAGCGGAGGAGCCGGGATCCAGGCCGATATTAAAACCATGATGGCAAACGGAGTATACGCCATGAGTGCCATCACCGCGCTAACTGCCCAAAACACCACCGGTGTCACAGCCATCCAGAATGCAACCGCAGAGTTCCTGGGTCAGGAGCTGGACTGTATTTTTACGGATATCTTTCCGGATGCAGTAAAGATCGGAATGGTTTCCGAAAGTGATCTGATCCATATGATCGCAGGAAAGCTCCGACAGTATCGGGCAAAAAATATCGTGGTGGACCCGGTTATGGTTGCCACAAGCGGTGCAAGACTGATCAGTGAGGAGGCGGTGGATGTTCTGAAGGAAGAACTGTTTCCTCTTGCAGATCTTCTCACCCCCAATATCCCGGAAACCGAGGTGCTTACCGGACGGAAGATCAAAAGCGCCGATGATATGATCGAAGCTGCAAAACAGGTTTCCGAGCAGTATCACTGTGCAGTTCTCTGCAAGGGTGGACATAAGCTCAATGATGCCAATGATCTTCTCTATGTGAATGGAACATATCAGTGGTTTGAGGGAAAAAGGATCGACAATCCCAATACCCACGGAACAGGATGTACTCTTTCCTCGGCCATCACTTCCAACCTTGCAAAGGGATTTTCCATGGTGGAATCTGTAAACCGTGCCAAGGACTATATTTCCGGAGCCCTTGCTGCCATGCTGGATCTGGGAAAAGGAAGCGGCCCTATGGATCATGGCTTTGCGATAAAGAACAATTATACAGAGGAGGCATAAGATTATGACAGTTACAGAACGGATCACAGCTCTTCGAAAACAAATGAAGGAAAAGGGAATCGATGCTTATCTGGTTCCGACCGATGATTTTCATGGTTCTGAGTATGTTGGGGATTATTTTAAATGCAGAAAATACATCACCGGATTTACCGGTTCTGCCGGAACTGCCGTGATCATGCAGGACATGGCCGGACTCTGGACAGACGGAAGATATTTTATCCAGGCTGCACAGCAGTTAGAGGGAACTCCGGTTACTCTGTTTAAGATGGGAGAACCGGACGTACCAACGATCCACAAATTCCTGGAAGAAAATCTGAAAGAGGGAATGTGTCTCGGCTTCGATGGCCGTACCGTAAGCGCAGAAGAAGCAGAGACGCTAGAAAGAATCCTTCAGAAAAAACAGGTACATTTTTCTGTAAATGAGGATCTCATCGGAAATATCTGGGATGATCGTCCGGCACTTTCCTGTGAACCGGTAATGGAATTATCCGAAAAATGGGCCGGAAGATCCAGAGCAGACAAGATCCGTGAGATCCGCAGCAAACTGAAAGAGAAGGGCGCAGACCTCTTTATCCTCACTTCCCTTGATGACATTGCATGGCTTTTAAATATCCGCGGAAATGATATCCACTGCTGCCCGGTAGTTCTTTCCTATCTTGTGCTGGATGACAGTGAGCTCCGTCTTTTTGTCAATGAAAAAGCCTTTTCGGATTCTGTTAAGGAAGCACTTTCCAAAGACGGTATTGCCATTTATCCATATGATGATATTTACACCTATGTACAGACGATCCCCGAAGAGAAAAAGGTATTTCTTTCCAGAAGCAATGTAAACAGCCGGCTGGTCAGCAGTATTCCAAAGACGGTAACGATCCTGGACGGTGAAAATCTGACCCTTCTCCCAAAAGCCATCAAAAATGAAACCGAAGTCCAGAATGAAAAGACTGCCCACATCAAAGATGGCGTTGCAATGGTGAAGTTTATCCACTGGCTGAAGAAGAATGTGGGAATGAAGGAGATCACCGAGCTTTCCGCTGCTGATAAGCTCTATGAATTCCGTTCCGTACAGGAGAATTTTCAGGGAAACAGCTTTGATCCCATCATTGCCTACGGTGCACATGGAGCCATTGTCCATTACAGTGCAACAGAAGAAACCAATATTCCACTGGAGCCAAAAGGGCTGGTTCTGATGGATACAGGAGGACATTATCTGGAGGGCACTACTGATATCACCCGCACCGTTGTACTTGGCCCGGTTACTGAAAAAGAAAAAAAATATTTCACAGCAGTACTCCGTGGACACCTGAACCTGGCAGCAGCAAAATTCCGTTACGGCTGTACCGGCCTGAATCTGGATGCCCTGGCTAGAGGACCTCTCTGGGCTATGGGAGAGGATTACAACCACGGAACCGGCCATGGCGTAGGTTATCTTCTCAATGTACACGAAGGACCGCAGAGCTTCCGCTGGAAAAGCCCTGCTGAGCTTCCGGCTCCTGTTCTGGAAGAAGGGATGATCACCTCCGATGAACCGGGATATTATGCGGAAAATGAATTCGGCATCCGTCACGAAAATCTTGTAGTTTGCAAAAAAGCCGAAAAAACATCCTACGGCCAGTTTATGAAATTTGAGCCACTGACTCTGGTCCCATTTGATCTGGAAGGTATCGATCCGGAACAGATGGAAGCAGGAGAGCGCAAATTGCTCAATCAGTATCATGCCCTTGTATACGAAAAGATTTCTCCGTATCTGAATGAAGAAGAGCAATCCTGGTTAAAAAAAGCCACACAGGAAATATAACCCGGAATTCACCTTAATATTTCCTTCCGACAGATACCATAAGAAACGCAAAACCATTTCAGGGATAAGAATAAATCTAACCAGGGAGGTACTTAGCGCCTATGAAAACAGAAAATAGAATTGATCACTACATCGATCTCCACGCACATCTGGACGGCTGCATTACCACAAAGATAGCCAGAAAACTTGCCGCATTGCAGCAGATCACACTTCCGGCTGCAACAGACGAGGAACTTCTTTCCCTTCTTTCGGTTCCGGATACCTGCGAAAATCTCAATGATTTTCTGAAATGCTTTGACCTGCCTCTTTCTCTTCTTCAGACAGAAGAGGCATTGGAAGAGGCTGTTTATCTTATTCTTTCTGAAATGAAGGAAGACGGTGTGATCTACGCAGAACTTCGTTTTGCCCCACAGCTCCATACACAGAAGGAAATGACTCAGGAAACAGCGATCCATGCTGCATTACGTGGTCTGAAAAGAGCTCCCATCCCCGGTAATCTGATCTTATGCTGTATGCGCGGTGATCTTAACCAGAAAGAAAATCTGGAAACTCTGGAGCTGGCAAAAAAATATCTTGTTGAAGATGGCGGCGTGGTTGCTATCGATCTTGCAGGAGCCGAGGCACTCTTTCCAACAGAAAATTACGAGGCGCTTTTTGCAAAAGCAAGAGAATATCAGGTTCCATTTACCATCCATGCAGGCGAGGCCGGAAATGCAGAGGATGTAAAAACAGCTGTCCATATGGGGGCAGTCAGGATCGGTCATGGTGTGAGGATCGCGGGAAATAAGGAAGTGATACAGCTTGTAAAGGATAAGGGGGTTTTTCTGGAAATGTGCCCTACAAGCAATCGCCAGACAAAAGCTATGGAAGAAATGTCTGCTTATCCGCTGAAAGCATTTCTCGAAATGGGCCTTAAGGTAACCTTAAATACCGATGATCCGGCGATTGAAAGAACAACCCTTTCCCGGGAATTCCGATATATGGAATCTCTGTTAGATCTTACCCAGGAGCAGAAAAGGCTGCTGCTTCTGAATTCTGTGGAGGCAGCCTTTACTTCCAGGAACAGAAAATGCAAACTGAAAGAACAGCTTCTTTTCTGAACTGTATGAAAACTATCAGGCGAAAGGATAGCCCTGGACACCAATTTTGAACTGGAGCATGAAGATATGAGCCGTTTTTTTATTTCCGGGAATGGCACTGCACTGTCGCATGTATTGGAATGATCATAAAGAATAAACAGGACATCCGGATAGAAAATTTCTCATTACCCCATCTTGAACCCAAAATCCTTTTATGATAGAATTGAAAAATTATGTTGAGACGATACGAATTAACCGATGAAGAATGGAACCGTATAGCTCCATTACTGCCGCCTAAAAATTCCGGAAAACAGTGACATCCCCAAAAGTGCAGCCGGACAATTCTGAATGGAATTGTTTGGATTGCTCGTAGCGGAGCTCCATGGCGAGACCTTCCAGAACGTTATGGTTCCTGGCAAACTGTTTATTCCCATTTCCGTAAATGGATTGAAGACGGCACCCTTGATAATATTTTTCGTGTTTTGAGCTTAGAAGCCGAATTAACAGAACTGTCAATGGACGCTTCTATCGTCAAAGCTCATCAGCATAGTGCTGGAGCAAAAAAAGGGGGCCATCAAACGAAATTGGACACAGCCGTGGTGGAGCCAGCACAAAAATCCATGCAGTTGTAGATGCATACGGTTATCCGGTTTATTTTATGATCAGCGAAGGGCAGCGTAACGATATTAATTACGCAATCCCTTTGTTAGATCATGTCGACACAAACGGAAGCAATGTATTAGCTGACCGTGGATACGATAGCAACAAGCTGATTGACTATATTTATACCCACGGTGGAGAGCCAACAATTCCTTCTAGAAAAGGAGCTAAGTTTGATCGTTATTGCGATTGGTGGCTTTACAAAGAGAGACATTTAGTAGAAAACTATTTTCTCAAATTGAAAGCGTTCCGTCGAATAGCTACGCGTTACGATAAACTGGCTTCAACCTTCTTAGGAATTATATGCATTGCCTCAATATTAATTTGGTTAAAATGAACAACTTAGAATGTTTTTCAAACACGCTCTAGAGCGTATTTGAAAAATGCTTTCTGTAAGATGTGCGTTACAATTT
>OGQT01003245.1_pt1 | contig 10547 bp, 6 predicted proteins | sample 1553261 | NCBI WGS metagenome assembly OGQT01 (sample SAMEA2579992, study PRJEB22360) | human gut metagenome | biome: human gut; feature: human-associated habitat; material: faeces | place: Denmark | collected 2008/2010
ATTCTGGTTAAAACCGGCAGGATTCTTTGCAAGGTTCAGCAGAACATCGGTATTTTTGATGTGAAAATACTCCATACGTCCGTTCTGCGGATTGTAGTCTGCCAGCACTTTGTTGTAATTCTTTAATTCCAGACCGGCTGTGCGAGCTGCTGCATAGGCTGCCAGAATATTATAAACGTTGTAGAATCCACGGTAGTTGGCTTTTATTTCTCTGTTATCCACATCGAAGGAAAGTTTTCCACCGCTTTTTACGTTTTCAGCATCAAAATCGAGCTTCGGTCTTTTAAATCCGCAGTTCGGACACTCATAATCCCCAAGCTGACTGTAATGGTAAAAATGGTAATTCAGCTTTTCTCCGCAGCATTTGCAGAACTGACCTTCACGGATCTCTCTTGCATTTTCTTTTTCCTGCTGACACTGCTTTCCGATACCAAACGTAACATATTTGTTACCGGAATCTTTTGCAAGAAATGCCGAAAGTGCATCATCGCCATTTACGACAAGTGTCATATCAGGAGCCATATGCATGGCTTTTTTGAGCAGTTCCATCGTAATATCAATCTCCCCGTAACGGTCGAGCTGATCCCGGAAAAGATTGGTCAAAATCATATAGTCCGGTTTAAAATACGGCAGAACTCTTACTGTTGATGCCTCATCAATCTCAATACACGCATAATCCGCATCCAGTTTTCCGTTCCATTTCGCTGCCAGCACGAATGCCGATACGACACCGTTGAGCATATTGGAACCGGTGTGGTTGCAGATCACTTTCTCACCTTCTGCCTCGATTGCCGAGCAGAGCAGATTATTGGTTGTCGTCTTTCCGTTTGTTCCGCAGGTGATAAAAATCTTTTTCCGCACCTGCCCGGAAAGTTCCATCAGGATTTTCGGATCTATTTTAAGTGCAATTTTGCCGGCCAGGGTTACCCCCTGTTTGCCGGCAAGTTTACATACTACACATGTTGCTTTTGAAATCCAGATTGCAAGCATTCTTCGCAAAATCATGGTCTTCCTCCAGTTTGATTACTCCTGTGTTGTCTCTTCGTTTTTGATTTCTTCGTCGTTTTTCTCATCTTCGATCATTTCGTCTTCGATTTTTTTGATGATATCTTCGCTGTCTGCTGAAGTTTCACGGACTTTCGCAATACTTGCCACAGATACGTTCTCCGAAAGATTCATAAGTTTCACACCGGATGTCACACGTCCAAGAACGGAAATGTCGCTGCACATCATACGAATGACAATGCCTTCGGTATTGATCATCATGATCTCGTCATCCATATGGAGGTTCTTAACACCGATCACGTTTCCTGTCTTTTCCATAATCTTATAACATTTCACACCTTTACCACCGCGGTTCTGGCTCTTGAACTCATCGATCGAGGTCAGTTTTCCCATGCCGTTTGCAGATACGATCAGAAGGTGATCTCCCTGTGTATTGAGCTGCATACCAATGACTTCATCGCCGTCATTGAGCTGCATGCCGATGACTCCCATCGCCGTACGTCCCATGCTGCGGACATCGGTTTCCGGGAATCGAATACACTGACCGTATTTTGTTACCAGGAAAATATCTTTCTTGTTGTTGGTCAGCTTGACTTCGATCAGTTCATCATCTTCACGCAGGCTGATGGCTGCAAGTCCTGTCTTTCTTACGTTTGCATAATCCAGAAGCGGTGTCTTTTTCACAATACCCTTTCTGGTTGCCATAAACAGATATTTGCCCTGCTTGTACTCTTTGACCGGGATCATCGCCGTGATCTTTTCTTCCGGTGCGAGCTGGAGCAGATTGACGATCGCCGTTCCTCTTGCCGTACGGCTGGCTTCCGGGATTTCATATCCTTTCAGGCGGTATACTTTTCCGGTGTTGGTAAAGAACATCAGATAGTGATGTGTATTCATCATCAGCAGTTCTTCGATGTAGTCATCTTCGATGGTCTGCATACCCTTGATGCCCTTGCCACCGCGGTTCTGAGCTTTGAAATTGTCAACACTCATACGTTTAATATAACCAAGTTTTGTCATGGCGATCACAACATTTTCACGCGGGATCAGATCTTCTGTAGAAATATCATACATATCAAATCCAATGGAAGTTCTTCTCTCATCACCATACTTATCTGCGATTTCCATGATCTCTGTTTTGATCACGCCAAGCAGAAGATTCTCGTCTGCCAGAATGGCTCTCAACTCCTTGATCTTTGCCATCAGAGCTTCATACTCTGCTTCGATCTTCTCTCTTTCCAGACCGGTCAGTGCACGCAGACGCATATCTACGATTGCCTGTGCCTGTGCATCGGAAAGTTCAAAACGTGTCATCAATGCTTCTTTTGCAAGTGCTGCTGTTCTGGATGCACGGATAATGCTGATGACTTCATCAATATGATCCAGTGCGATCAGCAGACCTTTTAAGATATGTGCACGTTCTTCTGCTTTGTTGAGTTCGTACTGTGTACGTCTTGTAACAACATCTTCCTGATGTCTCAGATAATGCTGGAGCATCTCCAGAAGATTCAGAACTTTCGGCTCTTTGTTTACCAGTGCGAGCATAATCACACCAAAGGTATCCTGGAGCTGTGTATGTTTGAAAAGCTGATTCAGTACGACATTTGCGTTGACATCTCTTCGAAGCTCAATGTTGATACGCATACCTTCACGGCTTGATTCATCTGTGATCGCTGTGATTCCGTCAATCTTTTTATCACGTACCAGTTCTGCCATTTTTTCGATCAGTCTGGCCTTGTTTACCATATACGGCAGCTCCGATACCAAAATACGGCTCTTGCCGTTTGGCATGGATTCGATTTCTGTTACGGCACGCACACGGATCTTGCCGCGTCCTGTGCGGTAAGCTTCCTGGATTCCTCTTGTTCCGAGGATCATTGCACCGGTCGGGAAATCCGGACCTTTTACGATATCCAGGATTTCTTCGATCTCCGTCTCTCTGCCTTCTTCAATGCGGTTGTCGATGATCTTCACAACGGCTTTTACAATTTCACGCAGATTATGCGGCGGAATGTTCGTTGCCATACCTACGGCGATACCAGTCGTACCATTTACCAGAAGATTCGGAAATCTTGCCGGAAGTACATCTGGCTCTTTCTCCGTTTCATCGAAGTTCGGTGAAAAATCTACCGTATTTTTATCGATATCTGCAAGCATTTTCATGGAAATTTTGCTCAGACGTGCCTCAGTATATCGCATGGCAGCAGCTCCGTCGCCATCGACAGAACCAAAGTTTCCGTGGCCGTCTACCAGCGGCAGACGCATCGCGAACGGCTGTGCCAAACGCACCATGGCCTCGTAGATCGCGGAATCACCGTGCGGGTGGAGCTTGCCCATCACCTCGCCCACCACGCGGGCGGACTTCATATACGGGCGGTCGGGAGTCAGGTTCATCTCGCCCATCTGGTAGACGATGCGGCGCTGCACCGGCTTCAAGCCATCGCGCGCATCGGGCAGTGCGCGTGCGTAAATCACCGAATACGCATACTCGAGGAAGGACTTGCTCATCTCCTCGTTCAGCGGTGTCTCGACGATATGCTCCTTGACCGTGCGCGGATCGTAGGTTTGCGCGGACGGTTTGCGGTGTGATGCCATGAAACTCCCTTTCGAACGCCCCCATATTAGCGGGAGGGCGCGAAACAGTGCGCAGAGAACGGTTCTCGATAACAACTGTGCGCTGGTTTCGGTGCGCCAATCGCACATGTTTGCCGATAAAACGGCGTGATTCCAGTGTTTCAGTCGATGTGCGTTTGTTTGATTATGTGCGTTGGGGCGCACAGTTGTTATTGAGAACCGTTCTCTGCGCACTGAGCCAAGGGGAGGGGTGCTACTTGAATGGGCAACTATGAGTGTTGAGACGCCGGATATGGACGAGTTGCTGCGGCTGGTGCCCACAGTGGGCTATGGGGATGACGCCCCGGCCGATCGGCGTGGGGGAGCACTGCACCTGTCCGCCGTGCTGCCCGCCTTGTCCGCCGCCATCGGACATCCGACCCCCACCAAGGTCCACGCCGATCCCAAGGCCTGCCAGCGCGCGTTGGGGCTGCCTGATGCCGAATCGGCCATCGTGGTGCTCGTGGACGGCCTGGGCTACTGGAACCTCGCCATGCGCCTCGGCCACGCGCCCTATCTGCGTTCGCTGATGAACGAAAGCGCCAATCAGCGTCCCATCGCTACCTGCGCTCCAAGCACCACTGTGGCGGCCATGGCCGCATTCGGTACCGGAACCTGCCCGGGACTGACCGCAATGGCGGGCTATACGCAGCTCGAACCCGCCAGCCATAAGCTCATCCAACTCATCCAGTTCAAAGACGCGCTGGCACCCAAACCAGCCAATCCGCACATTCCTGTGCCGCCCATGGTCGATCCGCTCGACCTGCAGCGCGAGGAGACGGTGTTCGAGAAACTTGCGGCTCAAGAGGTGCGCGTCACGAGCTCGGGGTTGCCCAAGTTCTCCAAATCGCCATTGACCGAAGCCGCATTGCGAGGCACCGACTATCAAGGCAACGTCACCCCACGCGATCGTGTGCTGGCCGCCGCACGCGCCTCCCGCACCCCCGGCCTGACCTACCTGTACATCCGTGACGCCGACAAAGTCGGCCACAATTACGGGTGGGATTCCGAACACTGGGTGGCCGCATTCGAACATATCGACGCCCAGCTCGCGCTCCTGAAACGCAGCGCACCCAAAGGCACGCTGATCGTCATCGTAGCCGACCACGGCATGGTGCAAACCGACATGGACCAGCGGATTGACATCGCCGTTGAACCGCAGCTCACCCGAGGCGTGTCACTGGTCGGGGGAGAGCCGCGCTCGCTGATGCTGTATGTCGAGCCGGATGAACGACCTGAGGATATAGCTTGCCGGTGGCGCGATTGTCTGCAAGACCGAGCCTTGGTGCGGACCAAGGATGAGGCCATCGCGGACGGATTGTTTGGACCGGTCTGCGAGCGAGTCCGGCCAATGCTCGGCGATGTGGTCGTGCAGGCAGCGGGAGCCGTGACCCTCGTCGATTCGCGTACGCAAGGAGACAAGGCCACCCACCTGCCGAGCGTGCATGGTTCCCAAACAGCATTGGAAATGGATATTCCCTGCCTGATCGATATGGCCTGATTCGGAAATTCAGTCTCCGAACAGAATCTCGTCCCAGCTTGGTACGGCCGAACGTCCTGATTTACGCTTGGCCGGTTTGGCTGGTGCCTCATGTTCGGTGGCGGCGGATTCGGCCGCCCGCTCCTGCTCGGTGGCTACTAGCTGTGCATTGGGGCCACTCCGTATGGTCTTGTCCGAAACATTGTCAGAGCCCTGCTCTGGTGCCGTGGCAGGCGATTGCTGTAATCCTGCGGCAGATGGCGAAACAGATCCGGCGGTCTGCGAAGAGACCGGACTGGGGGCCGTAGTGCCATGAGCCTGGGTCGTGGCCGGTGAGATGGACGTGGATAGATCCACTGGGGGCATGGAACCTGTGGAAGTGACAGAGGGCCGGATTGCGGCAGGGCGGGCGGGCGGGATCCAAGGCGGAGGGGGCCGACGTGGACTCGAAGGCGTAGGAGCCGCCCAAGCAGACACGGCGCGCTCGATACGCGCGGAGCGTACGGAGTCGCCGGGCAGTTCGGGAATCGTCGGCTTGAGTTTGGAATCCGTGGCTGATTCCGGATTCTGTTCGCCGAGCAGTTTTCGAGCGGCATTGTTCAGGCTCATCACGGAATTGTCGTGCATATTCCACGTCCATTCGGCATGGATCTCACGGCCCGCGGAAGTGAATATCGCCACGATGCGCCAAGGCTCAAGTCCACGTCGGGTGGATTTCCAGGTCACTGATTCCATGCCGATTCCCGCAGAGGCCAGCGTGCGTTCCACCAGTTCGCTGATGGTGCGCACCCTGCTGTCTTTGGGTGCCGCCACGGCAAGGAACTGTTCGATGGCATACTGTTTCTCGGTCTCCACAGCCATGGAGAAACGACGTACCAGCATTTCGCTCAGATGATATTTCTCCGCGACACGGGCCGGATCGGCACCGGCGCGAATCAGCGACTGTATCTGGGAAATCGGCAAAGTGGACTGCTGATGCGGCTGGGGAGCCTGTCGCATCTCGCTTCTGACCTGCTTGGCCTCAAGAATCGCCCGTTCGAGCGTGTCGTCCACGCTCACAGCCATTTCCCTGCCGCCAAGGGAGAATACGAGGTCCCCCGTCTTGCTCACGCGCACGAAACGGGCTTTTTCAAGCCGATCATCTGGCATATTCGCACCACTTTCCGTCGCAAAGACATTACTTCTTTTAAGTATGCCCCACGTGTCGAACTTTACGAGTATTTCAAATCGTGTATCCTATGGGCGAGTACGGCGCTGACCGTGCTATATATATCGACTTACGAACCAAAGACGACGAAAGGACCATGATGGCTCAGGATTATGATTCCCCCCGCAACAAGGATGAGGACGAGGAATCGCTGCAGGCGCTGGGGAAGTCCTCGCAGAACGCCTCGAGCGACATCGACGACGATGAGAACGCCATCGCCGAAGACTACGAACTGCCGGGCGCCGATTTGAGCAACGAGGATTCCTCGGTGACCGTCATCCCCATGCAGGGTGACGAGTTCATCTGCTCGCAGTGCTTCCTGGTCAAGCATCGCAGCCAGCTCGCCTACACGGACGAGGATGGCCAGCCCGTGAGTGAGGAGTGCGCCGCCTGATGGCGTTCGACGAGACCTACAACGAGCCCGAATCCACCGAGGTCCTGGTCAAGAGCCTCGACCCCGAACATCCGGCCCAGCTGCACTATGCCCACGCGGGCGATGCCGGTGCCGACCTCATCACCACCGTCGATGTGACGCTGAAGCCTTTTGAACGGGCACTGGTTCCCACCGGCGTGGCCATCGCCCTACCTGCGGGCTACGTGGCGTTGGTGCATCCGCGTTCCGGGCTGGCCGCCAAGCAGGGCGTCACCGTGCTCAACGCGCCTGGCACCGTTGATGCCGGCTACCGTGGCGAGATCAAGGTGCCTCTGATCAACCTCGATCCGAAGCACACCGCCGTCTTCCATCCGGGCGATCGCATCGCTCAATTGGTGATTCAGCGGTATGTTGAGGCTCGGTTCATCCCGGCCGAGACACTGCCCGGATCCGATCGCGCCGAACGCGGGTTCGGTTCGACGGGAGTGGCGTCCTGACCGGATTAGGCCGGTTGAATGACTAAGGTGATGACGGCAACAACGGTTGTGGAACCAATGATGGCGAACAGGTGAATGCACAAGGCTCCGGTTCGCGGCTACAATGAACTTCATGACGAGGGAGGTGACTGGCATGGCAGAGATTGATGGCGAGCAGTACGCCGCCCGTAAGTTGGGTTGTGAGATCAGTGCCGATCCGCTCAATCCGCTGGATCCAATCAAGAAGGTGTGCAAGTCCCATCACCCCGATGAGGATTTGTCCATTCTTGACCGTGCCTACCGGCGTGCCGTCATCCAGCACTCCGCCCAGCGCCGCAAGTCTGGCGAGCCGTACATCATCCACCCGCTGGCCGTTTCCCAGATTCTCGCGGATCTGGGCATGGGCCCGATCGTGGTGGCAGCCGGCCTGTTGCACGACACGGTGGAAGACACCGACTATACGTTGGATCAATGCCGCGCCGAATTCGGCGACACCGTGGCCGGTCTGGTCGATGGCGTTACCAAGCTGAGTCAGCTTGAAGTGGGTGATTCCGCCCAAGCCGAAACCATTCGCAAACTCGTGGTGGCCATGAGCCGCGACGTGCGTACCTTGGTGGTCAAGCTCGCCGACCGCGTACACAACGCTCGCACCTGGCGCTATGTGAAGACCACGTCCGCCCAGAAGAAGGCGCGTGAAACCCTTGACGTGTACGCACCTTTGGCCAACCGACTCGGTATGAACGCCATCAAGACGGAGCTCGAGGAACTGAGCTTCAAGGTGCTCTACCCGAAGATCTACAACGAGATCGTGGTGCTGGTGGCTCGCCGAGCCGGCCAGCGCGATGTGTACCTGAAGCAGATTCTGGCGGAGATCAACGAGGATCTCGACGAGCAGAACATCAAGGCATACGTCACCGGACGCCCGAAGGATTACTTCTCCATCTACCAGAAGATGATCGTGCGCGGCCATGATTTCGCGAACATCTACGATTTGGTCGGTGTGCGCATCATCGTCGACACCATTCAGGACTGCTATGCGGCGCTTGGTGCCGTGCATGCGCGGTGGAACCCGGTTCCCGGCCGATTCAAGGACTACATCGCCATGCCGAAGCTCAACATGTACCAGTCGCTGCACACCACGGTGGTGGGCCCCGGTGGCAAGCCGGTCGAAATCCAGATTCGCACTTGGGACATGCACCGCCGCGCCGAATTCGGCATCGCCGCGCACTGGAAATACAAGGAAAACGGCCAGGCCGGCCGCGCCCTGAGCTCGCCGGACAAGTCCGATCGAAAGCGTGATGAAAACAATCAGGAGCTTTCCGAGGTCGATAACCTCAAATGGATTCAGCAGCTCGCCGACTGGACCAGCGAAACCCCTGATTCCAACGAATTCTTGGGCTCGCTCAAGGAAGACCTTGGCTCGTCCGAAGTCTACGTGTTCACGCCGAAAGGCAAAATCGTATCCCTGCCCGCTCACGCCACGCCGGTCGACTTCGCGTACGCCGTGCACACCGAAGTGGGCCACCGTACGATGGGCGCGCGCGTCAACGGTCGTTTGGTGCCGCTCGACACCACGCTCGATAATGGCGATACCGTCGAAATTCTGACGTCCAAATCCGATACAGCCGGCCCGTCACGCGATTGGCTGAGCTTCGTCAAGAGCCCGAAGGCCCGCAACAAGATTCGTCAGTGGTTCTCCAAGGAGCGTCGTACTGAAGCCATCGAGGAGGGCCGCGACGAGCTGACCCGCGCGATGCGCAAGCGCAATCTGCCGGTCAACACATTGCTTACGCCCGAAGCACTGGTGGGTGTGGCCGACGACCTTAACTTCCCGAACGCGGACGCCGTGTTCGCCGCCATTGGTGACGGACAGGTCTCCACGCAGAACGTCATCTCGCATCTGGTCAAGGATGCGGGTGCCGACGAGGTCGATGAGGAAGTCGAGCAGGAAGTCCTGCCGCTGAAGCCCATGGAACGCAAGGCCTCCAGCAGCTCCACCGGCGTGTCCGTCAAGGGCGTGGGCGATGTGTGGATCAAGCTGGCCCGTTGCTGCATGCCGGTGCCCGGTGACAATATCATCGGCTTCATCACCCGTAGTCAGGGCGTATCCGTGCACCGCACCGACTGCCAGAACATGATCGATCTGAAAAACAAGCAGCCTGAGCGTGTGGTCGAAGTCGAATGGACCAGCACCAAGGGCCTGTTCATGGTCAAGATTCAGGTCGAGGCGCTGGATCGACGAAACCTGCTTTCGGACGTGACACGTGTGCTTTCCGACCATGGCGTGAACATCATTTCCGGTACGATCGCCACCGGTTCCGATCGCGTGGCCACCAGCCAGTTCAGCTTCGAAATGGCCGATCCGCAGCATCTCAACTCGTTGCTGGCAGCCGTGCGCAAGATTGATGGCGTGTTCGACGTGTACCGCATCACTGGTGCCAAGGAATCCGCCGAACCTCGACTGCGCAAGATGAAGTAGGCCGTTGCCTTACTCTGGCTCCCCTCTGTGAGGGGAGCCAAGAACACGGAAAGGTCCTGACTGGAATACCAATCAGGACCTTTCCGTATATGTTGTCGGTCTTACTCCGCCACGTCCACGGACAGAATCACGGCCGGCTCGAGCGGGCGATCCATCGGATCGGTGTCCAGTGCTTCGAGCTTATCGACGACCTTCTTGGAGTCGTCATCGGCGACCTCACCGAAGATGGTGTGGTGACCGTCCAGCCACGGGGTCGGCACGGTGGTGATGAAGAACTGGGAGCCGTTGGTGCCATGGACCTTACCGTCCATGCCGCGACGCAGACCGGCGTTGGCCATAGCCAACAGGTACGGCTTGTCGAACTTCAGGCTCGGGTCGATCTCATCGTCGAACTCGTAGCCAGGGCCGCCGGTACCGGTGCCCAGCGGGCAACCGCCCTGAATCATGAACTGCTTGATGATACGGTGGAAGGTCAGGCCGTTGTAGAACTTGCCGTGGGAAGGCTGGCCGGTGTACGGGTCCGCCCATTCCTTCTCGCCGGTGGCGAGGCCCAGGAAGTTGGCCACGGTGTTCGGAGCCTTGTCGTCGAACAGGTTGATGGTGATGCTGCCCTCAGAGGTATTCATAATGATGGTAGTCATACGTTCCATGTTCTCATTGCCCCACGTCATTGACTGGCATTGCCGCCATCGCTGCTATCGAGTCGGCGATTGTCAGCCAATGAATTTGATGCCGGTTCCGCTGCTGCTACCGGTTGAGGAGCCGCTCGAACCGCTATTACCGGAGTTTGAACTGGATGATCCGCCCGTGGAGCTGGAAGAGGAACCGGAGCCATTGGCTGATCCTGAACCCGATCCGGTTGAACCGTTGCCGGTGCCGGTGGTGCCTCCGGTGGTGCCGGAACCGGTGGAACC
>OGQT01003246.1_pt1 | contig 10540 bp, 5 predicted proteins | sample 1553261 | NCBI WGS metagenome assembly OGQT01 (sample SAMEA2579992, study PRJEB22360) | human gut metagenome | biome: human gut; feature: human-associated habitat; material: faeces | place: Denmark | collected 2008/2010
GGCTGCCGCCATCACGGTTGCCCTCGCATTTGCCACCTTTGAAAATGTGTGCTATCTCATCCATAACGGCGCTGACCGCTTCTCCTTCATCTTCTTCCGGGGCTTCGGCACGGGAGCCATGCACGTCCTCTGCGGCCTGATCGTGGGCGGCGGGCTTGCCTACACATGGCGGCGGACGTGGCTAAAGGTCGCGGGCACCTGCGGACTGCTGGGCGCGGCCATTACCCTCCACGCCATCTATAATCTGCTGATCGCCTACGGCGGCGCGGCGCAGTACATCGCCTACGCCCTGCCGGTGCTGCTGGTGGCGGCAGGAAGGCTATCCGTTTTCCGATTATCACGGAAGCAATAACCGAATATCCACTCTCTGAGAGCTGCTTTTTGGCGGCTCTCTATTTTTTTTGAAAAATTTTGCGTTTTGGGTGAGAGTTTTTTCGATTTTTTGTACCTATATAAGTGAAAGGGTTTTTAAGCCGCATTTAAAAGAATCCAGAGAGGAGGTTCAAACGATATGTACGATACCGCAAGACGTGTCACACTCGTCAAGCAGCGGGTGAGGGAAAACACCCGCCGAAGGCAGCGGCGCGAGGCAATAAGCCTCTCCGCAGTGTGTATGCTGCTGTGCGCAGCGCTGACGCAGGCGGCGGACGCATTTGCAGTGCAGGGACATACCGCTGCATGGGGCAGCTTCGGTGCGATGCTGCTGCGGGAGGACGCAGGCGGCTATGTGCTGGTGGGCGTCGTCTCCTTTGCTGCGGCGGCGGTCATCACTGCGCTGTGCTTTCGGCTTAGAAACAGAGAAAATCGTAGAAAAGGCGGAGCGGATAAGCCCGCACGACACGAAAAGGAGGAGAAAATCCAATGAAAAAACGAATACTCAGTATCTTACTTATATGCTGCATGGTGCTGACCATGCTGCCGACAACTGCGTTTGCTGCGGTGAGCGATTCGCTGGGCAACACACCTGAGGAAAATCAGGAGATTTTGGAGCAGCTCTCCGCCTTGACCGGCGGTAGCAGCGACCAAGTGCTTTCCATGCTGAACGCTTTGGGGCTGCTGGATGAAGACGGCAATTTCAAGGTGGATCAAACCATCACGCTGGACGGCCAGGTGTTGACACTGGCGGCTGTCATGGAGCTGCTGGAAAATCCCGCCACGGATCTCACCCGCATAGCCGACGTGGATGGGACTCCGGTGGCGCTGGGCGATTTGAAGACCATGATCCAAATCGAACAGGAGCTGCAGCGGATCAAGGACACCTATTTCTCCGACAGGGAGTTTACCGGGGAAGCTCTGGAGAATCTCAATAGCCTGACGGAGCAGCTGGAGCTGCAGGGCATCAGTTTGCGGTATTCCGCCTTTACCACACCGCCTGTGGGCGTTGAGACGGTGGATATGAGCGGCATGATGAGCCAAACGCTGGATAATCTCGCAAACAAGAAATGGGAGTCCGGGACTTTTACTGTATACCGCGGAAAACCGGTCGGCTTTTCCTACCGCATTCAAGAAGGCCAGCTCAGCGAGTATATCGACGGTGTGGAGGTCTCGATAAGCGGGAAGAGTGGGGACCTCCAAAGCGACGGGTCCTACAAGCTGACCTATGACGTAGGCGAAACTTTTAGTTTAGGTGGTTGTAAAATCACTGTCAAGGTTAAAACCAAAGGAAATACCCAATACTGGCACGATAATTCTTATTCCTATGGTGACCTGCTGGGGATGATTGAATTTTACGATGCGGAAAATCTGGTGTTCTATGACGGCGCCAGCTATGCCGACCACCATCAGCTCAAGCTAATAAAGACGGTTGGCGCCCCCACAATACAAACATCAATGACCGCGCCGAACTATGAGGAAAGATACGAAAGCACAACCACAATACAGGGGGATATGTATATTCCTTTGCTGGCAGATAAATACACTGTCGGCGGCGGTGCCGACAATCCGGACTTCGTTGCGTTAAGCGATACCATCAGAATTTTGGAGGGTGCTCGCAACTCGGTGCTTCCCGACAGCTCCGCCCCATTTTATCAGCCATACCAAATCGACGCCAGCATCACGTTTGACTGGAGTACCGACAAAGCTGCCTATACTGGCAATGCGCCGTATGGCTGGTATAAAAACCAGCCCTTTGCCCCGTTCTATCTGACGGAGTACAAGTTCAATGGAAGCACTCTGGAGCTCAGCAGCGACAGAACGAGAGCGCTGGGCTGTACGATTAACAAGGGCGAAACGGTCAACATCTCCCTGCAGTCTACCACGCAAAACAGAGGGGATCAGCAGTACTGGCTGCCCTTCCGACTGTATATGAAAAGTGTACAGGGCGAAATCCAAAATTCCTGGGCCACCACCAAGAACAGCAACGTCTCCGCCATGCTGGTGGACACGGACAATCCCACCATCCAAAGCGTCACGGCCCCGGCGGGAACCTATGCCAGCGGACAGCACGTGCCCATCACAGTTACCTTTAACGAGTTCGTGGATCTTAGAAGCGCCATCGTGACCATCAATGGCAAAGAGTATAGCGCCGATGCGCTTTCCATGAACAACTACGGCGTCACGGCAATGCTCTGGTACCCAGTGCAGGATACGGATGACACCACGGTCACCGTCAATGGTATGACCGGTGTGAAGGATGTTTTCGATCATCCGCTGGATACCTCACTCTATCCAAGCAATTCGATTACCGACGTTACGCTGAAGAGCGTCTTGATGCGCAACGCTCCCACCGAGCTGACGGCCGCCTACGCCGACGGCAAGGCATCGTTCACGATGAACGCCAACATGGAGCAGGCCTACAAGACCGTATACAGCAATTATCACACCCCGGCAGGCACAGACCCGAAGGAAGCCCCTTTCCGCCTCGAGCTGAGGTACGACTCCGCGGCTGAACCAATCCATCTGCAGGTCTATCTGGACACAGAGAAGGAAGCCTTCACCATTAGCGACTACGCAATCGCACCCGCTGCTTTCGACCGCACCTATACGGTGACGCTGCAGGCCAACGAGGGCACGAAAGACGCTCCTAACTGGGTGAATGTTCTTCCCCTGACCCGGCAGTTCACGGTGGCAAAGAAAGTTTCCGCGCACACGGTGACCATCGCCCAGGAAGCGAATGACGCCGACTATACGATTTCCCTCGCCGAAACCACCCGCCCTACGCTTAAGGCTGAGGTTTTTGGGGAAAACGGTGAGCAGGCAAGCTACACTACCGGTAAATGGAGCAGTAGTGACACGCTCATTGCCACCATCAACGAGGATACCGGCGTTGTTGCCACCACAGGAACCAAGGTAGGAGCCGTCACCTTTACCTTTACGGCGGACAACGGGACTGAGGACACTGCCGATGATGTGACGGGTGAGTCAAAGCCTTATACCGTGACGGCAGGCGATTCCCTGGCACTGGTGATTCCCGGCGGCTCGTCCATCGTGACGCGGGTAAATCAGCCCGCCACCGTACTGTGGAGCTCCAACGCCGCGCTGATGGCACCGAATAAAGAGTTTAAGTACAGGATTGACCTGTATGAGGGTAACTATGCGAATAAGGCGGCGCTGAGCGGCCTCAATCCCGTTGCAACTTATAAAGCCGGCAAGGATAAAAACAGCGTGCGGATCAAGGAGAATGTGCTCTCCAAGCTCTCCACCGGCAATACCCCTGCCTACACGGTATTGGTCTCCATGCCGCACCCCAACGCCGAGGGTGAGGACGTCCGCCTGTCGGCACTTGCCTGGATCATCGTGCAGGCACCACCTGCCACAGCCAAGCTGACACCGCCCCAGAGCATTTACCTCAAGGATACCGACGTCGCCGTCAATATCGACTGGTCGGTGAAAAACGCCACTGATGGGGCCTCTCAACCGGCCACACTAACCATTACCCGGGTCACAGAGGACAACAACACCCAAGTGGTGGCCAGTGAGCGTCTATCCGGTACCTTTGGAAGTTACTCCCTGCCATTACAGAGTGTGAAAGCCGGCAATCTAAAGGACACCTATCAAGTGGTTTTGAGCGTGGAGAATCCTGGTGAGGAATCTCCAAGCACCGACTCATTCCCACTGTATGTCTACGATGCTGACGCACTGAAGGTGCAGGACGACAAAGGAAACACGATTTCTAAGCTGACCATGGACAATACCTCCAAGGTCAGCGGCAACCTGCCCACCGATACAGCTAAAATTTTGCAGCTGCGCCAGGAGTTGGGGCTGATCGAGTACATAGGCATCAACTATGACGAGTACGGATGGAACTCCTTTAAAGACGGCATCCGGTGGCTCTCCAGCAACAACAATGCCATTTCCGTCAACTACAAGCAGGGAGGATTGTATGAGGACATCAGGAACTTCTCCTTTGATTCCTACCTTCCCGAAACCAAAATGGCGCTGTCTGCCTTGGCCAACGGCACCGCAACCGTCACGGCTACCCATGCCGCCACGGGCATGCGTGCCGACGTACAGGTGACAGCGAAAACGCTGCAAAATAAGTTCTATCTCTTCCAGTTGACGCCTGCAGCGGAAACAACGCTGCAATACACCGACGGCAAAGGTGTGCCTAAAACGGTCACGACCAACAGTGAAGGCGTGCTGGCACTTTACGAACCCAACGGAATCGCCAGTGAGGTGTCTCTGCGGTCCGGCTCCGGCGAGGATATTTATTTAGGTACCATCTATAAAGAAAATCTGCGTTCCGGCGAGCGGGATGCCACAAAACTGCAGCTTTATCCTTTGAATACCTTCAGCCTTCGGCGAGTCGCCCGGGCATCTGTGACGCTTATCACGCCGGGTGGCAATCCTCTGGCGAACAAAACGGTGACCGTTCGCGGTGGCGTTTATAAAAACGGAGGCTACTGCGAGACAGCTCTGCTGGGCTCCAGGGCAGGAGCACTTGTCAGTGGCATCACCGGCGACACCTATACCACGGATGCGGCGGGAAATATAACCGTCTATCTGGATTCCACCCAGTTCTGGTCAGCCGAAAAGGGCGAGAGCAACACCACGGCGCTTTCCGCTCTGGATCAGCTGGAGTACATTCTGGAGATCAGCGCAATTGACGGCGACAAGTACTATCCGCTGCTGCTGACCGTCAACGGCAAGCTGGGCGTGGACGATGTAATGCGCACCGCAGAGGGCGTTGTCTCTCTGGAGCGCGTGCCGGAGGGGGAGGAAAACAAACCCTTCATTGTGGCGCAAAGCGTTGATTACGGTCTTGCCAACGGTCAGAAGGTGGATGTCCGCAACTCGACTGGAAAAATTGGCCCTAACAGCAGCTTTAAAACAGCAACCCTGCACACCACCATGTTCCTCTGGGGCGAGAAGATTGCCAACGCGAAGAATTACAGTCTCAAGCTGGCGGACGAATACGGCATTCTTCCTGCCGCCCAGAGCAGCAGTACCAAACAGTACCCATTCTCATCCATCCCTGTAGCGGAAAACGATCTGACCCTCACAGAGGCCACCATGACCACCTCCGGATGGATTGCCGACGGCAAGGATGTAGGTATGAAAACGCAGCTGAGCCTGAACGGCAGCCTGTTGCAAGAGAAAATAATGCCATTCCGGGTCGTTGATCTGACCCGAGTTCCCAAGGTGACAGAGGATGACCGCGTCACCGGTATTCTGCTGACGATGAAGGACTCCAGTGGAGTGAATGACGTTGACTTTGGCGGAGTGGGCGATAGTAATATTCTCAAGGTGCTGACTGGACGGCTGGATGATCTGAGCGGTCCGGTGGACACATCCGTGTTCAAAATGATTATCACCCCTAGCGAAGATCCTTCCGTGTTCCGTGCCATGATTTGGGCCGGGTACAATACGCTGGAGATGGAGGACATGGACTATTCCGAGGACGGCGTGGCCTTGGGTGCGAATGTGCTGACGCAGAACCTTGAAGTGGGCGTGCCCGGGACCGGGGATCTGAGCCAGATGGCCAAGGGTACCTATAATCCTAAGGGAGAGTACAAAGCCAACTCCATGGCCGGCAAGGTCACCAACACGGATCTCAACTTGCAGTTGGAGGGCTTTTACGAAGCGGAAATCCGCTATAACGCCGAAAAAAAGGAGTGGGAGGTTTTCACCGTAGGCGGTGGCTTTACCGCCGGCGTTGGCGTGGGCTTCACATTCAGCGTGAACGCCATGGCTGGCCCCGTGCCGTTGACAGCAACCTTTGAGCTGGGTGGTGCCATTCAGCTGGATTTCCGTACCGCAGTGCGCTACGGTCAGCAGGGCGAGGGTACAGAGCTTGCCTGGAGTGATCCTACGGCCACGGCAGTGAATGACTTTTTGACCACGCTGCGTATCAACGCCTATGTCCACGCGTTTGGCGGCATTGGCTTTGACTATTCGGTCGTGGCGCTGAAGATCGGTCTATTCGGCAATTTGGATGTGGACAGTCAGAATAAGTTCCTTTCCCGCACCTATCTTGCCGACGAGACAAAGCGCCAGATCAACGGTCAGGCCCTGGGAATCCAAAGCGAAGTGGGAATCAAATTTGTGGCCAGCTTCCTGTTTATCTCCTACGAGGCGGTGATCGCCTCCGGAACCCTTGGAGGCACCAAGACTTTTAATGACTGGAAAACAATCGACAACTACTGGAATAACGCCACCAGTGGGCTGAGCCTTGCCTCGCTGCGGATGGCGGCGGCCCAGAGCGGAATGCAGGTGGCTTCTGGAAGTGCAACGCTCCAAAGCCGGGACTATCTGGAGCAATATGCCCGTACTTGGGGCCAGCCCCAGCAGCGGATGAGACTGTTCTCTCTGAACTCCACCAGTGGACTGGAAAACATCCAGACCAATGCCAACCCAACATCCTATCCACAGCTCAGCGATGACGGGAAGGTATTGGCCTACATCAACGACGGCAACAGCAGCAGTATTTACGACAGCCGGGCACATTTCTCCACCCTCAATGGCAGCGGCTATTCTGTCTCCAGCAAAATTGACAATCCTACAGGATTCTCCGGCTACGGCGACACGAGCGTTTCTTTGTCCGGTACTGACAGCTTCGCGGCGGCTGCTTGGGTTCGCATGGGCACCGACCTGCCGGGTAAAAATGCCGGTGATCCAGTGACATTGGAAGAGCAAAACCTGCTGATGAACAGCACGGAGATCGTAGTGTCCGTCTATAACGGCACAACCTGGACTTCCACCCGCCTAACCAACGACGGCACGCCGGATCTGGCCCCAGCCACGGCAGTGGGCGGCGACGGCAAGGCCATCGTGTTCTGGCGCAGCGTCTACACCCCAGATCCTGGTACGCAGGGCAGCAACTTGCTGAACTTCACGACCAGAGATTGTATCATGTACAGTTGCTATGACAGCAGTAACGGCGACTGGAGCAATGCCAAAATGCTTTATAACGGTGCTACTGGCAGAGTGAAGGCGTTGCAGGCGGCCATGCTGCCCGACGGAACCGCTATGGCGGTTTACTCGCTGGACCGCAGCGGAACCGGAGATACCTCCGCCTACGAGATCGCCTATTGTACCGTGGCTGCTGACGGAACTCCCGGTACAGCCATGTTGGCGACCCGTGACAGCAATCTTGACGAAAACCCTCAGGTCGTTGCAGCCAACTTCGGCAGCGGGGATGACCGATTTGTCATCGGTTGGCATAGTGTCCGAGACGGCAGCAGCGATATCCAGCTGTTGGCTGTGGACGGCAGTGGCACCATGTCCAACAGTTTCCCTGGCTCTCTGTCTGCCCTGACTAACAGCGGCAACGCCGACGTGGGCGGAGACTTCCGCTTCGCTTCACTCAGCGGGGATCATCGCAGCCTCAATGATCTTACCATCGTCTGGAATGAGACTGTCAATGACGTCAACGGCGCGGTAGATCACGGCATTTTGAAGGCGGCCAAGCTGCGTTATGCCACAAATACCTATACTCTATCCGCACCGTTGGAACTGGCAGAGCTGCCGGATCGCACGCTGGCTGACCACTTTGATGTCTATGTCAGCGGCAGCAATCAGGCGCAGGCTGTCATTCAGGCCACCTTCTATGACGATGAAAACCCGCAGGTAATCGGCGGCGTGACCGTTCCGGGTGAGAAAACGAACCTCTATACCGCTACCTCTGATTTTGTCACCGATGCGGTGGAAGTGGAACAGATCGGTGTGGATTATGCAACGCTGGCGCTGAACAGCCTGACACCTATTAGCTTTACCATACGCAACACCGGGCTGAACGATGTGACAAACCTAACGGTCAAGCTTGGCAGCGGGGAAACCGCCACCCTTACGGAAACACTGCTGCCAAATGAAAGCACCACCCTTACCGTCTGGCACCATGTGAAGGACCGCGTGACCGACCCGAGCTATACCATCACCGCCGCCGGCGGCATCAACGAAAACGGCACAGTGTATCTGGATTATCCCGACATTGGCATCTCGCAAATGGAAGTGATTGCGGAGAGCGCCGGCAAGCGCACGGTGCGCATGACCCTCTATAATTCCTCTGCCGCCACTCTGGCCGGCAAAAATGGTCGCGAGGTGAAGCTTGCGTTCTATGCGGATGATCTGCATACCAAACATGCAGAGGTAGCCTGCACCACAAACGGTGTATCGGTTCGCGATAATGAAATTACCATTTCCGAAGACAGCGCCCTCGCCCGCATCGATCAGGGAACCTTTACACTGGACCTGACCTATGATCTGGGCAAGTATATGAACTCCATTGGCAAAACAGAGATCCCAAATGTGGGTACCTATCTGTACGCTGAGGCGTGGGCGGAAGGTCAGATCGGTGGAACGGGAAGCAATCAGCGCCTGCCGGAGTATGACGGCAGTGACAGCGAGGCCAGCGTCCATATGACCGGCGCACTGGCCCGCACCGGAGAACGGATGACGGTGGATGTGGCACAGGGGAACGACGGCAACGGTCACAGCACCGCCGACATTACCCTGCGTAACAACTCCCTGCAGCCTCAGACTAGCGCAGTGCTGGTGGCCACGCTGCTGGATGCTGCCGGGACCGTTCTGGAAACGAAAAAGACCAGTATTGGCGGTGCCATCTCCGGGGAAACCTTCCAGACGGAAACCGTCACCTTCTCCCAGCTTGGCACCCGCGTAGTGGTGCGAGCCACAGTGCCCGGTAATGACCTTCTGACCTTTGAAGGTCTGGCAGTGGGGCTCGGCGATTTTACCGCCAACGGAACGAACTATACCTATACGCTGCAAAATGATAGCGGAGCAACATCTACGCTAGTCACAGCGGTGTCTGGAAACGGCGAGTCCGTGAGCATCAACGGACAGGATCTGTCCACCGGCGGCAGCGCAACCGTTGCCCTCCCCAACAGCGGCACAACCGACATTGTCGTGGAGATCGGCACTAAAACCTACACGCTGACGATTCTGCGCAATAGCGGCACAGGCGACGGTGAGCATACTCACAGCTACGGCAGCGAGTGGAAGTACGATCCCGACAACCACTGGCATGAGTGTTCCTGTGGAGATAAGGCCGATAAGGCGGCGCACGACTTCAAGTGGGTTGTTGACAAGAAAGCGACCGCAACGCAAAAGGGCTCCAAGCATGAGGAGTGCAAGGTTTGCGGCTACAAGAAGACGGCAGTTGAGATTCCGGCTAACGGAACACCGACAGAGCCGGGCAAGCCGACAGGTACGGATTATCCGCAGACCGGTGACAACAGCGATATGATCCTCTGGATCGCACTGCTGTATATCAGCGGCGGTGTTCTGACAGGTGTAATGGTATTTGATAAAAGGAAAAGACATTCCGTCAAATAATCAAAGATAAGTAACAATTAACGATCCATCACGGAAACATCACAAATACGGCACAGAGGTCATAAAAACCGCTGTGCCGTATTTCTTTCCTTGGCGACTGTTTTTGCAGGCTTTCTTTCAGGCGGGATTGCAGGCTGGAGGGATAATGTCTTATCCGTATCAGCGAGGGAATCCGGGAACTGTTGCATCGGTGGGGGTAAAGCCTGTTACAGAACCGACACAGAGCAATGAACAGCCGATAGAAGCTGGAAAACAGGAGCAAATGGAGCCGGAAGAGAATGAGTTTCTGGATTACTCATTTGGTGTGTAAATTTTTGAAAAGGAGTTGATATTATCATGAAAACTGGATATACTATAAGTAGGGCAAGTAGGGAATACCCTACTTTTAAGATTTTGAAAGGAGTGAACGACATGGCAAACATGATAGTAGATAACGCAAAGGTAATGTCCAAAGGACAGATAACTCTTCCAAAGGAAATCAGAGAGCAGCTTGGAATCGGAACAGGAGACAGAGTAACACTGATTTGTGAAGGTGATCAGGTTGTAATGATGAATGCAGCAGTTTATGCTATGAAAATGCTTCAAGGCGGTATGCAGGGAGAAGCAGCAAAGAGTGGTCTGGAAACAGAGGAAGATATTGATGCACTTGTGAGAGAGGTAAGAGAAGAAGTGGAGGGCTTATGAGAATACTGATTGATACCAATATTCTGATTTCAGCAGCACTCAATTCCCATGGAACGCCATATGGAAGCGAATATTACGGAAGGGAAGGAGAGACAGGAACATGAATAACAAGTTAGAAGTAATC
>OGQT01003251.1_pt1 | contig 10533 bp, 8 predicted proteins | sample 1553261 | NCBI WGS metagenome assembly OGQT01 (sample SAMEA2579992, study PRJEB22360) | human gut metagenome | biome: human gut; feature: human-associated habitat; material: faeces | place: Denmark | collected 2008/2010
CGCCGCCTCCACCCTCAGCCTGGCCAAGACCGAAGCCGGTATGCACTGCAACCTGGCCGGCGCCGAGAAGGTGGGCATGGAAATCGCCCGTCTTGCCAAGGAAAAGAACATCACCCAGGTGGTGTTCGATCGCAACGGGTACCTTTATCACGGTCGCGTGAAAGCCGTGGCCGACGGCGCCCGCGAAGGCGGCCTGGAGTTCTAATATGCGTCAGGAAAATACCGAAACCAAACAGAACGAATTGGGCGAAATCGAAAAGATCGTCTCCCTGAACCGCGTGGCCAAGGTGGTCAAGGGCGGTCGCCGTTTCAGCTTCAGCGCCCTCGTGGTGGTGGGCGACGGCAAGGGTGGCGTGGGCTACGGCCTGGGCAAGGCCCAGGAAGTGCCCGAAGCCCTGCGCAAGGCCATCGAGGAAAGCTACGACTTCAAGCAGCTGGTCGGTGTGGTCGCCATGATGCGCGACAAGCAGGTCGAGGAATATCTGGGTGTTCTGGAGCCGATCCTGAGCTCCGTGGTGGTCACCGAGAACTCGTGGCGCGAGCGCGTGATGCCGGCCGACGAGCTTGAGAAGATTGCCGTGGACGTGTTCGGCCGTGACCGTGTGATCAAGGAAGCGAACCTGCCTGACGCGATTCAGACCGCCGTCAATATGGTCGATGCCGAGGACGAGCTGGGCGTGGGCTACGGCCACGGCGTGCTTATCTGCGGCAGCTTCGTCACCGCCGGCGACGCACGCCTGATGCTTGAGGAACACGCCAGCCCCACGATGAGGCAGGCTATGGCCGTTCATCAGCCGGCGGTTGACCCGGACGATTCGGATCAGCCGGCAGACAAGGCCGAGGATGAGGCCGCCGACAACCTCGAGGATTCGGTAAGCCCGGACGACTTCGACGTGTTCGACGTCCTCGGCCTCGGTAAGGAACAGGCCGGTGACGCCGGCACCGGCACGGCCAGTGCCGACACCGACAGCACTGACACAGCCAGCGCCGACACCGACGATTCCGCCGACGCCCGGTAACCCGCATCCAAGGCATATCGGATACCCGGACACCCGGCATACGGAAAACAGTCTCACGCCATGTATCTCAAGGAACTCACCCTCCGCGGATTCAAATCCTTCGCCTCCGTCACCACGCTGCGCTTCGAGCCCGGCATCACGGCGGTGGTCGGCCCCAACGGTTCGGGCAAGTCGAACATCGTCGACGCCCTGATCTGGGTAATGGGTGAGCAGGGCGCCAAAAACCTGCGCGGCACTTCGATGGAGGACGTGATTTTCGCAGGCACGTCCTCCCGCCCGCCATTAGGCCGTGCACAGGTGAGCCTGACCATCGATAATTCCGATCACACGCTCGATATCGATTACACGGAAGTCACCATCTCCCGCACCATCTTCCGCAACGGAGGCTCCGAATACGCGATCAACGGCTCGCAATGCCGTCTGCTCGACATTCAGGAACTCCTCTCCGATACCGGTCTTGGCCAGCAGATGCACGTGATTGTGGGTCAGGGACGATTGGATGCGATTCTGAAGGCCGACCCGTCCGGCCACCGCGCGTTCATCGAAGAGGCCTCCGGCATCCTGAAGCACCGCAAGCGCAAGGAACGCGCGTTGCGCAAGTTGGCCAATACCGAAACGAACCTGAGTCGACTTGACGATTTGCTGGGGGAGATTCACCGCCAGCTCGGCCCCCTCGGACGCCAGGCACGCATCTCCCGGCGCGCCGACGCGATTCAGATATCCGTACGCGACGCCCAAGCACGCCTGTATGCCGAAGACGCCCAACGTTCGATGAGCCGCCGCGACACGGTACGTCAAGAGCTTGGCGATGTGCGTAACCAGCTGGCCGTCGCCCAGCGTGAACTCGCCCAAGTCAAAGTACGCATCGAACAGGTCGAGGCGTTGAGCTCTGAATCCAGTCCGGCCATCGCCAAGGCCAACCAATACTGGCATGAATTCTCGCAGACCCGTGAACGACTGAACGCTCTCGCCCAGTTAGCCGAAGAGCGCAGCCGGTCACTCACCGGCCAGATCGTCACCAATTTCGGTGAGGATCCCGGCATACTCGTCAAACGAGCCGAGGAACTGGAGTCTCAGGCCGCGGCACAGACCAAGGCCGTGGCCGATGCGCGCATCGCACTCGACAAGGCCACCGAGGAACGCGCCGACGACGAGAAGAAGCTTGCTTCAGTCCGTCAGACCTTGACGGAACTGCGCAAAACCGCACAGGAGCGCGATGCACAAATCGCTCGATTGCGCGAACTCATCGCCCGCGAGGAATCCGCCGTGCAACTGGCGACCAGCCGCGCCAAGGATTACGCCTCCCAACGTGACTCGCTGACTTCCCAGCGCGACGATGCCCGGCAACAGCTGGACGCATTGCGCAGCGAAGCGGACTCCATTGCCGACGATGACGGTGCCGCATTGGACGCCGCACGTGCGACGCTCGCCGAATGCCGCGAACGACTGAACGAACTCGCCGATAAGCAGCGCGAGATACAGTCCAAGATCATCTCGCTCAAAGCCAAGGCCGATGCGCTTGCCGACACGCTAGACAGCCGCAATGCTTCCGGATCGTTGGAGCGTGATACGGACGTGGCCTCGCTTGGCCGACTCACCGACTTCATCCATGTGGCCGAAGGCTGGGAAGATGCCGTGGCCCACGCGCTCGACCAGTATGCCAGCGCCATCGTGGTGCCCGAGGCAGGCAACATGTTGCACGCCCTCGAACGCGCTCGGGAAGATAAGCTCGGCAAAGCCGTGGTGCTGACCGCGAGCATTGCCGGCGATTCCGCCACAGAGCCGGGCACGGAGTCGGAGGAGAGTAGCGCCGAGAACACGGCGGCCGCCCCGCGATCGGGCAGCGCGCTGGCAGCACTCGTCACTGCGAACCCAGATGCAAAGAACCCGGCACAGGCCGAAGCTGTCGTGCACACCGTGCGTCTCCTGCTGGCTGATGTAGCCATGGCCGGCACCGCCGACGAAGCCCAGCAGATTGTGGCATCCGGCGAAGCCATGCGGGCCGTCAGCAAGAACGGCGAGACCTTTGCGCACGGCGTGGCGGCGGTCGGCGGCTCTTCCATCTCTCAATCGGACCTGTCTTTGGCCGCACGCCGAGACAAAGCATTGGCACAGGTCAAACAGTTGACCGCTCAAGACGGCGGAATGGCTGAGCAAGTGGCCGAGGCCAAAGCCAAACGCGATGAAGCGGCCCGACTCGTCGATCAGGAATCCGCCAAACGCACCGAAGCCCGGCTCAAAGCCCAACAGGCGGAGAAATCTCTGAAATCCGCCACGGATCGCATCGCATCGTTCACCCGTCAGCTCGACCAGCTGGATAGGAAAATCACCGAGACGCAAGAGAATCGCAACGAGCATCAGCGCAAGCTCGACGATCTCAATCGCGCTTTGGCATCGGCCCGGCAATCCACAGCGGAACATGCCGATTTCGACGAACTCGATGAACGCGAACGTACGCTGGAGCGCGGACTGAACCTGACTCGCGAGCATGAGGTCGCCGCGAAAATCGCGTGGACCGAGGCAAGCCGCAAAGGGGAGTCCCTGAGCCGACAGGCCGGGCTGCTGCGGGACAACGCCAAAGAAGCCGCCGAACGCCGCGCCCGCATCGAGGCGTTGAACGATCGCAGACGCGAGCAGGCCGCACACCTGCAAGGCGTGGCCGATGACGCGCGAGCAGTGGCCGCCATGGTAGAGCATACGCTGCATGACGTGGCCGCCAAACGAGACGAGCTGCAGGCCGCCGCCTCCAGCCATGACGAGGAACTCAAGGCCCTGCGCGCGCAGCGCAACCAGATCGAGCCCAAGGTCACCGATCTGACCGGGCGCGAACATGCCTTGGATGTAAACCGCGAACGGTTGGCCGCCGAATCCGGGCAGCTCATGCAGAAAGTGTCCGACGAACTCGGTCTCACTTTGGAGGAATTGGTTAGTGATTACGGCCCCGAACAGCCGGTGCCCGTGCTGGATGATGAGGGCAACCCTGTGCCGTTGGATGAGACGGAAGCTGAGGCTGGGACCGAAGAGGGAGAAACCGGGGGAGAGGCCGGCACCAACGGCGATTCCGCCCGCTTTAAGACCGTGCCGTATAACCGTCAGGAGCAGAAGAAGCGTCTCGATAAGGCTCGCCGCGAGCTGGCCGCACTCGGCAAGATCAACCCTTTGGCCACCGAGGAATTCGAAGCGCTTGAGGAGCGGAACAAGTATCTCAATGATCAGCGCAACGATGTGGTCAAATCACGTGACGATTTGATGCAGCTCATCAAGGATCTCGATTCCACGATGGTCCAGGTATTCAAATCCGCGTTCGACGATACCGCTGAGGCGTTCGAGCAGATGTTCGCCACGCTGTTCCCAGGCGGCACCGGGCGACTGCGCCTGGAAAACCCGGAAGACATGCTCACCACCGGCGTACTGGTCGAGGCCAGCCCGGCCGGCAAGCGCGTCAAACAGCTGAGTCTTCTGTCCGGCGGCGAACGTTCGCTGACCGCGCTGGCGTTGCTGTTCGCGATTTTCACCGCCCGCCCCAGCCCGTTCTATGTGATGGACGAGGTCGAGGCCGCGTTGGACGACGTGAACCTGACCCGTTTGATTAATGCGTTCAATGAGCTACGCGCCCATGCGCAGCTCATCATCATTACGCACCAGCAACGCACCATGTCGATTGCCGACGCGCTTTACGGCGTAACCATGAGAGCCGATGGCGTAACAGCCGTGGTGAGTCAAAAACTCGAACGATAAACGAATGGTTCCCGCTGACAGGAACTGGTACCACAGGTGACTGAGGGCGGTCCATATCGAAAGACCGCCCTCAGTCTCGCTTCGTTCGACAGCTCCCGCCAGCGGGAGCGGGGAGGTATTAGCGCAATGCCTTGCGCACGCCCTGTACAGTCTGCAGAGTCTTGTAGAAGACCTTCTTGATGGGTACGTCGCGGGCGGGGGCCACCGGGGTGATTTCCTCGGTGAACTTGCACTTGAACTCGTTAAGGCCCTTGAGAGACGGCGCGAAATCGGAGCCAATGCCCATGAGATCGTATTCAGTAATACCCTGCGAGCCCAGGATGCAGCATTCGGAATACAGCAGCTTGTCGGTCACATGCAGACGCATAACCTCGTTGCGCATGCCGGCATAGTAGCGCACCGCATGTGTGCCATTCACGGTGACAATCGACCATGCCACCACACGGTCTTCAATACGTGCGGCGAACACACGGCAATGATCGGCACCCAACGCGCCGATCATATCGGAGTAGTCGCTCATCGGAGCAGGCGTGAATCCATCGCGCTGGCCGGTCTCGACCATCACATCGTAATATTCGGAGAAATCGGCCAGCGCCTTATCCGTCTCATCGGCAACCTCGGCCGGGCATTCACGTAGAGACTTGCGCACGTCACGGCGTCCACGACGCTTCATCCGAGCCAGAATCTCATCATCGCCACCGGTGATGTCGATGACCACGGTCTGGTCGTACGGCACTGTGGACAGCACCTTCTCCGTACCATCGGCGAACCAGGTGTCGATACGCAGGAACGCGATGCTCTTGTCGGCCTTCTTGACGGTGTCCACGATGGCGTCGACGACCTCGCGCTCCTCAGCCTCGGTGGGCTTGGCGACCCACGCCGGCCCATGCATCGAGCGCAGATAATGATAACCGTGCGTCTCAAAATCGATAAAGGAGATCACGGCGACCAATTCACCATCACGCTTGATCAGATAATTGCCCCATGGTGTGCGTCCGTCGATATCCGCCTGAAAACCAGACCAAACCTTGGTCTGTTCGATAGGCAACGTGATGCCGGCCTTCTCGGCTTCGGCTTCCAGTGTGGCTCCGTCAACTTTCTCCAACGTGATCATTACGATTCAGCTATCCTTTTTCGTTTGTATCCGTATGTCGTGTTTCTGGTTTGGTCGTATTGCGCGTGATCTGATGTGGGCTAATCGGGATCCGATCAGGATTTGATTGGCCGGAATCCCGTCACAAGCCAAACATGCGTTCGACGACGTGATCGTCGCCGTCGAACGGCACATGCTTGCGATGGTCCTTGATCCAACGCTCGTTGCCCTTGCCGATGATCAGCAGGATGTTGAATCGGTCGGCGTGCGCACGGGCATCGTAAATGGCGTTGGTGATGGCCGTCAGACGGTCGGAAATCACCGTGGAGACCACATCCTTGTTCGTGATGTAGCCTTGCATTTCCATGCAGATGTCGATGATCGGCTCGGTGTCCGTATCTTCGGCGGTGAAAATGAAGTTCGCGATACGGTTCTCGGCAGCCTCGACGATTTCCTTACGACGATCGTAGGCCTTGTTGCCGGCCGATCCGGTCACCAGCGTGATACGCGGGTTTTCCTCGCCCCAACGCTCGTAGACGAAGTCAAGCAGCGCGGTGACGGATGCGTAGTTGTGCGCATAATCGACGATGGCGAGCGTGTTTGACTGCGGGTCGCGGAACTGTTCCATACGGCCGGCGATACGTACGGATTCGATGGCGTGCAGTGCGTCGGCGTCATCGAGCGATACGCCAACCGCATGGGCGATGGCGATGGCTGCCGCCGCATTGAGGTAGTTGAAGTCGCCATCGATGGACAGATGGTAGTCGCCAAGGGCCTGATCTCCGTCGGCGATGTGGAAGGAGGCGTGCGCCGGGTCGGCGGGCCAGGCGACGACGTCCGCACTGGTGCCGGCATTATCCGCGTCATGCAGGGCGAAGGTGGTCACGCCGATGCCGGCTGCCTCCGCGTCCTCCCGCAACAGATCGGCGTGCAGACTGTCCGCGCCGAGTACCAGCGACTTCGCGTTGACGATGATCTGGCGCTTGCAATACAGGTAATCCTCGAACGTGGGGTGTTCGATCGGGCTGATGTGGTCGGGGGAGATGTTGAGGAACGCGGCCACATCGAAAGTCAGGCCATAGACGCGGTCCACCTTGTACGCCTGGGAGGAGACCTCCATCACCAGATACTTCATACCGTTATCGGCCGCCTCGCGCATCATGCGGAAGGCGTCCATCGATTCGGGTGTGGTCAGATCGGATTCGACGTAGGTGTGGCCGTCAAGGCAATTATCGACCGAGGAGAACAATGCGGCCTTGCCGCCGGAGACGGCGTTGATAAGCGCCTGCGTGAAGTACGAGGTGGTCGTCTTGCCCTTGGTGCCGGTGACGCCGATGACCGTGAGCTCGTTCTGCGGATATCCGTAGAACGCGGCGGACAGCAGGCTCATCGCCTTACGTGCGTCGTTGACGATCAGGCCGGGGGTGGCGGTTGCGGCTGAGTACTCGGTTTCGGCCACGTATGCGGCCAGGCCGGCTTCGTCGATGCCGTTCAGATATTCGGCCTTGAACTGGCCCTTGCAGCACAGCAGGGTGCCCGGCGTGACCTTGCGGGTGTCGTAGGTGATGCCGGCGAACGGCTCATCCGCCGAAGCGATACGGGCCGGGTCGTCGGTCCAGACATCCCCTTGGATGATTTCACGCAGCAGATGGTGTTCCTTGAGCAGGTCAGCGGCCGAAGCCAAAGTCAAAGGCATAATTGTTACTCCCTATTATCTAGCCGATACGCCATTCTACAGGTGGGGTGCAGCGTGTTGTGGCTCACACGTCATCGACCACGATATGGGCACATGATTTGATTAGAATGGTGAAACGTGACGACAAGCGAAGCAACTATGCAATCCGGGCAGTCAGCCGGATCGGGCGAGTCCATGGCAGCCAAGCGCGCCAGATTTGAACAGCTCGCCATGCCCGCCGTCAATGCACTGTACCGGCAGGCGATGAGGCTGACCAACGATCCCGATGACGCGCAGGATCTGGTCCAGGACACCTTCGAACGCGGGTTCAAGGCCTTCGACTCATTCCAGCCGGGCTCCAACTTCGAGGCGTGGATGACCACCATCGAGCGCAATGCCTACTTCAACCAGTATGCCAAGGCCAAGCGGCGCCCGCAGCGTGCCAACGACTCCACCGGTGAATACGACGACTGGGACATTTACGATGCCGCCGAACATACGTCGGACGGGCTCAAGTCCGCTGAAGAGGAATATTTGGACGCCTTCGCGCCCGAGGAAATCATGGCCGCGCTCGCCAAACTCTCGCCGGAACGCCGGCAGGTGTTCATCGACGCCGCCATCGACGGCAAGTCCTACCAGCAGGTGGCCGATGAGCAGGGCGTGAAAATCGGCACGGTGATGAGCCGCCTGAATCGCGCCCGCACGCAACTCAAGCGTGAGCTCGCCTCGTATGCGAAAGAGCGCGGGTACGTGACTGGTTCGTCGGCTGGTTCACCATCCGCGAAGTTGGGCGAAAACGTTGGTCGAATCGCCGATTCCGGCCATAATGGAAGTAGTGAACAAACTGTTGGCAGCAATGGCGACACGCAAGCCGCAGTGAGACATAGTCATGCGACTGGCGCCCGCACGCCACAACAGTCAAGCAAGCTTTCGGGAAAGGAGATCTGATGAACGATCAGCCGGTAGAGCGTACTCGCCATATCTCCATAACCCGTACGGGGGCCGATGGCATGGTCAGCCAGACCGAAGTGCATATCACGGCGGTGCATCATCGTTCAGTGGATACCGGCTCGGCCTCTGCGTCGGTCCAGGCGGACGTGCATATCGTTACGGAGGGCGACTGTTTTGACCCCCGTACCTGCTGCGACGAGCGTGAACAGGCGTTGATTGCCGCGTTGCGTGCCTACTTGCGCCCGGATGTGGCACCCGAATGTCTGATAGCCCGGCTCAAGGCCACGCTTGATCACTGCTGCGGCGAAGATAAGTAACGACATATACAACAAGGCCCGTCTGATGTATCATCAGACGGGCCTTGAGCGTTCCATAAGAAACGCGAAGAATCAGGCGTTAGGACGCTTGCCGTGGTTGGCGGCCTTCTTACGACGATTCTTGCGCTTACGTCCGCGCATGCCCATGATGGACTCCTTTGCTGCAGTAAAAAATAAGCCTTCGGAATTATGCCACATGAGCACGACGTGATGCAACACGGGTGTCCATGTGGCGATGAGCGTCAGGCTTGGCTATTCGGTTTTTCAGATTTGTTCGGCGTGGAAGGTGACCACGGTGGTGTAGTCATCGCCCGGCTCGAGCACAACCAGATCCTTGCCGGTGCGGAAGGCGTCGGCGTAGGCGGTCATCGGTTCGACCGCCCCGCCGGCCTGACGAGCCTTCTCGCCGATTTCGTTGCCGGTGCACACCTGCCAGGAGTTGATGGTCTTGTCGCCAGTCAGCGTGACCTTGATGCCGTCGGGGCGGGTGAACACGGCGGAAGTGCTGCCGTCTTCACCGCGGTTGGTGATATCGGTCCAGGCATCGTCGAAGCCACGTCCCTCCAGCGTGGGGTTATCGCGCAGGTCGAACACAAGGCTCTGGGCACCGCTGCTAGTGAGAGACCGGATGGCATAGTCCAGCTCGCTGGGCGTAGTGCCGTCGAACTGACGAATGCGGATATAGCCCACATTGTCCAGCAGCTGGTAATCCACGGTGGTGCTGGTGTATCCGGAGTGGGTCAGCTCAGCCGTTTTGCTGGCGGCAGAGCTGTCCAGCCATGTCACGGTAACGGTAGTGCCCGCCTCGCCCTGCAAGGCTTTGTACACGGCATCTGCACCGGACAGGCTCTTGACATCGGTATCGCCCACGGTGGTAATGTAGTCCCCCACGGCGATGCCTGCTTCCTGTGCGGGAGAGCCATCGTAAACACGGGTCACCTTAGCGTAGCCGGTCTGGTCGATGCCAAGCTCCACACCGATGCCCAAAATCTTGCCGCTCTGGATGTTCATCAGTTCGGTGTAGGCGTTGGCAGTGTAGTAGCGGGCGTACTTGTCGCCCGTGCCCAGCAGATAACCGGCGGTCAGGCGGTCATACAGGGTGGCCTCGTCAATGGTGTAGTAATCGTTGCTGCGGACATAGCGGTCCACCTCAGCGATCTTGTTGTACATACTTTCCTTTTCTTTTACGCTGTTGACCGTGCTGTCGAACAGACGCATGGCGATGAGCATCGTGATGGAAAAGGTCACGGTCATGGCAAGGATCACGATAGTGACCGCCATACCCAAAGAAATTTTACGGTTCATGGTTTGTTTCCTCCGGTCAGAGCAGCAGCATCATAAGGATGCTGCCCAGCAGCGAGAGTACAAACACCCCTGCCAGAACCAGACAGCCGATGCGCAGCACGCGCTTGCGTTTTTGTTCGTTCATAGATCAACCAGACTCCTTGCGTTGCTTGTTAGTTAGTTATGGGGGATGGGGATGCAGCTGCGGGGGTTCACGGCGTTGGCCTTGGAGCCGCCCTTCCACACCTCCAGATGCAGGTGGTTGCCAGTGGAATTGCCGGTGGTGCCCACATAACCGATCAGTTCACCCTGCTTCACATACTTGCCTGCACTGGTAGCCACCGAGCGCATGTGCGCGTACAGGGTGGAATAGGTATTGCCATCGGACATTTTGCCGTGGTAGATGATAACGTAGTTGCCATAGCCGCCGGTAGACCAGCCTGCCACCTGCACATA
>OGQT01003253.1_pt1 | contig 10530 bp, 7 predicted proteins | sample 1553261 | NCBI WGS metagenome assembly OGQT01 (sample SAMEA2579992, study PRJEB22360) | human gut metagenome | biome: human gut; feature: human-associated habitat; material: faeces | place: Denmark | collected 2008/2010
GAGCCCTTGCGTCAGGTATACAAGCGACGAGTCGTTGTTGAGCGTGCGGAACCGCTGTGCTATCTCAAGCGTGGCGTCGAGCCATGGCTGTGAGCCGCGCGGCTCGCGGTCGCGCAGGGCGTGTATCGAGTCTATCGCGGCCACACGTTTCTGTATATAGATGTCGCGACGCCCCAGATCGGCATCGAGTTCGTTGAGCGCATGCTCCACATCGGCCTCGGTGAATTTGCTGTCGGCCACGGAGGGGAATGTCGCGACAAATATGAAAACAAGGTATGCTGTCAGGCTTTTCAGTGACATTATGATCGGTCAGGTATATGATTTAGAACTCGTGATAACAAGAAAGCATGCGGACGGACGGCCACAGGAGCGGGGCCGCATGGGAAAATGGGTTGTTGCAAAATTAACGTTTTTCTACCTATTTTTGAAATTTTGTAGAATCTTTTTGGTGTAAAAACTGTACCTTTGCACATTAATTGACTCTGGCAAAGCGGGTGTGTGAGGGGCTTTGACCCACGGACTCCACACACGTCGCCGGGGCGTCAGGCGGCTGTCACAGCCGCCGGCGCATGTTTTCATCACACTCTATTCCAGACGTGAAAATCAGAAATTTCGCCCCTGTGGCTCTTTTGGCGGCTGTCGCCGTGGCCATCGCCGCCCCTGTCGAGAACAACAACATCATCGAAGAGGTGGCCTGGATGGTCGGCGACCAGCCTATCTATAAAAGCGAGATCGAGGAGGCCTACCAGCAGGCCCTGTACGACAAGATGCCGATTGACGGTGACCCGATGTGTGTCATCCCCGAGCGCCTTGCCGTCGACAAGCTGTTTCTCCACCAGGCCGACATCGATACTGTGGAGGTATCGGAGACCATGGTGAACCAGTCTGTGGAACAGCGCCTGAACTATCTGATCACCAACCTCGGCAGCAAGGAGAAGGTCGAGGAATATTTCCGTCGCCCGATTTCCGAGTTCCGCACACAGATGGCCGACATGATGCGCAACAATTACCGCATCCAGGAGGTGCAGCGCTCGCTCACAAAGAATGTGAAGGCCACCCCCTCTGACGTGCGCAAATATTTCGATACACTCCCGGCCGACTCCATCCCCTACGTGCCCCTGCAGGTAGAGGCCGAGATCATCACCATCAACCCCCGCATTCCCCAGCAGGAGATCGATGACGTGAAGGCGCGTCTGCGCGACTATTCCGACCGCGTGACACGCGGCGAGTCTGAGTTCTCGACCCTGGCCATCCTCTACAGCGAGGATCCCGGATCGGCCGTGCGTGGCGGCGAGATCGGTTTCATGGGGCGCGGTCACCTTGAGCCGGAATATGCCGCGGTGGCATTCAACCTCAACGACCCGCGCAAGGTGTCGAAGATCGTGGAGACACAATATGGCTACCACATCATACAGCTTATCGAGAAACGCGGCGACCGCATAAACACGCGCCACATCCTTCTGCGCCCGAAAGTGGCTGACGCCGATCTCACCAAGGCGGTCAGACTCGCTGCCGCCGTCCCCCCAAGGGCGGTGAGCCGCCTCGACTCGGTGCGCGCCGACATCCTCGACAAGAAATTCACCTTCGAGGAGGGGGCCCGTTTCATCTCGCAGGACAACGACACCCGCAACAACCACGGCCGCATGATAAACAGCCAGACCGGCACCACACGTTTCGAGATGCAGGATCTGCCCCAGGAGGTGGCGAAACAGATAAACAACATGGAGGTGGGAGAGGTCTCGGAGGCTTTCGTGATGAAAGACCCCAAGCTCAACCGCGACATCGTTGCCATTGTGAAACTCACCGCCCGCATCCCGGCCCACAAGGCCAACCTTGCCGACGACTACCAGACCATCAAGGGGATGTACGAGAACTCGGCGCGTCAGAAAATCGTGCGCGACTGGATTGCGAAAAAAATCAACGACACTTACGTCAAGATCGAAGACGGCTGGGACGAGTGTGACTTCGTGCACCAGGGCTGGCTGAAGATACGCAAGTGACCCGCCGCGTGTGAACCCCTCATGTGAACGACAATGCAAAAATGGCTCCCCGCACTTGTGGCGCTCTGTGTCACGCTATGTTTCGCATGGGCCAGGACGCCCCTGAAACGTGACCATACGCCGATACGCCCCTCTATACCGAAAGCAGACCGCACCGTGGCCGGACGTGTGTTCCTTGAACGCGCCGACGAGCTGCGCAAAGGGCGCATGGACTCGTATCAGGAGGTCGTGGGCAACGTCATGTTCCGCAAAGGGGGCATGTTCATGTACTGCGATTCGGCTCTGTTTTTCGACAACGACTCGCTTGAGGCTTACGGCAACGTGCGCATGCAGCAGGGCGACACGCTCTTCGTCTATGCCGACCGGCTGGTCTACGGCGACACCACACAGCTTGCCACGCTCTATGCCGATTTCGGCAAGGTGGTGCGCCTGATAAACCGCGATGTCACCCTCACCACAGAGATTTTCAATTATGATCTTGGCCAGGAACTGGGATATTACGAGGTCGGTGGCACGCTCAGCGACAAGTCGAACCGCCTGACCTCGCTCTACGGCGAGTATTCGCCCCCGACCAAAGAGGCCATCTTCGTCGACCGCGTGCACCTGCATTCGCTCAGGCCCAATGATACGCTCGACATCTACACCGAGCTGATGCTTTACAATACGGTGACCCATGTGGCCACGCTCGACACTACCTCGACCATTATCTCGCGCGACGGCACCATCTACACCAGCCAGGGCGAGTATAACACCAACACCCAGGTGGCCGATCTTTTCAGCCGCTCGCTGGTAAAGGCCAAGAACGGCAATACCCTCACGGGCGACACTCTCTTCTATGACCGCGCGGCAGGCTTTGGCCGTGCCATGGGCAACATCGAGCTTTACGATTCGGCCAACAGCGTGATACTCACCGGCGACGAAGGGTTTTATTACGAGCAGAACGATTCAGCCCGCGTATGGGGCCGTGCCCTGGCGCGCCAGTTTGCCGCCGAAGGTGATGCCGATGCCGACACCCTTTACATGCACGCCGATACCATCCGCACCTTCCTGAAGATTACCCCCCGCAAGGCTCCCGAGGCCGAAAAACCGGCCTCCGTCCTCCCCGTGGCCACCGACAGCACAGTAACCGATAGCCTTGGCACCGATATTCTGCCGATTGACAGTGTGCCGGCTGGTAGCCTTGCCGCAAATATCTTACCCACAGGCAGCGTGCCCTTGATGAGCGCCCTGACAGATACCGTGTCCCCGACGCAGTCGGGGATCCCCGAAGAAATTACTGAAATTGCGGAAACCGCCGCCACTGACACCCTGGCCGCTCCGCTATGGCTCGGCAACGATTCCACCCACTACATCATCGCCGCGCCCCATGTGCGTTTCTATCGCACTGACCTGCAGGGGCTTTGTGACTCGCTTACGCTCGTGCAGCGCGATTCGATTCTCTATCTCGACAAGCATCCGGTCGTGTGGTCTGACAACCGGCAGATTTTCGGCAACGAGATACAGGTGCATCTCAACGACTCGACCGCCGACTGGGCGCGTCTGCCCGATTTCGGGTTCATGGCCGAGCATATCGCCGAAGAATTCTACAGCCAGATGACCGGCAAGGAGATGTACGCTACCTTCAAGGGTAAGACCATTGACCATCTCGACGTCAGCGGAAACGTGCAGGCCATATATCTGCCGCAGGAAAACGATTCCACCTACAACAAGATCGCCAACGTCGAAAGCTCGTTCCTGGCCGCCGACTTCAAAGACCAGACCATCGAGCGCATGAAGATGTGGCCCGAGACCTCGGGCACCATGACGCCGCTTTATCTGGCCAAGAAATCGCTGTTCTACCTGCCGCAGTTCCGCTGGTTCGAGCCGTTGCGCCCCAAGGCTCCGCATGACGTCTTTGTAATCTCGAAAGAGATGCTTGACCTCATGGCCGAGCCCCCCTTCGGTAGCCGCGGCGCCAACTGATTGGCCCGATAAATTCATTCCGCTATATAAATCACTTCCCGTTACACATCCTCTCACCCCGCAACCGCCATGAAAACCCTCACCGACCGATTGTTTGATTTTCTTGATCATTCAACCTGCTGTTTCACAGCGGCAGAAAATATATGCCGCCGCCTCGACGAGGCCGGTTTCACTCCTCTGGCCATGGATGAGCCATGGCCCGCGCTGAAACCCGGCGACCGCCGCTATGTAGTAAAGAACGCCTCGGCGGTGTTCGCTTTCGTCGTGGGCACCGACCCCGCCGCCGGTTTCAAGATCATAGCCGCACACTCCGATTCTCCCGGGTTCCGTATAAAGCCCAATCCCGAGATTGACGGTGCGTGCGATGTTCTGCGCCTGAACACCGAGGTCTACGGCGGCCCGATACTCTACACCTGGTTTGACCGTCCGCTGTCGATGGCCGGGCGCGTGGTGCTCCGCGGCGACAACCCCCTGCACCCGGTGACGCGTATCGTTGATTTCCGGCGTCCGCTGATGGTGATTCCGCATCTTGCCATACATTTCAACCGTGCCGTGAACGAGGGGAACCCGCTCTCGCGTCAGCGCGACATGATGCCCGTGGCCGGATTCATCCGCGACCAGTATCAGAAACCGGGGTTCCTCATCAGCAGAATTGCCGGGGAACTGGGATGCCACGAGGCCGATATTCTCGACTACGACCTGTGTCTCTATCCCGTCGAGAAAGCCTGCACTGTCGGGTTTGACAACGAACTTATCACCTCGGGGCGCATCGACGACCTTGAGATGGCGTTCTGCGGACTTGAGGCCTTGACCGCCGATGCGGCTGCCGGCTCTGACACCATGACACGCGTGCTTGCCGTTTTTGACAACGAGGAGACCGGTTCGGGCACCAAGCAGGGTGCGGCGTCGCCGGTTCTGCGCTATGTGCTTGAGCGACTGACCGCATCGTCGCTCGTCGGCAGTGACGGCCTCGCATACGCCGAGACCCTGCAGGTGGCATACGCGCGGTCGTTCCTCGTATCGGCCGACAATGCGCACGGCGCACACCCGAACTATCTCGACAAGGCCGATCCCACCAACCGCCCGCGTCTGGGGGGTGGCCCGGTCATCAAGTTCAACGCCAACTGCAAATATATGACCGACGCCGACTCGGCTGCCGTGTTCCGTGCCGTATGTGACCGCGCGGGCGTGCCATGCCAGACATTCGTAAACCATTCGGATATCGCCGGCGGTTCCACCCTTGGCAACATACTCACGTCGCAGATACCGCTGCGCGGAGTCGACATGGGCGCGCCCCAGTGGGCCATGCACTCGTGCCGCGAGACTGCCGCCGCGGCCGATGTAGATTACATCGTGAAAGCCTTCACCTCATTCTTCACAGCCATGTAGCGGACGATAAATCAGTGCATTGACAATAGTGCATTTCATTGTAGGGTCGCTACATGTAGCGACCGCTTACCTGTTTATAACCAGTTTATTACTGGCTTTAGGGGCGGTCGCTACCTGTAGGGAACCCACCATGAAATGTGACCCGCGCTACATGTAGCGACCCTACAATGAAATGGTGGATTATTGTGGCACACTAATTTTGTGCGCGCAGATGTTTATCCGGGATTATTTTACGCGGGTGCGGGGGCCGGTGCCGGCTTCGCCAAGAGGTTCGATGGCGAACCAGTAGGGGGTGTCGCGGTCGAGGCCGCGCATGTCGTATGAGGTGTCGCCGTAGACGGTGATGGCGTTATAGAGCTTGTCGGGGGCGATGCCGTAATAGATATTGTAGCCGTAGGCGTTGTCGGCCGGGCGCCAGGTGAGCATGGCATTGCGCGGGTCAGCCTTGTCGCGAACGGCCTTGAACCCTTTCACAGCCTCGGGTACCTTGGCGGCAGGGTCGGTGCCGAAGATACGCAGACCCGACAGGGCGAACTGCCCTGACGGCATATGCAGGTTTTCGAGGCGGATATGGCGTGCGGTCAGCGGCGCCTGCAGCTCGATGTAGTCGTGCGGCACATCGCGGTCATTGTCTGACTTGTCGGCCACGAGAGTCCAGTCCGTGCCGTTGTCAGAGGCATAGAGCCGGTACTGGTGATAGAGGTCGTCGGCACGGTCATGCTGGTCGGCGTTGTGGTCATAGTAATTTATCTGTATGGCGCGGATCTCCTTGGGCGAGAGCAGGTCGACTGCCACCCATTCGCCCGGGTCGGCGGTAGCCGCAGCCCAGTAGGTACGCATCGACTCGTCGGTGACCGATTCGGGCCCTGCCAGGCCGGGTGCGCCGGCGGTCACGGTGTCACGGCTCGACACGGTCACCGGTTTGCCGAGCGACAGCAGCATCCAGCCGGTGAAACGTTCCTCGGGGTTGCGGATGTTGCGTTCGGCGTTCCAGTTGGGGTAGTCGCCGTAAGCGGCCGACGAGTACATCACGCCATCTTTGTCGAAACCGGCGGGGTAGAGGCCTATGCGTCGCTCGAACTTGTATTTGAGCGAGAGCATGCAGGTCGACACATGCCAGTAGTTGCTGTCGCGGTCGGTGAAAGTGCCGCCGTGTCCGCTCCCCTGCACGTAGCCGCCGGGTTTGTAGCTCATGGGGTTGTGGGGCTGATAGACGAACGGTCCCAGCGGATTGTCAGAAACGTAGATACCGTCGGCATAGACCTTGAACTCGGTGCCGGGCGCGCCGTACTGCAGATAATAGCGGCCATTGTGCTTGGTCATGTAGGCGCCTTCCGTGAAGGGCGCCAGGGTGACTTCGTCGTCGTTGTTCATGCCGAAACGTTCCCAGCCGTGTTCCTTGGGGTGCAGGGCTATCACGTCGTGAATCTTGCTCACGGGATGGAAATCCTGACGCGAGAGCTCTACGGCTTTGAGCGGATATTCGTTGCTTGAGCCGTAGTAGAGGTAGAGGCGTCCGTCGTCGTCAAGCAGGAAACCGGGGTCCCACGAGGGGAGTACGTTGCGGTCTATGGCGCGGCGCCAGCGCCCCGACTTGGGGTCGGTCGAGTACCATACGGGCAGGCCGCGGTATGTCGAGCCGGTGTAGAAAAGCGTGTCGCCCGAGACGTATGCCGCCGGGGCGCACTGGTCGTCGTCGGCCGGGAGGCGTTTGAAACTTGCGCGGGCGAAATCCCAGTCGGTGAGGTTCTTCGAGTAGTGGAACCCGTCCTGATTGGTTGAGAAGAGGAATACCTCGTCGCCGTAAAGCAGCCCCATAGGGTCGGCCGACGAGCGGAACGAGCCACCCTCGTGGCTGTTGTTGTTGGCCGGCTCAAAGTTGTAGCTGATGTTCATGGGGTTGCAGTAGCTCTGCGGGGCGTAGGTGTCAGGGTCGTACCATTTCGTGGGTGTGGCCTTGCGGCGCGCCAGCGACTGCCGCGGCGCGGCGGGGGGCAGCGTGACCGTCATGTCGGCGGGGTTGGCGCCTACCGGGTGGGTGGTAAGCTCCATGCCGGGATAATAGATATAGAGCGTGGTGTCGGCCTCGGTGCCCTGAAGCGAGAAACATCCCTGCGCGTCGGTTGTGGAGTGTGCCGGACTGACCGGAAACATTACGGTGGCGCCTTCGAGCGGTGCGCCGTCGGGGCCGAGAATCTTTCCGGCGATGGTGTGCAGATGCACCACAGGGATGAAATAGTCGCTGACCTGACCCTTTACGACCTTGATTTCCGGATCTGCGCCGGTGGCCGTGATGGCAAGCGCGGTTACTGCACAAAGTGCGATTGCCTGCCGAATTTTCAATAATGGCATGATGTGATGGGGTTAAGACAAAAAAATGTATCGTGATTATCGTGGAGAGAAGATTCGATACGCGAATTTAGCTCAAAATATCTATTCCGTGCCATATCCCTGCCATAAAAAATATTAAAACCGGTTATGAGTGGTCATATTTCATATGAGTGGGCTAACTGTCAGACAGCCGGAACCGATTCCCCGCTAACTTTTGGTGCCGCAAAAACGTTTAGGTTTCACACGGGTAACTGTGCCCGCGTGAAACCTAAACGTTTTTGACTATGTTATGGGCCGCTATCGGATGCCTCATCGCAGGCGTCGTCGTGATGATAGGGATGTTCGTCTGGCAGAACCGGGCGATAAAGAATCCCGATGAATGGAGCCGTTTCAACCGTTACCGCAGCTTGCTGCAGGTAATATACCTGTTGCTGTATATAGCCGCCGCTGTGCTTTTCCTCATCTGGTGAGAGGGCTGGGTCAGCTGACTCCGAGCAGTTCGATGTCGAAAATCAGCGTGGAGCCGCCCGGTATGCCCGGCTGGTTGAACTTGCCGTAACCCTGTTCGGCCGGGATATAGATTTCCCAGCGGTCGCCCACGCGCATCTGCTGCAGGGCGATGATCCATCCTGTTATGAGGTCGCGCAGTCTGAACGCGGGGGCCACCCCTCCGCGACTGCTGTCGAATGTCTTGCCGTTTATGGTCTTGCCTGTATAGTGGGCTGTCACCACGCTGCCGCGCCCGGGCGAGGGGGCGCCGGGGCGCCCGCTTTTAAGCACTTTGTAGTATATCCCCTTGTCGAGCGGTTTCACGCCATCTTCAAGGGCTTTTGCCGCGAGCCATTCGCGGTTTTTCTGTATGTATTCCGGTTTTGCCATGCCTGTTGTTTTGGGATGTAAATTTACAGCTAATTTTCCGTCCCCGCAAAAACTGGTGAAAATATCGGTGCGGGTATCGGGCATGACAAAATAAAGTCGTACATTTGCATCGGTCATTGCGGCGGCGCGGTCTGTTACGCGCCGTCAGCGAGGGATGAATGAAACCGATGTTACGCCGTTGTCTCGACATACTCAGGCTGGCGCTCCCTGTGATGATATCGCAGGTGAGCCTTATCATCGTGGGGTTTGCCGACAACATAATGGTTGGGCATTACTCCACGCAGGCGCTTGCGTCGGCCTCGTTCGTCATCAATGTATTCAATCTGGTAGTGTTCTGCGGCATGGGGTTCTCGTATGGCCTCACACCCCTTGTGGGCGCCCTGTTCGCCTCCGGCAAGCGCCGCGACATCGGGCGGCTGATGCGTGCCGGTCTCAGGGCCAATGTCATCGTCGGCGTGTTGCTGTCGGCAATCATGCTTGTGGTCTATTTCTTCCTTGACCGCCTGGGGCAGCCTGTCGAGCTCCTGCCGCTGATCAAACCTTACTATCTGATATTCCTGCTGTCGGTGATACCGATGATGGTGTTCAACGCTTTCGCACAGTGGAGTTTCGCCGTGAAGAATACCTCCATGCCGATGTGGATTCTGCTCGGTTGCAACGCCTTGAACATCGTGGGTAACTACATGCTCATTTACGGCAACTGGGGCGTCCCTGAGCTGGGACTCACCGGCGCCGGACTGTCGACACTGCTGGCGCGCGTGCTCGCCCCCTTGGCTATCATGCTGATATTTCTCTATAAGGCCGAGAACCGTGAATACCGCCAGGGGTTCGCCGAGGCGCCGCGTGTGCCCCGGGATATGATGCGCAAAGTGGTGAAGACATCCTGGCCGGTGGCGTTGCAGATGACGTTCGAGACCGGTTCGTTCTCGTTCTGCGCCGTTTTCGCCGGGTGGCTCGGCACGCTGGCACTCGCCTCGTTCCAGGTGGTGCTGGTTGTGAGCACCCTCGGGTTCTGCATATATTACAGCATCGGCACGGCCATCGCCGTGCTTGTGGCCAACGCCACTGCCGCCGGAGGGCGCGCCGTGCGCCGTGTGGCGATTGACGGATATGTGCTCATGCTCTGTTTCGCGGCGCTGTCGTCGGCGGTATTCGTGCTGTTTGCCCGTGACCTCATGGGGCTGTTTACAGAAGATGCCGCGGTCATGACGCTTGCAGGGTCGGTGATTTTCCCGCTGGTGCTGTATCAGCTGGGCGACGCCACGCAGATTACGTTCGCCAACGCCCTGCGCGGCACCTCGAACGTGATGCCGATGCTGTGGATTGCTTTCGTGAGCTATATCTGCGTGGGACTCCCCTCCGCCTGGTCGTTCGCTTTCCCCTGCGGCATGGGTATCTACGGCATAATTCTGTCATTCTCGGTGTCGCTGTTCATGGCGGCGGCACTGTTCGTATGGCAGTTCTTCAAGACAGCAAATAAAGAGATTCCAGACCCCGGGGCTGTCGGCTGACCGCCGTCATCCCCACCGGTTGAGATTATATATTTACCTTTAAATAAACTATCATTATGGCAAAGAAATGGATTTGCACCGTGTGCGGTTACGTACACGAAGGCCCCGAGGCCCCCGAGAAGTGCCCCCTCTGCGGCGCTCCCGCCTCGAAATTCAAAGAACTTGACGAGGCTGAGGCCCTTCAGTTCGTGACAGAGCATGAGATCGGCGTAGCACGCGACACCGATCCCGAGATGATCAAGGATCTCAACACCCACTTCATGGGCGAGTGCACCGAGGTGGGCATGTACCTGGCCATGTCGCGCCAGGCCGACCGCGAGGGTTATCCCGAAATCGCCGAGGCCTTCAAGCGCTACGCCTGGGAAGAGGCCGAGCACGCATCGAAATTCGCCGAACTCCTCGGTGACTGCGTGTGGGATACCAAGACCAACCTCTACAAACGCATGATGGCCGAGGCA
>OGQT01003262.1_pt1 | contig 10515 bp, 7 predicted proteins | sample 1553261 | NCBI WGS metagenome assembly OGQT01 (sample SAMEA2579992, study PRJEB22360) | human gut metagenome | biome: human gut; feature: human-associated habitat; material: faeces | place: Denmark | collected 2008/2010
ATCACAGTTTACAATCCTCCACTTCCACCCGCCCCCCCGCCGATGATTTATGGAAAAAACAGCAAAGGTAATTTTAAGATGCTTGTAAAGTTAGCGGATAAGGTACCGGTATTTCCAAATGTAAAAAATGAGCGGAGCATGCTTTATGTGGAGAATCTTGCGGAGTTTTTATATCTTTTGATCGAGAGTCAGAAGTCAGGGGTATTTCTGCCGCAGAATGCTTCCTGCGTGACCACGGCACAGATGGTAGCAGCGATTGCTACGGCAAAAGGGAAAAACGCACATCTGTGTAACTGGATGAATCCGTTTGTGGCGCTGGCAAAAAAAATGCCGGGGAAGATCGGCGGTATGGCAGGAAAGGCATTCGGTTCTATGGTGATTGAACAGGAACTAAGCAGAAAAGAGATAGATGGATATCAGCGGTTCGGATTGAAGGATAGTGTGGAGAGAAGTGTTTGAGGATGAGAGTCCCGTTTCTTTGCAACAGAATACATTTGTAGTATAATAAATTCTGATAATCGCTTATAACAATGAAAAGGTGGCAGGATGTTAAAAAGATTAACAATCGGTTCCTATCGCGGATTGCGCAATCTGACGATGGAGAATCTTGGTCAGATCAACATTATAATTGGCTATCTGAAGTGACATTGAGGGAATGTGAGATGTTAAAACGGCTGGATGAGGCTGTGGGAAAGTTTATTGGGGTATAAAAAGGAGATAAAAACTTCATGTCAGATAAAGTTTTACTGGTGGCTTCTGTAGCATCCATGATACAGCAGTTCAACATGAGAAATATCGATATTTTGTTGCAGATGGGATATCAGGTAGAGGTGGCATGTAATTTTGCAGAGGGAAATACGTGCGCACCAGAACAGATCGGTGAATTAAAAAAAGAACTGGAATCAAAACAGGTTGTGTGGCATCAGATTGATTTTGCCAGAAATGTATTTAAACTTGGACAAAATGCAAGAGCGTACCGGCAGTTGAAAGAATTATTCAAAAAGAATCAATATCATTTTGTACATTGCCACAGCCCGATCGGCGGGGTGCTTGGCAGACTGGCCGCACATAAATATAAGACGCATGCAATCTATACTGCACATGGGTTTCATTTTTTTAAAGGGGCGCCGGCAAAAAACTGGCTGCTGTTCTATCCGGTGGAAAAATATCTGTCACGATATACAGATGAACTGCTGGTGATCAATCAGGAAGATTATGAGCTTGCAAAAAAGAAATTTCATATGAAGCAGCTTACTTATATTCCGGGTATTGGAGTAAATGTAACACCACACGATATGCCACAGGAAGCAAAGAATAAAAAAAGACAGGAACTTGGTATACCTGAGAGTGCTTTTCTGATCGTACAGGTGGCAGAATTTACAGCAAATAAGAACCAGAGAACTGTCATAAAAGCATTGGAAAAAATGAAAAAAGCTGATATTTATTATGTGATGTGTGGGATTGGACCGGAAAAAGAAGAACTTGAACAGTATGTGAAAGAGCACCATTTAGAAAAAAATATACAATTTGCCGGATTCCGCAGTGATGTACATGAAATTCTACAGTGTGCGGACTGTTTTGTTTTGTCCTCGTTCAGAGAGGGGTTATCCGTGGCATTGATGGAAGCAATGACAGAAGGGCTTCCTGTTGTGTGCAGCAGAATCAGAGGAAATGTTGATCTGATCGAAGAGGGTGTGGGAGGCTATCTGGTGGCACCGGGAGAAGAAAGTGAGTACAGAATAGCATTTACAAAATTATATGAGATGAAAAAAAATGAACCACAGAAATTTGAAAAAACGGGACAGGCGAATCAGTGCAAAATAAAAGAGTTTAGCAAAGAAAATGTGGATGAAATCATGAAGAAAGTATATCAGGTGTGAGCAATATGTTCAGTGTTATTATTCCGGCATATAATAGTGAAAAAACGATAGAAAAGACATTGGATTCGTTGCAGAATCAGACAAAACCAGAACTGATTCAGGAAGTGATCATAATTAATGACGGATCTACAGACGGTACGAAAGATAAGGTGGAGCAGTATAAAAGCCGTCAAGATTGTATTTTGAACATTATTTTATATAATCAGCAAAACGCTGGTGTGGCGGCTGCAAGAAATGCGGGAATCCGTATGGCAACAGCAGATTATCTGGCATTTTTGGATTCGGATGACTGCTGGGCGCCTGAAAAATTAGAATGGCAGGAAAAAAATTTAAAAGAAAATCCACAGATCGACCTGCTCTGTGGCGGGCTGGAAGAAGGACCTTTAAGAATTTTTCTGCGAAAAGATTATTTGTTACATCGGTTATCGCTGAAAGAATATTGCACAAAGAGCGTTATATTTACCTCAACCGTTGTGATACGCAGGGCAAGAGTAAAAGATGCCGGATATTTTGATGAGTCTATGCAGTACTGTGAAGATATGAATTATTACCAGCGTTTTTTTGAATGGAACCAGGTGTATTATTTACCCAAGAAACTGGTTGATTATGGTATTGGACGGAAATATTATGGGCAGAGTGGATTGTCGTCTCATTTGAAAGAGATGCATTGTGGGCGAAAAAGAAATTTTCAGATATTGAGAAGAAAAAAAAAGATTTCTTTTACATTTTATATTGTGATGATTGTATTTGGTGAAATTAAGTTTTTGAGACGCAAGATGATTATAAACAGACAAAAGTAAATGTAAAGGCAACTATTGGAATTTAAAATAAGTTATGTTATAATATAGCAGTTTTATATGAAAAATATAGGAAGAAAAGAGGAATCAGAGCGAGTAATGAATAAAATGAAAACAAGATGTCAGGTGTTGTATAATTACAGATATCTGATCAAACAGCTGGTAACGAAAGATATAAAGTTAAAGTATAGAAGAAGTTTTCTGGGATATGTATGGAGCGTATTAAATCCATTAATGGTTATGGTCGTTATGTATTTAGTATTTTCCAAAATGTTCCGTTTTAATATAGACAATTATTCTGCATATCTTATCATTGGACAGACGTTGTTTACATTTATGACAGAAGCAACAAATCAGGCGATCTTTTCCATTACAGGAAATGGACCATTATTGAAAAAGGTTTATGTTCCTAAATATGTGTTTACCTTATCTAAGGTTACGAGTTCTTTGGTCAACTTAGTCTTTTCTCTGGGAGCTATGATTATTGTATTTGTTATTACTAAGGTACAGTTCTCATGGGCAATGCTTTTTTTCCCGGTTATTTTAATGGAAGTATATATTTTCAGCCTTGGTCTTGGCTTGTTTTTGGCGGAGGCAGCTGTATTCTTCAGAGATATACAGTATATTTATAATGTACTGACAACGGCATGGATGTATTTGACACCTATTTTCTATCCGATGGAACAGTTACCGGAATCAGTGCAGAAAGCAATTAAAATTTTTAATCCTATGTATCAGTATATCACACAGTTCCGTACGATATCACTTCATCAGACATTACCGGCTGCAGGAGATGTGGTATACGGATTTGCGATAGCATTTGTCTTTCTGATTGTTGGATCATGGGCATTTATAAGAAAACAGGACGATTTTATTTTATATATCTAGGAGAATGAAGATGGATGACAAGAATATTGTTATTGATGTGTCGGATGTAACAGTGCGTTTTAACCGTGCATCACAGCAGGTCAATAATTTAAAAGAATATGTAATAAAAATGGTAAAAAAAGAACTGATGTTTCAGGAATTCCTTGCCCTACAGAATGTAAGCCTTCAGGTTCGGAAAGGGGAAGCATGGGGAATCGTAGGAACGAATGGTTCCGGAAAATCCACATTGTTAAAGCTGATCTGTGGTATCTTAAAACCGTATAAGGGCAGTGTGAGCCTTTCGGGAACGATCGCACCTCTGATTGAGTTGGGAGCCGGATTTGACGGTGAACTGACTGCCCGCGAGAATGTTCTGCTGAATGGAACACTGTTGGGGTACTCAGAGAGTTTTATGAAAGAGCAGTTTGAGGAAATCATTGATTTTGCTGAATTATGGGATTTTCTGGATATGCCGATCAAGAATTACTCTTCCGGTATGGCGGCAAGACTTGGATTTGCTGTGGCAACGATGGTTCAGCCGGATATCCTGATCTGTGACGAGGTATTATCCGTAGGAGATTATAAGTTTCAGGAAAAATGCGAAAAACGTATGAAACATATGTTAGAAACAGGAACAACATTATTATATGTGTCACATTCTATAACATCTGTACAGAATTTATGTGATCATGCATTGTGGCTTGACAAAGGACATGTGAAAATGTGTGGTGATGCTGATACAATTTGTGATGCATATATGAATTTCTAAACGAAGAATGATAAGAGGATTCTATGAGTGAGATAAAATTATTTGTAACCCATACGCCAAATCGCAATACAGTGAGAATAGAGCATCCACTGATGTATAATGTAATAGCAGGAAGTGCCTTTCTGACTCAGTCAGTTCCGGAAGGAATGCTTTTGGATAATGAGGGGGACAATATTTCATTTAAGAACAAATCTTATTGTGAACTGACGACACAATATTGGGCGTGGAAAAATCAAACTGCAGATTATTATGGTTTTTGCCATTACCGCAGATATTTTTCCTTTTCCAAAGTGAATCTGCAGGAAGCTGATTGTGGCTGCCTGATTTACCCGGTTTTGAGTGAAAACGTGAAACAGGAACTTTGTATGGATGAAGCATCCATGAGACAGACGATTGAGCAGTATGATTTTCTGATTGCAAAAGGGATTCCGGTAAATGCATTACAGGCGAAGTCTGTGTATCAGCATTATAAGAATGCACCGGAACTCCATATAGAAGATTTAGATCTTTTTCTTTCTATTATTCGTGAAAAATATCCCGAACTGAATGACGTGGCTGAAAAATATGTGCATGGGAAAATCTTTTACCCATGCAATATGTTTATTATGAATAAAGAATTATTCTTTCAGTATTCTAAGATGCTGTTTGATATTCTGGATGAATTTGAACAGAGATGTGATATGAGCAGATATTCCAGAGAAGGTTTGCGCACACCGGGGCATTTAGGGGAACGCATGACGGGAATCTTTTTTGAATATCTGAAACAAAAAGGCGGATATCGTCTGGGACAGCTGCAGATGGCACAGATTGAACAAAATGAAGGTACTTCAAAAATCAGTGTGTCAGAAGACGATGAAATACCGGTTGTGTTAGCTGCCAATCAAGGATATGTTCCAATTTTATATACATGTCTGCAGTCGATTGCAGACCATATATCGGAACAAAGAGATTATAAAATATATATTTTTCATACTGATATTGAGCCGGAAAGCCAAAATGAAATAAGAAAACTTAAAAAGAAAAATTTCGATGTTTCTTTTGTTAATGTAAGGAGCCGGGTGGCTGGATATCAGTTAAAAGCGAAAGAACATATTTCCACGGAAACATTTTATCGTTTTCTGATTCTTGATATTTTAAAGATGTATCCGAAAGTGGTATACTTGGATTGTGACATGATCATCCGGCGTGATATCGCAGAGCTATATGATGTTAAACTCGGTGATAATATGTTGGCAGCAGTGATTGATCCGGATTTCGCAGGACAATGTAACGGAGCGAATGCTGACACACTTGCTTATTGCAGAGACGTCTTAAAATTAAAGGATCCTCTTGCTTATTTTCAGGCTGGTGTATTAGTGTTCCATATGGGGCAAATAGCAGATAAGATTAGTGTTCAAAAATTATTTGAAATGTCAGATACTGGAATTTACAAATATTCCGACCAGGATATTTTGAATATCGTATGTGAGGGTAAAGTTACTTATCTGAATATGCAGTGGAATGTTTTGACAGACTGTAATAAATATCGCTGGCAGCATGTGATCAAATCGGCACCTTATTATGTTATGGATGCTTATGAGAATGCCAGAAAGGATCCATATATCATCCATTATGCAGGTGCGGCAAAGCCCTGGAAAAATCCAAAAGATGATTTTGCAAAGGAATTCTGGAAGGTGGCACGAAAAACCCCTTATTATGAAGAACTGCTCTATGATATGTGCGGACAGGCAAAAGAAAAGATACATCCGGGGAAAGCAGTGGTTGACGTACTTAGGAAAGCGGCAAAAAAAATTTTGCCACAGGGAAGCTGGATACGGCGGACAGTTGGAAACCTATATTGGAAATTAAAATAGACAGGAGAAGAAAAAGTTATGAAGTATGATTATCTGATTGCAGGAAGTGGGCTTTATGGAGCAGTTTTTGCCTATGAAATGAAAAAGAGAGGGAAAAAGTGTCTGGTTATTGATAAGAGAAACCATATTGGTGGAAATATCTACTGTGAAAAGATAGATGATATTAATGTACATAAATATGGTGCGCATATTTTTCATACTTCAAATAAAAAAGTGTGGGAATATATTAACCAGTTTGCAGAGTTTAATAATTACATTAATTCACCGATTGCCAGATATAAAGACGAATTATACAATCTTCCGTTTAATATGAATACATTCAGCAAAATGTGGGGGATTGTTACACCACAGGAAGCAAAAGACATCATTCAGTTACAGATCGCAGATTTAAATATTACGGAACCGAAAAACCTCGAAGAACAGGCATTATCCCTTGTCGGACGTGATGTCTATGAAAAACTGATCAAGGGATATACGGAAAAACAGGGGGGAAGAGACTGCAAAGACCTGCCGGCTTTTATCATCAAACGTCTGCCGTTACGTTTTACTTATGACAACAATTATTTTAATGACCGCTATCAGGGAATCCCGATCGGTGGATACACAGCCATCATTGAAAAAATGTTAGAGGGAACAGAGGTATTACTTAATACAGATTATAAAGAGTTTACTGCAAAGAACGGACAGGTCGCAGATAAAGTTCTGTATACAGGAATGATCGATGAATATTATGACTATAAACTGGGTGTCTTAGAGTATCGTTCCGTCCGATTTGAGCAGGAACGTTATGAGATGGAAAATTATCAGGGAAATGCTGTCGTGAATTACACAGACAGAGAAGTTCCATATACAAGAATCATCGAACATAAACACTTTGAATATGGAAAACAGCCTGTTACAATTATTTCCAAAGAGTACTCAAGTGAGTGGCATAAGGGAGATGAACCTTATTATCCGGTAAATAACGAGAAAAATAATTTACTTTATGAAAAATACCGCCAGCTTGCCGAGAGTGAGAACAATGTCATTTTTGGCGGAAGACTTGGTAATTATAAATACTATGATATGGACAAAGTGATCGAAGCGGCATTAGATAAAATTGAGGAGTTAAAATAAAAATGAGTGATATTAAGATTTTTGTGACACATACCCCGAACCGCGATACGATGCGTGTAAACAATTCATTACTGTACAATGTAATTGCAGGAAGTGATTTCCAGACAAAAGAAGTGCCGGAAGGTGTGTATCAGGATAATCAGGGAGATAATATTTCTTCTTTGAACAAATCTTACTGCGAACTGACAACCCAGTACTGGGCATGGAAAAATATGCAGGCAGATTATTATGGATTCTGTCATTACCGCCGTTTTTTTTCTTTCAGTGAAACGAAACTTAAAGAGACATCCTGGGGAACGATCGAATACGATTATCTTGATCAAAAAGCAATGGATGAACTCGCCTTTAACGAAAAAGATATGCAGGCTTACATTGAAAAATATGACTTCCTGATCGCAAAAGGTGTGGCAACATCATGCATGAATGCAAAGAGTGTTTATGATCATTACAAGAAAGCTCCGGAGCTGCATATTGAAGATATAGAGCTGTTTTTAAAGATCATTGATGAAAAATATCCATATCTGAGTGAAACTGCAAGAGAGCTTTTTGACGGTCAGACATTTTATCCGTGCAATATGTTTATTGCCAAAAAAGAAGTATTTGAAGAATATTCCAAAATTCTTTTTGATGTACTGGGAGAATTTGAGAAATGTGCGGATATGAGTGAATATTCCAGAGAGGGATACCGCACAACCGGTCATCTTGGAGAACGAATGACCGGAATTTATTATATGTACCTGAAAAAACAGGGAAAATACCGCCTGGGAGAATTACAGATTGCATTGATTCACAATGCAGATGCAGAGACAGAAATTACACAGGCAGCGGACGGGGATGTAGTACCGGTAGTACTTGCAGCAAACCAGAAATATGTCCCGATTTTATATACCTGTGCACAGTCGATCGTGGAACATACAAGTCCTGACCGCAAGTATGAGATCTACGTATTCCATACAGATATCAATGCTGACAGCCAGAAAATGTTTGCGGACAGATTAAACAGAACGAATGTGAGATTTATTTTCGTGAATGTGAGCAGCAGGGTTGCCGGCTATGTCTTACAGGCAAAGCAGCACATTACGACAGAAACATTTTACCGTTTCCTGATCCTTGATATTTTAAAGGTATATCCGAGGGTAGTATATCTGGACTGTGATATGATCATCTGTCATGATGTGGCAGAACTTTATGATACCGATATGGGAGACAATCTGATTGCAGGTGCGCTTGATCCTGATTTTGCAGGACAGTGCAATATGAAAAATTCAGAAATGCGTCAGTATTGTAAAAATACACTGGGACTGGATAATCCGTTTGTATATTTTCAGGCGGGAGTACTTGTGTTTAATGTTACAGAAATGAATAAAGTAATCACCGTGGACAAGCTGTTAGAAATGTCAGATACGGGAATTTATCGTTTCTCGGATCAGGATATTTTAAATGTTGTATGCAAAGACAGGGTTACATATCTGGATATGAACTGGAATATGATCTTTGACTGTGATCATTTCCGCTGGCATCAGGTAATTAAGTATGCGCCGTATTACATTATGGATGCGTATGAAAATGCAAGAAAAGATCCATATATTATGCACTGGCCAGGTTCTGTAAAGCCTTGGGATACTCCGGATGTAGACATGGCACGCTATTTTTGGAAATATGCGAGAAAAGCTCCGTTATATGAAGTAGTCTTGTTAAGATTGATTAAAGGAGAAACTGGAAAAGCAATTCAAAAGCATGAGAAGGAGATAGAAAAAATGCTTGTGAATGCAGTGAAAATACACGGAGGTCTTGCACTGAAATTTGTATCGCCGAACTTTAACGGTATGCCCGACAGATTGATTTTGCTGCCTTTCGGAAAAATTGCATTTGCAGAGATGAAAGCACCCGGACGGAAAATGAGGAGCATACAGATAAAGCGAAAAAGACAATTAGAATCATTAGGCTTTTTGGTGTATTGCATTGACGGTACGGAACAAATCGGAGGTGTGCTTGATGAAATTGAACAGAGATAATTTGCATGAGTATCAAAAGTACGGTGTTGATTTTATAATAAACAATCCGATTTCGGCGCTTATGCTTGAATGCGGTCTTGGAAAGACGATAACAACACTCACAGCTGTAAGTGACCTTATGTATGATTATTTTGAGATTTCAAAAGTCCTTATAATAGCTCCGCTCAGAGTTGGACTGTCGGTATGGAAACAGGAGTGTGACAAATGGGAACAGCTAAAATACCTGAGATGTTCAATAGCAATCGGCAGTGCGGACGAAAGGGAAAAAGCCTTAAAAGCGGATGCAGACATTTATATCATAAACCGTGAAAATGTAGAGTGGCTTGTAAATAGCGGGCATATTGATTTTGATATGGTTGTGATAGACGAACTCAGTTCGTTTAAATCCCATCAAAGCAAACGGTTTAAAGCACTTCGTAAGGTCAGACCTAAGTTTGACAGAATTGTAGGTCTGACCGGAACACCTGCACCTAACGGTTTGATTGATTTGTGGGCTGAGATAAATCTGCTGGATATGGGAGAAAGGCTCGGAAGATATATAACGGGTTTTCGTGATGAATATTTCAAACCGGATAAACGAAACGGTGCGATTGTGTATTCATACAAGCCGTTGGTTAATGCAGAAAAAAGGATATATGAGAAAATATCGGATATATGTATTTCGATGAAAGCTGCGGATTATATCGAAATGCCTGAAAGAATAGACAATGTTTACGAAGTTGAGATGAACGATAAAGAGATGAAACTTTATCGGAAACTTGAAAAGGAAATGTTTCTGCCGTTTGCCGACGGTGATATTGATGCAGTGAATGCGGCGAGTCTCAGCAATAAACTGCTGCAGCTTGCAAACGGTGCGGTTTATGATGAAAACCAAAACGTGAAGAAGATACATAATCGTAAACTTGAAGCTTTGGAGGATTTAATTGAGGCGTCAAACGGAAAGAGCGTACTGGTGTATTACGGCTATAAGCACGATAAGGACAGAATAGCAGAAAAATTTAATATCTGTGAGATAAGAACAGAACGGGATATATGCGATTGGAATAACGGTAAAATACAAATTGCGTTGGCACATCCGGCAAGCTGCGGACACGGACTGAATTTGCAGAAAGGCGGAAGTACGATTATATGGTTCGGACTGACATGGAGTTTGGAGCTGTATCAGCAGGCGAATGCAAGACTTTATGGGCAGGGGGCGGACAACACGCGCTGCATATT
>OGQT01003267.1_pt1 | contig 10505 bp, 9 predicted proteins | sample 1553261 | NCBI WGS metagenome assembly OGQT01 (sample SAMEA2579992, study PRJEB22360) | human gut metagenome | biome: human gut; feature: human-associated habitat; material: faeces | place: Denmark | collected 2008/2010
TTTTACTGCCACTAAGATACGATTTTTTCCCCTCAGGATTTCGGTATGATCCGTCAATGTCGTATGTTACAAATCTAAAGTGTTGAAAAATAATGAATTACCTTTGATGATTCGTATTTGTAAGGATCGAAAACTCATCGGCCGGGGAGCGGCCAGCACTAAGGGATGAGATCCCCGTTCCGATGAGTGTAAGATTATAATAATTTAAATCGGTTTCCAAACTTTGTAGCCAATTGTTGCGAAATTGTAGCCCAATGGCCAGTGGTATGGTTCATTTCTTCCGTGTATTATGATATGTAAGATAAACCAGTTTCTCAAGGGTTATGTCCGATGGGAACATGTTCTTGTTTTCGTTACCTTGCGGATTTGGCGATGATACCCGTTAAGAGTTTAATCTTTCCACTGTCTTGACCCCTTTCACCGCGTTGATTTTTTTAGTCAACATATTTAGCGCCGTTGTGTCGCGGACCATCACTGTAAAGTTCCCCTGGAAGATCCCGTCTACCGAATCGATGTTCAGAGAGCGGAGCGTGACACCTGCTTCTTTGCTGATGACGGAAGTGATGTTGGTGACAATCGCGATATCGTCACGACCGATGACCCGGAGCGTAACAATATATCCGTTGTCTCCTTTGCCGCTCCATTTTGCTTGAATGATGCGGTAGCCGAAACGGCTGAACATCTCCTGCGCGTTTGGGCAGTCCATCCGGTGAATCTTGATTCCCTGTGTAGAGACGAAACCGAAGACCTCGTCTCCGTAGATCGGGTTACAGCATCTCGCCAACTTATATTCGATACCTGTCAGGTTTTGGTCGATCACCAGTACGTCCTTGTTCGTAGAGATCTCTTCTACTTCGGTTGTCGTGATATATTCTTCAGCACTGCGTACTTCGGTGTGCTCGTTCGTTTCTGTTTCTCGGCGGAGCTGCTCTAAATATTCGTCGATCACCTGGTTCGGGTCGAGGCGTTCTTCGGCAATCTCTACATAAAAGTCGGTGACAGTCTTGAACCCCTTTTTCTTGATGTAGCGCATCAGGGGAGCTTCCTCCATCTCGATCTTCCGGTTTTTGAAGCGGCGTTGCAACATCTCTTTGGCAAAGTCCACCGCTTTGGCCGTTTCTTCACGGAGCGCCTGTTTGATCTTTACACGCGCTTTAGAGGTGACGACGATGTTCAGCCAGTCACGCTTAGGAGTCTGGGTGGGAGCAGTGATGATGGAAACCGTATCGCCGTTGTTCAATTTATGTTTGATCGGAACATTCTTTTCGTTTACCTTGGCCGAAACACATTTACAGCCTAACTTGGTATGGATTGCGAAAGCAAAGTCGAGTACGGTCGCCCCTTTGGCTAGCTTGATCAGTTCGCCTGTCGGCGTGAAGACATAGATTTCGTCCTTATATAAGTCCATCTTGAAATCCTGCATCAAGTCAAGCGGGTTGTTCTCCTTCGTTTCCAATGCGGCTCGTACAGTATTTAGGAATTCATCCAGTCCGCTTTCCGCTTTTCCTCCTTTATATTTCCAATGTGCGGCTAGTCCCCGTTCGGCGATCTCATCCATGCGACGGGTACGTATTTGTACTTCCACCCATTTGTTCTGTGGCCCCATCACTGTGATATGCAAACTTTCGTAACCGTTCGTTTTTGGAATGGAGATCCAGTCTTTCATGCGTTTCGGGTTCGGTTGGTACATATCGGTGATGATCGAGTAGACCTGCCAGCAGTCCGAACGTTCCTTCTCATACGGTGTGTCCAGGATGATGCGGATGGCAAATAAGTCGTAGACGCCCTCGAACGGGATATTTTGCTTTTTCAGCTTATTGTTGATGGAATGGATAGACTTCGTACGTCCTTTGATGTCGAAACAGAGTCCGGCTTCTTTCAGCTTCCGTTTGATGGGGGCGATGAACTCGGCGATGTAGGCGTCTCGCGAACGCTTTGTCTCGTTCAGCTTCTGTTTGATGAAGTCATATTGCTTACGGTCGGTATATTTCAGCGACAAGTCTTCCAGTTCGCTTTTGATCGTGTACAGTCCGAGGCGGTGGGCAAGCGGGGCGTAGAGGTAAGAAACCTCCGTTGCCAGCCGTTTCCGATCTTCGTCGCTCTTCAGGAACTTGCCGAGGCGCATCAAGCAAAGACGGTCGGCGATCATAATCAGGATCACGCGTACATCTTCAGCAAACGAGAACAACAGCTTATGGAAGTTTTCGGAGTCGACAGCCGTATTGCGGGCATAAAGGGCAGAAGTTTTCAGCAGGCGGCTGATGATCAAGGTGACATCCGCATCGAATGTAGCTTTCACTTCCTCTAAAGTGATGATCTTTTTCATGACCGGACGGTAGAGTAGGAGGGCGATGACCGAGGTGCGCTTCAACCCGATCTCGACGGTGGAGATCAATGCCGTATCAATATTGCGGAGCAGGCCGTTGATGCCGTTTTTGTCTCGTCCGTAACAATCCAGAGCCACAACCCGCTTCATCAACTCCTTCATCTTACTCAGATCTTCTTTTTTCAGGAAAGAGTATAGATGGCGTAATAATTGCTTGTACTTGGAGAAAAACTGTTTTTTCTCCTCTTCGGTAAAGAACGGTTGTATATCCATAGTCGTCTGTCTTTTTACTGCCTGTTTGAGGGCTGTCCGTAAAACATACCGTAAAAATAAGTTTTTCTACGAATATCAGTGCAATTCTAATGGTATTTTTATACATTTGCGATATATATAGGCTGGCAGAGCCTTGTAGCGTGTCTGATTATTAACTTATTAAAAAAGATATACTATGTTAAACGCAAAAGACTTAGAGTTACTGGCGGCTAAAGGGATCGGCGAAAAGCAGATTGAAGAACAGTTAGCTTGTTTCGTGAAAGGGTTTCCTTTTCTGGAAATTACAGCTTCGGCCTCGGTTGAGAAAGGGATTATGGTGATCCCGCAGGAAAAACAGGCTACTTATATGGATGCTTGGGATGCTTACTTGGCAAAGAATAAGAAGATCGTGAAGTTCGTGCCGGCTTCGGGTGCGGCAAGCCGTATGTTCAAAAACCTGTATGAGTTCCTGTCTGCCGACTATAACGAGCCTCAGAATGCGTTTGAGAAGAAGTTTTTCGACGACATCAGGAAATTTGCTTTCTATGATGCCTTGAATCAGGCTTGCATTGAAAATGAAGCGAAAGATATTCCTGCGTTGGTTGCTCTTGGAGAGTATAAAGCTGTTGTCGCCAACTTGCTGGAGCCGAAAGGACTGAACTATGGACAACTCCCGAAAGGTCTGTTGCTTTTTCATTCTTATCCGCAGACAGCCCGCGCGGCTATGGAAGAGCATTTGGCCGAAGGTGCGATGTATGCGAAGAACAATGCCGGCGAAGTGAATATACATTTCACTGTGTCGCCTGAACATAAGGTATTGTTCGAACAGTTGGTTGCTGCAAAGGCGGGAGATTATGAAGAGAAATTCTCAGTCAAATACGATATTTCTTTCAGCGTGCAGAAACCGAGTACCGATACGATTGCAGCCGATATGAACAACAATCCGTTCCGCGATAAGAGCGGTAATCTGTTGTTTCGTCCGGGTGGCCATGGAGCTTTGATCGAAAACCTGAACGATGTGGATGCCGATGTGGTGTTTGTCAAGAACATTGACAATGTGGTTCCGGATAGCTTCAAATGTTCGACTGTCATCTTCAAAAAGGTGATCGCCGGTGTGCTGGTTTCTTTGCAGGAACGTATTTTCAACTATCTGGAGCTGATCGACAGCGGAAAGTATTCGCATGACCAGGTGGAAGAGATGATTCACTTCCTGCAGGAAGAGCTGTGTGTGAAGAATCCGGAAACGAAGTTGTTGGAAGATGCCGAGTTGATCCTTTATATTAAGAGTAAGTTGAACCGTCCGTTGCGTGTCTGTGGTATGGTGAAGAATGTCGGTGAACCGGGCGGTGGTCCGTTCCTCGCTGTCAATCCGGACGGAACTGTCTCTCTGCAGATTCTCGAAAGTTCGCAAATCGATTTGAAGGCCCCTGAAAAGAAAGCGATGTTCGAAAAGGGTACGCACTTCAACCCGGTAGACCTGGTTTGTGCGTTGAAGAATTATAAAGGTGAGAGATTCAACCTGCCAGATTATGTGGACAAGAATACCGGTTTTATCTCTTATAAAAGCAAGGACGGTCGCGAATTGAAAGCGTTGGAGTTACCTGGTTTGTGGAATGGTGCGATGAGCGACTGGAATACAATCTTTGTCGAAGTGCCTATCGAAACCTTCAATCCGGTTAAGACGGTAAATGATCTGCTGCGGCAGGAACATCAATAAATAAAAGGAGTCTGAATTACGGCAAAGCTATAATTCAGGCTTTTTTCTTGAAGACCACCTCTTTTTCGTCGTCGTTTTGAAGGATGAGGTTCATATTGCTGTAATCGATTGTCCCTTCATATAGGACTTCGCCGTTAACCAGCAGTACGATGTTGTCTTTCGCCGTACGGAACCAGTGTCCCTTGTAGTCACTAACGAGCTTAACGGGTGATAATTGATAGGTTGTGCACTGGAATGTGTAATCGTTGTCAAAGGTGATGGAGGTCTTTGTTTGAGCCTCTTTCTCGTCCGGATGATAAGTGGCGTAGACGGCATCGGTGATAATGTTCTCCGGATTGCAGGAAACTGCCCGGTCAAATCCGACCAGTCCGGTAATCAGGAGTTGCATATCAGGACCTTCCTCATCTGTTTCTTTGGGGATCAAATAGCCCATTACGCCGCAATTGATGGCCTCCGCCTCTCTCGGTTTCATCTCTTGGTATTTCTTTTCGACTTTGAGATATTCGCCTTTCATGGCTACCGGAAGGATGGCTCCGCTGATGCAGTCTTTCAATGTGGCGGCATCGGCATAATAGGTGAAGTCGCCGTTGAAATAAAAGATATTCGGACCGGTCGGAATCGTATCTTTCGTAAAGGTTTCTGTTTGCGCCGTTTCGTCGGATTGTTTGTTACCTGTGCAGGCAGCCAGTAACGGGAGGATGAAAAGTAATCCTATTAATTTCCTTGTTTTCATATTCTCAGTTGTTTAAAATATGAAAGAATAACAAGGAGACCTGTTACTATGTTTAAAAAAGGCCGACCATCATTGGTGGGTCTTTGTCATTTTTTAATTCCGCCTGTCCTAATGTGAAGAAGTTCCGCTTTCCAAAATACTTACGATGGAGAAAAGCGTGAAACAGATACCTCCCAATCCTGCCAGCACGCGTGCCGGAACGAAATAGTATCCGTGAACGGAACCTATCTCGAATAGGAAAGCCGACAGGAATAAGCAAGTCAACGCCGTAAAGATGGGAATCAGCGGGATACGGTTGGATAGTTTGAACTCATGCCGCCATATCTTCGACAGCAATATTACCTTGCTGGAAATACTGTAGCATACCAATCCCAAGCCGATCATGATGTAACCGGTCGAGCCAAGCGACATATTTGCCGTGCCCAGTATCAGGATCAGTCCCCAGATGATGCAGAGGCTTCCCACGACAAGGACGAGCACTGGCCATATCTTGCGTTCTGTCTGGGAGAAAATGTTCCGTATCTGCCGGGCAATGGTGGCAACCAGTGTGATCAGGCAGGTACAGATACTGGCAAGTCCGATCATTACATGTCCGGCAACGAAATATTTCGGATGTAAGCTGCTTTTGGACAATAGCACGAACGCCCATATCCAAGTTGTCAGCGCGAGAATGGCGGCAACGGAGATCAGCATCAATCCTTGTGTCCGGGTAAAGGCTTTCGGCGGTACGTCATGGTCGCTCTTTTGGGCATTTTCGGTAATCATGGTGAAACGGGTGGAAGAAGTGGCAGTCGTTGCGACACAAGCAGTGATAAACCCTACGCCGCAGATCACATGTCCCGCAACGAACGAAGCTGAGTCCGGTGAAGAATGCAGAATATGCATGCCGCCAATGATAGTCAGGACCGCTGAAAGGTAGCCAATTCCCGGAAGTGTATATTTGCTGACCTGCCCGAATGTCCCGATGATCTGACGTATGATGGTGGCTGCCGTTGAGAATAGTGCGATGCATATCATACCCAGCGAGAATATCACAGGCCCCGCCACATATCGGTTCGGATCTGTCCCGTAGGAGGTGATGAACCAGCCGTAGCCAAAACAAAACAGGGCCATGAGTAAAGGTATTGCTCTGAACAGAACGCTGATGCCGTAATTCATAGGATCATTATTTTAAGTTTCCAGACAAACAACGCCTGTCAGGGGTTTGTTCCCATTCTTTACATTTTATAAATACTTTTAGGTATAGACGGATGGCTGCCTGTGGGCCGGGAATTGTGTCCGCATCGGTTCCTAATCCGATGTGGACACAATTATAAACGGATAGGCATCAAACAAAAAAGCCGCCCGAAATAAATCGGACGGCTTTTTCGTATGGCAATAGAACCACAGAGATTACACTCTTCTTTCTTTGATTCTTGCTTTCTTACCGGTAAGAGCACGCAGGTAATACAATTTAGCGCGACGTACTTTACCAAACTTGTTAACAGTGATGCTTTCGATAAACGGAGATTCGATCGGGAAAATACGTTCTACCCCTACGTTTTCAGACATCTTACGCACTGTGAAGCGTTTTTTGTCACCATGACCAGAGATGCGGATTACAACACCTCTGTACTGCTGGATACGTTCTTTGTTACCTTCTTTAATACGGTAAGCTACTGTAATAGTGTCACCACTCTTGAATGCAGGAAATTCCTTCTTCGTAGCAAACGCTTCGTTTACAACTTTAATTAAATCCATTGTTTTATAGCTTTTTAATTGTAATTTTTAATGAAACGCAATGTAACGGGCTACTTGTCCCGACAGAGATTACGCAAAGCGGATGCAAAGTAACGAAATAATTATTTGATACGCAAGTGTTAATTCTTAAATAATTCCGCTTATCATTATAAAATAGGAGCGAATGGGAGATAAACCAGCACCTCCGTCACCTCCGGATAGATATTCCGATATTCGTCTGTCAAATCTTTCACAAAATACCCGCTTATCGGCATCGTATAGTTCATTAACAATTCATGCTTATCGGAATAGATCGAGTATGAAGGCTGATTGGATGCCGACTTTTCTATCTCCAGTATTCCTTGTACCAATAGCTGGTTCTCTTCGTCATATACATACATGCGTTGTAAGCTCTCGGCAAAGGGATAAGAACGTTTTTTTATCACCCATTTTGCTTCCGGCACTTTTCCGATCGCTTCGGCTGCGATCTGTGCCGAATCTGAAGGTGTAACCCCTTTGATCAGGCATTGTTTTTCCCCGCGGAGCGTGTAAATTCTTTTTTCCCACAACTCTTCCCCGTCTTTTGCTTCGACCGTAAAGGTGGCTGAATTTCCTCCGGCATCCGTTACTGTGATCTGCGCATTGCCTATGTTCAGAGCTTCGACCAGAACAGTAGCCTTGCCTTCGTTGCTACTTGTGACGAGCACGATGTTTTCGTCTGACGAAGTTGCGTGGATCTTCCCTTTTGCTCCTTGTACGTTTACGGAGGTACCTATGTTGTTAGTGTACACTACCAAGGTATTGTTTTCTAAAGCTATCTGTTTCCCGGAATTAATGTCTCCTATGATTTCATCTTGGGTAAAATAAATATTGTCGTCATCGTTGCAAGCAGTAGTGAACAATAAGCAAAAGACAAGCCACAAGTTAACGAAATAAATGTTTTTTAGATGCATTGTATTTAATTTGTTGGTTCATATCTGTGAATAAGGCAACGGCGAGAGGAACAGGCTGGTATTCCGGGTCGCCGTATAAGCATATTCTGGTAGGTTCTTGATACGCAGCCAGTCCGGATGTGACCGGAATTTATCCCAGGCGGCATTGCGTGTCGGTTCGTCTTTATACCAGGTGAGATACATTACTGCCGGCATGATCGGGCCGGCCAACACTTCTCCGTAGCAGACGGAGTTAATGCCGACTTTGTCGAAAACATCAATCTCGTCTTTATTGAACATCGCGACTTTTCGCCGGTTAGCTTCTTCGTTGGGGCTGTGATACGTCCTGAGTTCGAACATCGTCCGGTTCTTGTCCGGCATCAGAAGATATGGCACTTTGTCGAAAGCTTCGCATAGGAAACTTTCGAAATTGAAGTAAGCCGGATTGGGAGCCGTCTTGTCGAAATAAGGTTGTGCCGCTTTCCTGAATGCTGCGTCGTCCCAGATTGCTTGTTTCACCTGATGATAAGTCATGATGTCGGGATAGATGAACAGCAGCAGACGCCGTTCTTTTTCCTCTTTTTTATAGGGGACGAAGGCACCGGCTTTGATGTTCTTCCTGTTATAGGCCGGTATCAGTATATCGCGGAAAAAGTTGTCCAAGCCGTCCGCGCCTTCTTCCAGCGTGTAGATACGCCATTCGTATAGTTGCTTTCCGGATGGAGCGTTTTTTTCGGAGGTTGCAGCTATCCCTTTGATAGCCGGGAGAGTGGCCAGCAGGCCTGTCAGTTTCATAAAGTGCCTTCTTTGCATGGTTCTATAGAATTTAGATAAAAAATAAGTTAGTAAACACTTCAAAGGTAGGAAATATCAGGGTATTTTCCGTACATTTGTTTTGATTTATGATTTATGAATGATGATTTATCAGAAAGACATTGTGATTATCATTTATACATTATATATTCTATATTATAAATTTCAGATCTTTCGATGAAGAAAATATATGTCTTTTTATTTAGTTGTGTTGCCGTTCTTTCCACTGTCGCACAGACGACGCCGAATCTTTACCGAGCAGTGGACAAAGCGAAAATGAATCATTGGGTGGACTCGGTCTTCGATGCGATGAGCTACGACGAACGTGTCGGGCAACTCTTTATGGTCATTGCCAACCCGAAATCTGACACACGCAATATGCAACGCTTGATGCGTTATGTCAATGAGATAAAGATAGGCGGCATTCTTTTTCATAAAGGCGATCCGGTCATGCAGGCCGAGGTAACGAACCGCCTGCAAAAGACATCGCGCGTCCCGATGCTCGTGTCGTTGGATGGAGAGTGGGGACTTTCCATGCGTCTTTCTGGTACGACCCGTTTCCCGAAGAATATGATGTTGGGGGCGATCGAAGATAACGATCTGATAACCGAATACGGCAAGGAAGTCGCCCGTCAGTGCAAGGAGATGGGAATCCATATCAATTTCGCACCCGATATGGATGTGAACAGTAATACCGATAACTTTGCCCTCCATAGAAACGGAGGGCATATCGATGTGGTTTGGATTGTGTTTTGTGAGCAGAAATTCGTTGACGGTTACACCGCAAAGAGTTGTTGTGTTATCAGGTTTCAGAATTGCCATTGTCATTTTCCTCCTTGATTTCTTCTTCCACTCTGCCTACTTTTGTTTGCAGAACATCAATTGCTTTTTTGAATACAGGCGGATAGGGTACGCCCATCAGCGTGGTATTTTCCACAATAGACAGCAGCTCATTCAGACAGAAGCTGATGCAGACCGCATCTCTGATGTAGTTTGTGCCGATGAGAATATCGATTCTCACACCAACCATGATCAGAATGCAGAACTTCTTCGCAAGACCAATCCAGCCTGCCTTGCTATTTAGCGCACCGCTTTTGCTATGTTTGGATTTTCCCATGACTGCAGTGACCAGACCTGTTGCAAAATCAATACCCATAAAGACCACAAGTGTTGCAAGTGCAGAATCCCAGCCGCCAAATAGCGTTGCGATAAATCCGCCCACAATGCCTGCGATTGTACAAAGCCATTCCTTCATAAACATCATCCTCCCATAAATTTGATTGATTTTACCATCGGATGTGAATTGTCCGATGTGCCTTTGAAGGCAAGATAATATTCTCCATCCGGTACATTTTCCAATGACTGCATCACGGAAATATATGTATCGGAATAAAGCCATTTGAATTGTAAAGTTACTGCATTTCCTGCCTGAATTTCCCCATAGATATACTGAGCCAGTTCAGCCCCGGTCTTATCAGCTTTCTTCACCAGATAAAATTCAGCGTCCTGTGATGCGCCGACTGTATAGCTGAGAATCAGATTCATGGAAGAAGTGAGAGCAACCGGTGTCAGGCAAAGCACAAATACAGTTCCTGCCCAGCTGAAATCCGACTGATTGAAGTACAAAGCATAGTCATTCTCTGCACAGCAGAAATGGGGATAACTTTCCGCAAAGCCTGCAAGTGAACGGTAACCATCGTTGTAATAAGTGTAGACGCTCTCACCATATTTCTGCAAAGCATCACTGCCGGAAGAAAAGACCGTGATGTATTCAATACCGGAGCGGCTGTCAAGAGCGATAATTCTGGTTTCAAGAGCAAGGATTTCTTCTTCCTTTGTCTGAAAATCAAACTGAACAGAATCTCTTAGCTGCTGAGTGTCGGCATCAAACGAATCGCATCTGCTTGTAAGACCCATGATATAATCCATAGTGCTATCCTGCAAAGACTGTAATTTCTGCTGCAGTTCCTCAAAATCTGCTTTATCCGGATAATCTGATATATCAGGCGTGAT
>OGQT01003271.1_pt1 | contig 10491 bp, 7 predicted proteins | sample 1553261 | NCBI WGS metagenome assembly OGQT01 (sample SAMEA2579992, study PRJEB22360) | human gut metagenome | biome: human gut; feature: human-associated habitat; material: faeces | place: Denmark | collected 2008/2010
GTTGTGGATGCTGTGTTTCCGCAGCCTGCCAGCATACCCGCTGTCATAGCAGAAACGAGACCCAGCGCAAGAAGCTTGTTTACGTTCTTCTTTTTCATACGTTCCTCCTTTTGTGCACTTTTGCACTTTTGATTCCCTCTCAGGAATATTTTTGAACAATCTGAATCGTTTTGGGCCGATTCCATCGTTCCGTCCGTCATTCGGTATACATTCTCATGTTCCGAACTGATGTATTTATTATATATTAGCAAATCTGTCCGCACAACCTAAAATATGTTATATACCAGTATAAAAATATTATCTTCAATATACAAAAGCAGTGCTCATTTTTGTGTATTTTGTATGTTTCCCTGTTTTTTATTCTTCTGCTTCACCGTAGTTACGCATAAAAAAGGGTGTTTTTTGAAATACCCCATCTCACTTTTTTAGGATAGACACCACACTTTTGTAAGGCTTATACTGTGCATAAAGGCAACGGTCTTGTCCGTCCTTCGGCAGAATCCTGACATGCTCTGCCTCAATATTGCCATCCGGAGGAGGTTATCTTATATTATGGCAAAGGATAATATTTTGCTGATCACAACGGATCAGCAGCGTTTTGACACTCTGAACGCATGGGGGAATCAGAGTATCTTTACACCGCATCTGAACTATATGGCGGCAATGGGCATCAGCTACAAAAACTGCTATGCCAGCTGCCCAATCTGCGTTCCGTCCCGTACAACCATCATGACCGGACGTCAGGGCTACGAAAGCGGTGTGGTTTCCAATGCAACCCATGAGACTTTTATGCGTGCCTGCACTGAGGAACGCTCCACCCTTCCCGCTGTTTTGACAGACGCCGGTTATCAGACCTGTGCAAAGGGTAAGATGCACTTTGAGCCCGACCGCGCCCACTATGGCTTCGAGCATATGAAGCTGCCCCTTGACTACATGCGCGAATATGACAAGAAGCAGGTTCTTGCACATCCCAAGGCCCACGGTGTCGGTGAGTGTGAGGTAGAGCCTGTGATCTCCACGGTAGAGGTCAAGGACAGCATTACCAGCTGGATCGCGGAGGGAGCGATTGGTTTTCTGGAGACCCGTGATACGACGCGTCCGTTCTTTTTATGGACAAGCTTTACCAAGCCCCATCCGCCCTTTGATCCCTGCCGTGACTTCTGGGAGCTGTATGACAACATCCCGATGCCGGACGCGGTTACAGGCGACTGGTCCAGAACCGTTGAAGAGACCCCTCAGGGCTTCCTTGCAGGCGCTTATGAAAACACGAACCTGCATCTGCTTGGCAAAGCGCAGCGCGCTGCTTCCAAACGCGCCTACTATGCCTGCATCACACAGGTCGACTATGCACTGGGACGTATCTTTGGCTGTCTGAGAGAAAATGACCTGTTCAAAAACACCTGGGTCATCTTCACCGCAGACCACGGCGAGATGCTGGGAGACCACCATATGTCCCAGAAGAATCTGTTCTTTGAGGGCAGCGCCCATGTACCGCTTCTGATCATGCCTCCCCAGGGACGCAGCCTTCCTCACAACATCAGCGTAGAGGCCCCGACTGACCTTGTAGATATCTATCCTACGATCCTTGCAATGGCAGGGCTTTCTTCCCCTGTTTCTGTCAGCGGCAAAAACCTGCTTGAGCCAGTTCCCATGGATCGTATGTTCTTTGGAAACAGTTTAAACAGGAACTTCTGTGTCATGGAGGAAAAGGTGAAGCTGGTTTACTCTGCAGTCGGCGATCACGTTCTGCTCTTCGACTTAAATACCGATCCCATGGAACAGCACAACCTCGCAGAGGATCCTGCCTGGCAGGAACGCAAGGCAAAGCTCTGGAAGCTTCTGCTGGAGCATACCGCACAGTATACGCCAGAGGCGCTGGACGAGAAGGGTCAGTTCCTTACCTACGAAGCCCCCCACTTCCCCGGCGATGTGCCCGGACGGTGGTTTGGTTTCCATTATCATGATTATTCCGTGGATACGTTCCACTAAGGACAACGTATAAGACTCAAAAACCGGGCAGAAAAAATCTGCCCGGTTTTTGAGTCTCAGTGCTGTCAGATGAAGGATTTATCTTTTGCACCTTTTATCCATTCACCAACGAATTTTTCAGACATCCTATCATCGGAGCCCCTGTCCGGAGTCTCCCCTGTTCCACAAATCCTTCTTCTCGCCCTTCCAGGGCCTCGATCATCCAGCCCCTCATTTTCTGAACTCTTTCCTGATATTCTGCATCACAAACTGCATTGTGCTGCTCCCTGGGATCCTTTGACAAATCAAAATACTGCTCTTCTCCGCTTTGGGAATACCAGATAAATTTATCCTGCTCCGTAACAATATAATGATTGGATTCCTCTCCATACAAATGTTCCCCATGCAGCCACGGGCGAATGCGTTCCTCCGTTTTTTTCACCATAGGAAGAAGACTTTTCCCATCTACTTCCTCCGGTACCGGTGCATGAGCCAGATCCAGAAAGGTAGGCATAAGATCTCTCAGCTCCACAACATTGTGGCAAACCTGTCCCTCTTTCCCCCCAATCCATGACTTCGGTCCTGAAATAATCAGCGGAATATGACAGCTTCCCTCATAGGGACGGCATTTTCGAAACATATAGTGATCGCCTAATTCTTCTCCGTGATCAGAGGTAAAAATAATCACCGTATTGTCCATAACCCCAGATTCTGTCAGACTCTGAAGCAGCCTTCCTATTTGATGATCCACATGAGTGATACAGGCATAATATCCAATCTGCGCCTCCCTGATCAGCTCCGGGTCAACCGGTCCTGTGGAAGAATCAAAAATCCTGCCGGACCGCTCCAGTTCCCCGGGGTTCTCCCAGTCTCCCAGTGCGGGTGTCCTTAGCTTTTTGTTCCGATACAGATCAAAATAACACTGTGGCGCATCCAACGGCGGATGCGGACGCACATACGACACCATCAGGAAAAAGGGCTTTTCCCTGTCCCGACGGCGCAAAAAATCAATTGCCCGGTTCGTAACCCAGTTTGTCGGATGGAGAGACTCTTCATAAATCCACGGTCTGGAAACCCACGAATTGCATTCCAGACCGGTATCCGTAACATCTGTCTCAATTCCTTTTTCCTTTTTCAGCCAGTAAAAATAATCATCTGCGATCTTCTGAGCTTCATAATAGGGAACCGTCTCCCTCCTATACGCCCCCAAATAACCATCATGCAGCTCTATATTATGAAATCCCATCAGATTGCGCAGCGGGTGCACGTGCATTTTTCCTACACACTGCGTATAATATCCGGCTTTTGCCAGCTCTCCGGCCATGGTATGGGGATATCGAAACGTTACCCGGTCCTGATACCCAACCCGGCCGTGTTTTTCCTGCGAAAGCCCTGTATGGAGGGCCGCTCTCGCAGCAATACAGCTGGGGCAGGCCGAATATGCTCTGTCAAACAGCGTTCCTCGTGCTGCCAGCGTATCCAGAAACGGAGTTTTCACATCCGGATGCCCTGCGATTCCCATACAATCTCCACGCATCTGATCCGTCATAATAAAAACAATATTTGGTTGCTTCTGTTCCATAACCTCCCCCATGTCTCCGGCTATTTACACGCCCCGTATATCTTACCGTGCCACGCGGATATCGCAGTAATCCAGAACCAGCTCACAGAACATGGCATTTGCCCAGGAGAACCACTCTCTGGTGTAATTTGCAGGATCATTCACATCGAAGCCCTCGTGCATCATGTGCTTGCCGGCATCGGTATTTTTCATAGTGTTCAGAATTGCCAGCTTTTCTTCCTTTGTCTTGCTGGTCAGACCCTGGATCGCCAGAGCAATATGCCAAATATAGCCCGGCTTGGTGTGCTGGCTGCCTACACCCTTTGCGCAGCTGCCTTCATAATAGTAAGGATTTGCACAGCTGAGTACAAAATTGCGGGTGTTTTCCACAACCTGACGGTCATCCGCCTCGTAGCCAAGGTAATCCATAGCCAGCAGGCTGGGTACATTTGCATCGTCCATCAGCATATACTGACCGTAGCCGTCTACTTCGTATGCATAAACCTTACCATAGTAATAGTTATCTACGATCGCCATGCTTTCGATGGCATCGTGGATCTCTTTTTTCAGGGAAGCTGCTTCTGCTGCCAGAGCCTCATCCTTTAATACTTCATGTGCAATGGTTTCCATATAGCCCAGAACAACTGTTGCAAACATATTGGACGGGATCAGATAGCCGTAGATGCAGGCATCATCGCTGGGACGGAAGCCCGACCAGGTCAGACCTACGCCGGATTTTACCAGAGCGCCCTTGCCTTCTCTGGACAGGGTATCTGTAAAGTAGCAGCCCTTACGCTGGAAGGAATAAGGGGATTTCTCCTCGTGATACTGTTCGGTCTTCCATACGTTCAGGATGGTGTGCAGGCCTTTTACGAAATTGTCATCAAAATGGTCTGTACGTCCGGTGTTTTTCCAGAGCAGATATGCGAACTGAACGGGATAGCACAGAGAGTCGATCTCATATTTGCGTTCCCAGAGCCAATCGCTCATTTCCGTCTCATCGTGATCCCAGCAGTTGCCGTTTTCTTCCTGGTTGAAGGCATTTGCATAGGGATCATGGTTTACAAAGAAAAACTGTCTTCTGGACAGACCAGCCAGCAGGTCGGAAATCTCCTGATCCTCTGCTGCAGCTACCAGATAGGGGCGCACCTGTGCAACGGAATCCCGCAGCCACATCGCCGGGATATCACCGGTGATAACATGGGTTGTGCCGTCCTCCATCTTTTTCACAGTTGTATCCAGGGTGTTGGAAAAACAGTTGATAAACAGTTCTACCATTGCAGGGTCCTCTGCAAAGGTCTCTTCCACCTTGTGAATCAGTTTCTGCAGGGATACCGGTAAATTCTCTTTCATTGGTATGTACTCCTCTCTTCTTATCTTCTTAGATACTTCTATAGTGCTGGGTTTTTCCCAGTCTGTCAAGATATAAAAAACTCATATCCTATCTCCTTTTTCTTAACCCTGCAGCACTTGCCCTGTTTTCAAAACCATGTTAAAATCAATCCATTACGATTCACAGGATAGGTTCCATTACAGCAGGAGCAAAACGAGACAAGGATTTTTATTATGAAAAAGCAGCAGGACAAATACGATATTTTAAAAACCTATTATGGATATGATACGTTCCGTGACGGACAGGAGGAGCTGATCGACGGTCTGTTAAACGGTCAGGATGTCTGCGGCATTATGCCCACCGGCGCCGGGAAATCCGTCTGCTATCAGGTTCCCGCCCTGCTGCCTCATGTTACCCTCGTGGTCTCCCCCTTGATTTCCCTGATGAAGGACCAGGTCCGTGCCCTGAATCAGATGGGGGTCCACGCAGCCTATTTAAACAGCTCTCTTTCCTGGAATCAATATAAAAAGGCCCTCGCTTATGCCAAAGAAGGCCGTTATAAGATCATCTACGTTGCGCCGGAACGGCTGCTGACGGAAGATTTTCTGGATTTTGCAGCCTCCACACCGATTTCGCTGCTGGCAGTTGATGAAGCCCACTGTGTATCCCAGTGGGGACAGGATTTCCGCCCCAGCTATTTGAGAATCGTGCAGTTTATCGACAGCCTTCCGAAGCGCCCGGTGGTTGGGGCGTTCACCGCCACCGCGACCCGGAGCGTGCAGGAGGATGTGGAGCGGATTCTGGAGCTGCGCAGTCCGGTGCGGGAGGTCACGGGATTTGACCGTCCGAACCTGTATTTTGAAGTCATCCAGCCGGAGTCCAAGGACAAGACGCTTCTCCGATTGCTTGCCGGGCAGAAGCGGAAAAGCGGCATCATCTACTGCGCCACCCGGAAAAAGGTGGAGAGCGTCTGCGAGCTGCTGTGTGACCACGGCTACGCCGCCACCCGGTATCACGCGGGGCTTTCCGAAGCTGAGCGAAGCAAAAATCAGGAGGATTTCCTGTACGACCGCAAGACCGTGATGGTGGCAACAAACGCTTTCGGCATGGGCATCGACAAATCCAACGTCAGCTTTGTCATTCACTACAATATGCCGAAAAGCATTGAAGCCTACTATCAGGAGGCCGGGCGCGCCGGACGGGACGGGGCAGAGGCGGACTGCATTCTGCTGTTCAACTCCGGAGACGTGCAGACCGCCCGGTTCCTTATCAACAACGGCTCCGACAACGAGGAAATGGACGCCGTGCAGCGGGAGGAAGTACGGCGGCAGGATCTGGAACGGCTGGACGCCATGGTCGGCTACTGCAAGACGAAAAGCTGCCTGCGGGGCTACATTCTGGATTACTTCGGTCAAAAGCACCCGGCGATGTGCGGCAACTGCGGCAGCTGCAAGGGGAATTTCCAGTCGGTGGACATCACCCGGGAAGCGCAGATCATTCTTTCCTGCGTGAAGCGGGTACACGACGCCCTTGGCTACAATGTGGGCGCGAATCTGCTGGGGAACATTCTGCGGGGCAGCCGGAACAAGCGGGTGCAGGAGCTGGGGCTGGACAAAATCAGCACCTACGGTCTGCTGAAGGACAGGACACGGAGCGACATTCACGCCATGATCGACCATCTGGAGGCGGAAGGGTATCTGCGGACGGAGCAGGAGCACCAGTCCGTGTTCCTGACCCCGGCAGCGGGGGAGGTTCTCTACCGGGGCAAAACGGTCACCATGTTGGTGGAGCAGACGCAGGAACCGGAAACGCCGGTAACGGAAACCGCAAAGCTCACCGCGGACGACGCCCAGCTGTTCGACGCGCTGAAAGAACTGCGGCTGGAACTGGCGAAAAAGGCGGAAATTCCGGCGTTCGTGGTATTTTCCAACGCCACGCTGGCGGACATGGCAAAAAAGAAGCCAGCCACCATGAGCGAATTTAAGAAGGTCTCCGGTGTGGGCGAGATCAAGGCCGCCTGGTACGGCACGGCATTCCTCAAGTGCATTCAGTCGTACTTGGACGAGAACGCATAATACGACTCTTTTTTCGTAAACGGTCTGATGCGGCCCGAATCGTGCAGGGATATCCGCCCAGGCCGCGCCGCTTCTGGCCAGCCAGAGCATGGCATTGAGCATCATCCTGTCATCCTTTGGTGGTCTGCCGGTCTTGGCTTGCGGAATCAGATCTTTGATCCTGTCCCACTGAGTATCGGTCAGCTCATACCGCCTTGCTGCCATAAGATCACCCCTATGCGTTTTTCTTTTATTCTACTGCATTTTTCGATTTTGTGCACTTTTTATATGATGTTTGAGTTTTCAGATACGCCCTAAAGAAAACATACAACAGAGCTTAAGCATATACACAGTATTTGCTTGTATTTTATCAGCAATATTGTAATAGTATCTTAGATTTTCTGCTGCAAAATATTAAAAAATAGGACTGATGTAAATATGACTTTCGTTCATGATGATTATCTGAAATATGAGATTCCCTCAGACTGGTGCGCTGAAGAAAACGAGGATACACTTCTTATATATGACCCAGATGGAGAAGGAGCAATTGTTACATCATTCTTTTCCCTTATGGATGCAGATGTATTACTGGAGGAGAGAATATGTATTATGGCAAAAGAGTTTATTGATAATAATCTTATTAAACTTAAGGAACCATTGATTTTAATGAATTCTTCATGCGGAAAGGTAATTCTGCGGGGAACTGGAAGAACCAGCGATGAGTGGTTTATAAAAATATGGATTATCGCCAAAAACCCCAAAATTGTTTTTTCAACATATCAGGCAGCTAAAAAAACAAAGGAGCTAGATGTTTGCGATTCCATAATTGATAGTATGGTTTTTTCTTTCTGAAACCTTCCCAACGAGAATAGCAAGAAGAAAACCGCTAAGAAATTGCCCCTGCGCTCCGACGGTAATCCGCAATTCATCTACTGTGTGTCTTCTCAAAATAATTCTATCTTGAGAAAGACTATTTACCAACATCAATTGCTAAATTAGAGGAGCATTCCTGTAACTCGTAAAACACGCCAATTGGAAAGAGAAGAACATCACGGTAAAATTGAGGAGCATCTTGACGGATGAAGCAACCCAAAGGAATCGGAGGTTCACCATGGATTATACACAAAGCAAAAAGATTCCGCAAGTCGCGGAATAAGCCGCTTGCAGAAAAACACAAATGCGACACATATCAGCCGAAATATCGTTAAAACAAGAAATTGCGCATTCTGGAGGGGTATTACACATGGCTGAAACCGTCCATCCGGAAAAGAGCAACAAGTTGGAGAACACGGTGTGCTACGGTTTGAACGCAAAACAGCAGCCCGTGGATTTGTTGGACAATGAGGAAGTTCTGGCCTCCAACAACCTGACAGAGAATGTCATCCGACCGTATACTCTTGGGCAGAAGGACTAGCTGTTCTGTGATGCACCGAAGCAAGTGCTATTGTGTACCCTCTGGTAGAAGGCGCAAAGGCGAATGGCATAGAGCCCTTTCCCCACCTCCAGTATGTGTCGCTACAGCTTCCATACTTCGGAGAAAACCATTCCACGAGGAATTGGAATCGCTCATGCCCCGGGCTCCCTATATCCAAGAGAAACTCACCATCAAGAATTCTGAATGAACACCTATCTCGACTATCAGGCAGGCTCCGAATTGGGAGCCTGCCTGGTTTGTACACGGGTGGTTATTGAGCGCTTACCTTTTTTCTATGCTTTTGTAATAGCAAAATCCTCCGCATGATTTTGTCCATGCGGAGGATTACACTATGTTGCGCTAATTGGCTTATCGCTCCCGGTTGTCCAGCGTATAGATCACGCAGGCAAATCCGGCAATCAGGGCAAACAGAATGGCCCCGCCCAGCGCGTCGCCAAGGCTTGCGCCGATGAAGAACCCGACGATCGCGGCAATGACCATGACGATCACGGATACAACCGTTCTGAACTTGTTCATAGCCCGATTACCTCCAAACCTGAATTACCCGATGGGTTCAAAATCCGCAGCGCCGTGCTTGCACAGGGGGCATACGATGTCGTCGGGCAGGGTGTCGCCCTCGTAGATCCAGCCGCAGACCTTGCAGACGAAGCCGTGCTTGCCCTCGGTTTCCGGCTTGGGCTTGACGTTGTTCTGGTAGTAGGTGTAGGTCATGGTCTCCCGGTCGGAGATCACCCGCGCCTCGGTGACGGAGCAGATGAACATGCCGTGGGTGTCCAGATCCACATAGCTTTCCACCTTCAGGCTCATGAAGGAGTTGATATACCGGGGCAGGAACCGCAGGCCGTTATCGGAGCGCAGCTCCTCGACACCGGCGAACTTGTCCGCCGTGCGGCCGCTCTGGAAGCCGAAGGTCTGGAAAACGGAGAAGGGGGCAGAGGTGTCCAGACAGCACACGTTCATCACGCCGGTCTGCTTGATGACGTGGTGGGAGTAATTCTGCTTGTTGATGGTGACGGCAATGCGGTTGGGGGTGTTGGTGACCTGAGAGACGGTGTTGACGATCAGACCGTTGTCCTTGCTGCCGTCGCTGGATGTGACCACGTACAGGCCGTAGCCGATGTTGAACAGCGCGTCCAGATTGTTCTTGTTCGCCGTCTCGTCCTGCCGGGCGAGGTAGTCCTTGCACAGCTCGTTTGCCATGGACTCGATCTGGGCTTTGCTGTCGTCATTCAGGGCGGAGAGAATCTTCACGGTGGTGTCGGTGAAGGTCAGGTTCTTGCTGCCCTCCAGCATCTTGCGCATGGTCTTGGCGGCGAGGGGCGCCCAGGAGCCGTTTTCCATCAGGCCGATGGTGCGGTTTTGGAAGTTCCGCTCGGTCAGATGATGAATGAATTCCTTCATGAAGGGGAAGACGTCGGCATTGTAGGTGGTGGTGGCCAGCACCAGCTTGCCGTAGCGGAAAGCGTCCTCCACGGCTTTGGCCATGTCGCACCGGGCGAGGTCGTGCACGATGACCTCGGGGCAGCCCTTGTCCGCCAGCTTCTGCGCCAGCAGCTCTGCCGCCGCCTTCGTGTGGCCGTAGACAGATGTGTAGGCGACCACAATGCCGTCGCTCTCCACCCGGTAGGAAGACCAGATGTCGTACAGATTCAGATAATACCCAAGATTCTCCGTCAGCACGGGGCCGTGGAGGGGGCAGATGATGGAAATATCCAGCCCAGACGCCTTTTTCAGCAGCGCCTGCACCTGCGCGCCGTACTTGCCCACGATGCCGATGTAGTACCGGCGGGCTTCGTCTGCCCAGTCTTCTTCCACGTCCAGAGCACCGAACTTACCGAAGCCGTCAGCGGAGAAGAGAACCTTGTCATAGGAATCATAGGTCACGATGACTTCCGGCCAGTGGACCATGGGCGCACCCACAAAGGTCAGGGTGTGCTTGCCCAGGCACAGAGTATCGCCCTCGCCCACCACCATGCGCCGATCGGCGTAGTCGTCGCCGAAGAAGTTCTTCATCATCACGAACGCCTTGGCGGAGGAAACCACGGTCGCCTCGGGGTAGACCTTCAGGAAATTGGCGATGTTGGCGGAGTGGTCAGGCTCCATGTGCTGCACCACCAGGTAGTCCGGCTTGCGGCCGCCC
>OGQT01003283.1_pt1 | contig 10461 bp, 7 predicted proteins | sample 1553261 | NCBI WGS metagenome assembly OGQT01 (sample SAMEA2579992, study PRJEB22360) | human gut metagenome | biome: human gut; feature: human-associated habitat; material: faeces | place: Denmark | collected 2008/2010
CAGACACTCCTTTATGTTTTGGTAATATTAAGTAGCGGCTGTGTTTAGGCGTGGTACCGCTGGGCCATCTGGCAGATGCGCCGCGTTACGACCAGGCCGCCAATGCAGACCTGATGACGCAACCCACTGATGTGGAACCGTTTATCGCGCAGACAGGCATTGATCTACTGGCCGTCTCGGTAGGCACGGCGCACGGCATGTACGCGCCTGGCGTTGTACCTGCTATTGATTTTCAGCGTCTGGCGGAGATTTCGCGCTGCTCGAGCGTGCCTCTGGCATTACATGGCGGTAGCGGTACGCCGTTCGATCAGCTCCAGCTCTGTACGACGCTGGGGGTAGCAAAAATCAACGTGGGGGCGGCCATTTTTGAACGGGGGAAATCCGCGCTCCTGCATACCCTCTGTCACGATATATCCATTGAACTGGTGGACGCGCTGAAAGCTATGGAACTGGCCTTCGAAGAAGCGATTACACCGTATTTACAGGCGAGCGGCTCTATCGGCAAAGCCTGATTCATTTTCTGTCATGGCCTTTATGCCAGTGCAATAACGCACCGGCAGGGCGGACTACACGCTGAAACTGGAGATTTAACATGTTAGTTTCGATGAAAGAATTACTGCAACCTACCCGCCAGCACGGCTTTGCCATTGGCGCATTTAATGTGGCGGATAACTGTTTCCTTCGCGCAGTCGTGGATGAAGCAGAAGCGACAAATACTCCGGCGATTATTGCCATCCATCCCAGCGAACATGATTTTGTGGGCGATGCCTTTTTCGCTCACGTTCGCGAAATTACCCAGCGTAGTCCGGTCCCGTTTGTACTGCACCTCGATCATGGTGCCTCTGTAGAGCATGTTTTGCGTGCGATTCGCTGCGGATTTACCTCAGTAATGATCGACGGTTCGCTGCTGCCGTATGAAGAAAACGTGGCGCTGACCGCAGAAGTGGTTCGCCTCGCTCACGCGGTTGGCGTGTCGGTTGAGGGTGAACTGGGAACCATCGGACAAACAGGAACGTCGGTAGAAGGTGGTGTTTCACAAGTGACCTACACAGATCCGGCGCAGGCCGCCGATTTTATTGCTCGTACAGGTGCCGACACACTGGCTGTGGCGATTGGTACAGCGCATGGCATCTATCCAAAAGGGATGCAGCCGAAGCTGCAAATGGACATTTTGCGCGACATTGCCGGACGTATTGATATTCCGCTGGTGCTACACGGTGGTTCGGCAAACCCGGACGCGGAGATTGCTGAATCAGTTACGCTCGGCGTCGGCAAAATCAATATCTCCAGCGATATGAAATACGCCTATTTCCAGAAAGTGCGTGAAATTCTCGCTAAAGAGAGCTGGTGGGACCCGAACGTCATCTATCCGGATGCGATTAACGCGGCGCGGGAAGTCATTCGCCACAAAATGAAACTGTTCGGTTCGCTCGGTAAAGCATCACTGTACTAAGCCAGAAGGGCGGGGTGACCCGCCTTTTACGCAACAAGGAACGAGATATGCACTATCTGGGGTTGGATATTGGTGGGACCAAAATCGCCGCCGTTGTCATGGATGCGCATGGCTGGGAGATTCGCCGTTACCGCTGCCCGACGCAAAAGTCGACATATCAACAATTTGTCTCATGCGTTGTGGCGCTTATCGAGCAGATTAGGCGGGACGTTCAACGACCGATGCTGACAGGGATCGCCTTACCCGGCAGTATCTCGCCACTCACTGGCCTGATTAAAAACGCGAATATTCAGGTGATTAACGGTCATGCGTTACAGGCTGATTTGCAGCAATTGCTTGGGCAACCGGTGGTGATAGCCAATGATGGTAACTGTTTCGCGCTATCAGAAGCTTGCGACGGTGCCGGGCAAGATTATGACGTGGTATTTGGTATTACGCTTGGTACGGGCTGCGGCGGTGGCATTGCCATCAAGCAACGACCGTTTATAGGGGCCTGGGGAAATGCTGCCGAATGCGGTCATATCACGTTGCCAGGCTATACGGAGCAGGAAGATGGTCCATCAGTCAGTTGCTATTGCGGCAAACACAACTGCGTGGAGTCGTTTGTTTCCGGCAGCGGTTTTAGTGAACGCTATCAACAGATGACTGGTAACTTGCTCACTCCTGCGGCGATTGTCACCCTGGCACAACGTGGTGATGCTTGTGCCATGCAGCAGGTGGCACGTTTTCGCCAACAGCTTGCCCGCACGCTGGCAACCATCGTTAATGTTGTTGACCCTGGCGTGATTGTGATCGGCGGCGGGCTTTCGAATGTGGAACTGCTTATCACCGATCTGAACGCAGAAGTCGCTCCACTGGTTTTCACCGATCAATTCACCACTCCCATTGTAAAAGCACAGCACGGCGACAGTAGCGGAATGCGTGGCGCTGCCTGGCTTGCTATGCGCAACGGAGAAGCCAATGAAACGTTCACAAATTAATTATGTTATTGATAAAGCACATGCCATTGCGCAGATCTTCCGCGTTTGTTTGCCAGAGTTCGCCTATTTTACGGTGGATGACTGGCTGCAGCGGGAACGGGATAACTGGCAAGAAGTGGTCGACTTACAGCTCGGTTGGGATATCACCGATTTTGGTCGTGGTGATTTCAACCAAACGGGACTAACACTGCTAACGATGCGCAACGGCGCGCTGGGGTCGGCGGCATATCCAAAACCGTATGCTGAGAAAATGTTGCAGATCCAACAAGATCAGCAGACTCCCTGGCATTTTCACACCCACAAAATGGAAGATATCCTCAATCGGGGCGGTGGAGACTTATGCATGCGGTTGGCCTGGGCCAACGAAGCCAATCTCTGTGATGATCAACGAGTCATTACCGTGAGTGTTGATGGTCAGCGGCGTACCATGAAACCTGGTGAAACGCTGGTGCTAAAGCCGGGGCAGGGCATTTGCCTGCCGCCGCGTCTGTATCATCGCTTCTGGGCGGAAAAAGCGTTTGTTCTCGGCTGGGAAATCTCGATGGTAAATGATGACCAACACGATAATTATTTTCTTGAGCCGGGAGGACGTTTTCCGGCGATAGAAGAAGATGAACCGGTGAAATGGTTATTGTGCGGTGAGTATGGAATTTTGCGCTAATAACGGGGAACGCTAGCGCTGATATCCGCTAGCGTCCTTATTTTTACTGCACCGGCTCCGTCGACGTAACTTCACCACTGGAAACTACGCCCGCATTCATGGTTTGAGTCACTTGCTGCTTTGCGGCATTCACGGCATGCAATTGCCCGCTAACCGTAGGTTTCAGCGGGACATTGACCTGAATATCGCCACTGGCGGTAAGCTGAATATTGCCGTCGCCAGTCAACGGTAATTCAGGCCATCCCCAATGTTGCAAAATATTCACCGGCACACCGCGTCCATTCAGGCTGATATGGGTCTGACGTTGTGGCGTTTGTGAAACACTGGCGGTGGCTTCCAGAATGCCTTTTTCAGTAAATGCACTCAGTTCGCTGATATTCACCGTGCTGCTGTTGGCAGTTAGCGCCAGCGACGGACGACGGACATCAACACGATTAAACGTTGCGGCGGCGGCATTCAGATTCGCCGAGCCACTCCAGACGCCCCATTTATGATCGGTAACCAGCGTCAGATTGGCACCGTAACCATCGAGCGCGGTGAGCTGCCACGGGAAGTCAGGGTCGATATCAATGATCAGATTGCGGCTGGCGCTAAATCTCTTCAGTTGCAGGCTGTTTAACCAACCGGGTGTCGTTTCCATCCACAACTGTTGCCAGTTTTTGGGCAAGGTATATTCCAGTCCGGCAATTGCCGCATCATCGAGGATCAGCGTTTTCCCGTCGCGTTGCCAGTTTCCTGACGTTCTGACCATACCCCCTTCCCAGCGGCTGGTGAACTGGCGCAGTGCTACGCCCTGCGGGGAAAATTCCGCGTTTATAATCGGATCAAATAAATGCAGCGAGCCATAAATAAACTCGCTGGCGTTCATCGACAGTTTACCTTCCTGTGTCTGCCAGTCATCTTTACTGAAGGTCATGTTGCGCAAGCTGAGATCGAGGTCGGCCACCGCCCAGTCCGGACCTTGCAAACGAGCGTCGATGACTTCCAGGCGACCAATCTGCAACGACGGGACAGAGCGTAATGGTGCAAAGAAGTCGGTTAGCGATTTTTCGCTTTGTAGACGGATATCCGCCATGCGCAGGTTTTCCACTTGCCAGCTGCCGTCAGCGTTACGCTGCGCGTTTCCGGTTAATGTCCCGCGGGCGATGTCGGCACCCAGGTTAGTCAGCGTAACGCGATCGTTATCAATACTGCCTTCAATCAGTACATTGGTGGCAGGAACATCATTGAGCGAAAGCGATCCGGCACTAAACTGAATCTGTGCCTTCGTACCCAGCACTTTACCGGCTTCTGGTGACCACGGAACCACGCCGCCATTTACCCGCTGCGCGCTCAGTTTCCATTCGCTATTCGGGCTATTAAACGCCATATCACGCAGTTGCAGACGATCGGCTTTAAACGGTAGCGGCGCGGTCTGGTCGGTGAGATTCAGCGTCCCGTTTTCCAGCAGGATGGTATCGACATGGCGTGGTTCGGTCAGTTGCCGACTGCTTAGCGCAATGTCGACACTTTTTGCCACCAGGGTCGCGGGCTGGCCATCACGGCCAAACGTGACGTTCTCCAGCACGATATGAGATGGCGCGGAAAAACGGTGATCCATCGCCCCGAAGGCCAGATGATAGTCGCTATTCTCGGAAACCCATGCGCTGATATGTTCTGCTCCCCAGCGAGTTTGCAGAAGAAAATAGAGGCCAGCGATCACCACTAACAGAGCGATGAGAATGTAGAGAAGCAGCTTCCCAATAAATTTCATGGTCTTCCATCCCGTGAAATGCACATAAGGGAGTTATGCACGATTTACGCGCAATCCTCAAGGCGGGAATGGTGAAAGAGGTGAGACTGCGGCGGTAATTATCTTACCGCCGCCAGTGAATTACTGTTTTTCTGGTGGGAAAATCAGATTCAGCACGATGGCAGTAATACCGCCCGCGGCAATCCCGGAGGAGAGTAGGTTTTTCAGCCATTCAGGGGCAAACTGCAAAATCAGCGGCTGCTGAGACACGCCCAGACCGACCGCCAGCGACAGCGCGATAATCAGAATCGCCCGGCGGTTCAGCGGCTCACGAGAAACGATACGCACACCGGAGGCGGCGATGGTGCCAAACATTACAAGCGTTGCGCCGCCCAGAACCGGTTCTGGAATGTGTTGTACAAAACCGCTCACTGCCGGGAACAGACCCAGCACGATCAACATCAGCGCGACGACAAAACCGACATAGCGGCTGGCAACACCGGTTAACTGGATCACCCCGTTGTTCTGCCCGAAGCAGGAGTTCGGGAAGGTATTAAATACCGCCGAGACAAACGAGTTCAGGCCGTTTGCCAGTACGCCGCCTTTCAGGCGTTTCATGTACAGCGGACCGGACACTGGCTGTTCGGAAACGTCAGAGGTCGCCGTGATATCGCCAATGGTTTCCAGCGAAGTGATCATAAAGACCAGCATCAGCGGCAGCAGCAGACTCCATTCAATGCCAAGACCGTAATAGAGCGGCGTTGGCACCATAATCAGTTCTTGTGTCATCGGTTCGTTGCTTTCTGGCAACATGCCCATAAACCACGCCAGCGCATATCCGGCCGCCATCGCAATCACCAGTGAGGCCACGCGTAAGTAAGGGTTACGTTGACGGTTAAGCAGGATAATTAAGGCTAAGACCACGCCTGCCAGCAGCAGATTTTTCGGTGCGCCGAAGGTGTTATCGCTCATGGCTGCGTAACCGCCGCCAATGGAGGTCAGCCCAACCTGAATTAGCGACAGGCCGATAATCATCACCACAACGCCAGAAACCAGCGGCGTAATAATGCGGCGCGCCAGATGCAGAACGCGGGAGATCACCATCTCGGTACAACTTGCCAGCATCAACGTGCCGAACAAAGCTGCCATCATGGTAGGAACATCAGCACCACCGGTCTTCAGCGCTGTGCCGCCCATAATCAGCGGAGCAACAAAGTTGAAGCTGGTGCCCTGAATAGACAACAACCCGGAGCCAACCGGACCCCAGGCCTTAATTTGAATAATCGATGCCACACCGGAGGCAAACAGCGACATACTAATAATGTGTTGCGTGTCTTGTGCCGGTAAACCCAGCGCCTGGCAGATTAATAGCGCTGGCGTGATCACCGCAACGAACATCGCCAGCAAATGCTGACAGGCGGCAAACAGGGTTTGAGGAAGCGGCGGACGATCTTCAAGACGGTAAATCAGTTCGCTGTTTTGAGTCTGCGCAACCGGTTGCGCATTTTCTGACTCGAGGGTGGAAACAGACATCGAAAACAATCCCGTGGTAGCAAAGCGGGCATTTTAGCTGACCGAAAGAGAAAAGCAAACGTTTGCCACATCCTCATCTAAATATTTAAATGAGATAAATGTACTTTTTTATATAACTTTTAGTTGTTTTCTGCTTAAAATCCATGCCATTTTTCTAGTTTCAGCTAAGAATTCGAACCAGGAAAGCATGACTCGATACTCGTCATATTTCGCCTTACTGCAAATGCGCGATGAAGTATGACGAGTATGAAAGAGTGATGCGGACACAAAGGAGTAACTATGTTTCATCTCGATACTTTAGCAACGCTTGTTGCCGCAACGCTGACGTTGCTGCTCGGGCGCAAGTTGGTCCATTCCGTCTCCTTTTTGAAAAAATACACCATACCGGAACCTGTTGCGGGTGGTTTATTAGTGGCGCTGGCGCTGCTGATACTGAAAAAAAGCATGGGCTGGGAAGTCAACTTTGATATGTCCCTGCGCGATCCGTTGATGCTGGCTTTCTTCGCCACCATTGGCCTGAACGCCAACCTTGCCAGTCTGCGAGCTGGTGGGCGTGTGGTGGGGGTTTTCCTGATTGTGGTTGTTGGCCTGTTGGTGATGCAAAATGCCATTGGCATTGGTATGGCTAGCCTGTTAGGGCTTGATCCGCTGATGGGGCTGCTGGCCGGTTCTATTACGCTTTCGGGCGGTCACGGTACGGGTGCTGCATGGAGTAAATTGTTCATTGAACGTTATGGCTTCACCAATGCGACAGAAGTGGCGATGGCCTGTGCAACGTTCGGTTTGGTGCTGGGCGGGCTGATCGGTGGCCCGGTGGCGCGTTATCTGGTGAAACACTCCACCACACCGAACGGTATTCCGGATGATCAGGAAGTTCCGACTGCGTTCGAGAAGCCGGATGTGGGCCGCATGATCACCTCGCTGGTGCTGATTGAAACTATCGCGCTGATTGCTATCTGCCTGACGGTGGGGAAAATTGTTGCGCAACTTTTGGCTGGTACTGCTTTTGAACTACCGACCTTTGTCTGTGTACTATTTGTTGGCGTGATTCTGAGCAACGGTCTGTCAATGATGGGCTTTTACCGCGTCTTTGAGCGAGCGGTATCCGTGCTGGGTAACGTAAGCCTGTCGTTGTTCCTGGCGATGGCGCTGATGGGGCTGAAACTGTGGGAGCTGGCTTCGCTGGCGTTGCCGATGCTGGCGATTCTGGTGGTACAGACCATCTTCATGGCGTTGTATGCCATCTTCGTTACCTGGCGCATGATGGGCAAAAACTACGATGCGGCAGTGCTGGCTGCGGGTCACTGTGGCTTTGGCCTTGGTGCGACACCAACGGCAATCGCTAACATGCAGGCGATCACTGAACGCTTTGGCCCGTCGCACATGGCGTTCCTGGTCGTGCCGATGGTCGGTGCGTTCTTTATCGATATCGTCAATGCGCTGGTGATTAAGCTGTATTTGATGTTGCCGATTTTTGCCGGTTAACCGATGAAGCGGCGGTCTTCTCACCGCCGCTTTTTACGCATTCGAGTAACGTTCTGTTTCTGGCATCCAGCGTTCTATCAGGGCTTTTGCCTGTTGTGGGTAACGTTCGTGAATATGTCGCGCCAGGCGCTGAACTTCCGGGATCATCGCCTGATCGCGCAGTAAATCCGCCACTTTAAATTCAGCATTCCCCGTCTGACGTGTACCTAACAATTCGCCAGGGCCGCGAATCTCCAGATCTTTCTGTGCAATCACAAAACCATCGTTGCTGTCGCGTAGTACCTGCAGGCGGATTTGCGCGGTTTTGGAGAGCGGCGTTTTGTAGAGCAGCACGCAGTGAGAGGCCACCGCGCCACGACCCACGCGGCCACGTAACTGGTGTAACTGCGCCAGACCCAGACGCTCCGGGTTTTCGATAATCATCAGACTGGCATTGGGTACATCAACACCGACTTCAATGACAGTAGTGGCAACCAGCAGGTGTAGTTCACCTTGTTTAAACGACGCCATCACCGCCTGTTTCTCGGCGGGTTTCATCCGTCCGTGTACCAGGCCAACATTCAACTCTGGTAGCGCCAGTTTCAACTCTTCCCAGGTCGCTTCCGCCGCCTGCGCTTCCAGTAATTCCGACTCTTCAATCAACGTACAAACCCAGTACGCCTGACGCCCTTCAGTCATACAGGCGTGGCGCACGCGGTCAATGATATCGGTACGGCGGGTATCAGGAATAGCGACCGTAGTCACTGGCGTGCGGCCTGGTGGCAGCTCATCTATCACCGAGGTATCGAGATCGGCATACGCAGTCATCGCCAGCGTGCGGGGGATGGGCGTGGCGGTCATGATCAACTGATGCGGATGGAAGCCCTGCTGCTGGCCTTTCTCCCATAACGCCAGACGCTGATGTACGCCAAAACGATGCTGTTCGTCGATAATCACCAGCGCCAGGCCGTTAAACTGCACCTGTTCCTGGAAAATGGCGTGCGTACCAACAATCATCTGCACCTGACCGCTGGCGATGGCTTCTTGCTGAGCCAGTCGTGCTTTACCTTTCTGTTTTCCGGCGAGCCAGCCTACTTCGATACCGAGCGGTGCAAACCAGTTACGAAAGTTATTGGCGTGCTGCTCGGCGAGTAATTCGGTTGGTGCCATCAGGGCCACCTGTTTGCCGTGGGCAACCGCACGCAACGCGGCGAGGGCAGCGACCAGCGTTTTACCGGAACCTACATCGCCCTGCACCAGACGCATCATCGGCACATCCAGCGCCATATCGCGCTCGATCTCCGCCACTACGCGTGCCTGTGCGCCCGTTGGCTTGAACGGTAAGGCGGCGAGGAGTTTATTTTTCAGCGCGTCATTGGCGCTCAGCGGCTGAGCATGAAAACGTTGTGCACCGGCACGTAACGCCAACATGCTGAGGTTGTGCGCCAGCAACTCTTCCAGAATCAGCCGGCGTTGTGCCGGATGCTGCCCGGTTTCGAGATCGCTAAGCTGTAGCGTCGGCGGCGGGCGGTGCAAAGTGCGCAACGCTTCCGGTAGCGTCATCATTCCTTGTGACAGTTCCGGCGGCAGGAGTTCTTCAATGGCGCATGTGTCGAGCAGATCCAGCGCCTGGTCGGTTAATTTACGCAGCGTAGCCTGCTTTACGCCTTCCGTAGTTGGGTAAACCGGCGTGAGCGTTTCCTGTAACTCTGGCGTGCTGAGATCGCCCTGTACGCGGTATTCCGGGTGGATCATCTCCGCACCATATTTGCCGCGCTTTGCTTCGCCATAGGCCAGCACGCGGCGGCCTGTCGCCAGGCTATTTTTCATTGCCGCATTGAAGTTGAAAAAGCGCATAGTGAGAATGCCGGAACCGTCGCTGATCTGGCAGGTCATCATCCGCCGACCGCCGAAGGAGATATTGCAGTTCAGCACTTCGCCTTCCACCGTGGCATAAACACCCGGCAGTAGTTCACCGATGGGGTAGAGATGTGTGCGATCTTCGTAGCGCAGAGGAAGGTGTAAGAGCAAATCCTGTACGGTATGCAGGTTGATTTTCGCCAGCTTGTTACTAAGCGCTGCGCCAACGCCCGTTAGGGAACTGAGCGGGACAGCATCTAACAGGCGACCTTTCATCGCGCTTACCCTGCGGCCTGCATGGTGGACCACCAGTCAGCATCGGCTTCAATCTCGCCTTGCTGATTAACGTGGGGGTAGGGCAGACCTTTGCGTTTTGCGACTTTCGCCAGCACCGGATAGCCGCCTTCAAACAGCAGGCGTTGTTGCTCGGCTTCCGGCAACATGCTGTTTTCACGCAGGTACATGCCCGCATTTTGCCGCTGGCGCTGGGCTTCGTAAAGAATGAGGGCTGAGGCAACGGAAACATTCAGCGACTGCACCATGCCGATCATCGGAATGATGATATCCTGATCCGCCAGGGCCAACGCTTCCTGCGTGATGCCCGTTTTCTCCTGTCCCATCAAAATACAGGTCGGGCGAGTGTAATCAATTTCGCGGAAATCAACAGCGTTATCAGAAAGATGGGTTGCCAGAATCTGCATGCCCTGGCCTTTCAGATGAGCGACGGCATCGCCAATGGTGCGGTGCGTTTTCACCTGTACCCAGCTGTTACTACCCG
>OGQT01003289.1_pt1 | contig 10448 bp, 9 predicted proteins | sample 1553261 | NCBI WGS metagenome assembly OGQT01 (sample SAMEA2579992, study PRJEB22360) | human gut metagenome | biome: human gut; feature: human-associated habitat; material: faeces | place: Denmark | collected 2008/2010
GCAGCAGTCCGTTGAGTGCGAACGAACCGCATACACAGGGTGCGGCGACCAACAACGGCGTCAGGTATTGCACGGCGTATGGGGCGATTGTCGAGGTCGATCCCAGCATGACGACCAGCGGCCGCAGGGTCAGCAATCCGATTGTGGCAATCACCAAACCGGAGAGCACCGCACCCGCGAAGCCCACGGCCAGTAGTCGGGAGGCGCGCTCATTGTTCTGTTTGCCGAGTTCGCGGCTCATCGAGTTGCCCGCGCCGTTGCCAAAGAAGAAGCCGAGCGCCTGCATCACGGTCATGATGGAGAACGCGATGCCGATGGCACCGGACTGCGCGGTGCCGAGCTGACCAATAAAGAACGTGTCCGTGAGATTGTAGGCGGTGGTCACCAAGTTGGAGATGACGGCCGGCAAACACAGTTTGAGAATCAGCGGCTTGACCGGCTGCCCGGTCATCTGCCGATATTTCGCGTCCGCGCTTGCGCGTCTAATGCCATGAATCTGCACCATGGACGGCTATCCTACTCGCGCAGGGTCCTATGCAAAGGCGCGTTACCGCCATACGAGTCAGCGCAGATACCGCCCGGTGATGCTGTTCGGATTGGCCGCGATTTGTTCCGGCGTTCCGGTGGCGACGATGCGTCCGCCGCTTTCGCCACCGTCCGGACCCATGTCGATGATCCAGTCCGCATTGGCGATCACGTCAAGGTCATGTTCGATGACCACGACTGTTGCGCCGCTCGCCACGAGCCGGTCGAACACGCCCAGCAGCACGCGCACGTCGAACGGGTGCAGACCGATGGTCGGCTCATCGAACACGAATACCGCGTCCGATTGGGCCTTGCCCATTTCGCTGGCGAGTTTCAGCCGCTGGGCTTCGCCGCCCGAAAGCGCCGGCGTCGGTTCGCCGAGCGTCAAGTAGCCGAGGCCCAAGTCGTGCAGGGTGGTCAGACGTGCGTGAACCTTCTTGAGGTCGCCGGTCACGGACAGCGCCTGGTCCACACTCATTGCCATGAGTTGGGGCAAACTCAACGAAAGGCGAGATTCTCCCTTAACCGCACGCCGAATCGCATCAGCTTCGGGCGCGTACCGGGAGCCGCAGCAATCCGGGCATTCGATGGTCACATCCGGCAGGAACTGCACGTCGAGCGAGATCGAACCGGTGCCGTCGCACGTAGGGCAACGCAGTCGGCCGGTATTGTATGAGAAATCGCCGGCCTTCCAGCCGCCCGTCTTAGCCGCCTCACATCGGGCAAAGGCGCGCCGCAATTCGTCGTGAATATCGGCATAAGTGGCCACGGTAGAACGCACGTTCGCGCCGATCGGCGTGGCATCGATGAGATTCGCACGACGGATGCCCTCGGTCTCAAGCTCGCGCACGTGTTCCGGCAACAGCTCCCCCGCCGCCTGCGCTTTGAGTGCGGGAATCAGCGATTCGAGTACCATCGTGGTTTTGCCGGAGCCGGAGACGCCGGTCACCGCCACGCGCCGGCCGCGCGGGATATCAACGTCCAACGGTTTGACCGTATGCAGCTGACTGGTTGTCATGCGGATGTGGCCAAGGCTGAACACTTGCGATTCGGCCACACGCTCACGTATACGCGCACTCACCTGGTCGGATAGGAACGGCGCAATGCGACTACTGGGGTTCGCCGCCACCTCGCCGACCGTGCCTTGCGCGATCACATGCCCGCCTTCGGCACCGGCAACCGGCCCCATTTCGATAAGATGGTCACACGCTTTGAGTACACGCACATCATGGTCCACGACCACCACGGAATTGCCGTCCGCCACCAAGTCGTGCATCACGCCGAGCAGCCCGTCCACGTTCGAGGGATGAAGACCGATGGATGGCTCGTCGAGCACATACAGCACGCCGATGGTGCGGTTGCGCACGGCCCGGGCGAGCTGCACACGCTGGCGTTCGCCGGTCGAAAGCGTGGCGCCGGCGCGGTCAAGCGCCAGATAGCCGAGGCCCAGATCGAGCAGCCGTCGGGCCACATCCAAGAACGATTCGCAGATGTTGGCGGCCATCGGCCGCATGTCGGCGGGCAGGGATTCCGGCACTCCGCGCACCCAATCCGCCGCCGCGTCCAAGGTCATCGCGCCGGCTTCGGCCAAGTTCAGCCCGCGCACATGCGGGGCCCGGGCGGCGACGCTCAGTCGTGTGCCGCCGCAGTCGGCGCATGGGCCTTCCTTGAGGAACCGGACCACACGCTTCAGGCCCTTCTCGTCCTTGGCTTTGGCGAGCGCGTTCTCCACCGTGTACACGGCGTTGAAGTAGGTGAAGTCGAGTTCGGCGAAATCGTCGCCTTTCTTCGGCTTGTAAAGAATATGCTTTTTGACGGCCGGCCCGTTGAATACGATGTCGCGTTCTTCGGGTGTGAGTTCGTTGAACGGCACGTTGGTGCGCACGCCCATCGCGCCGCACACCTGTTTCATGAGGTCCCACATGAGCGAACCCCATGGCAGCACCGCGCCGTCGTCGATGCTTTTCGACTCGTCCGGGACCAGGGCCGCGCGGTTTACTTCGCGCACGATGCCGGTGCCGGAGCAGGTCGGGCAGGCGCCGGCCGAGTTGAAGGCGAGCAATTCGGCGCCGGGCGCGTGGAATTCCTTGCCGCAGCCAGCACAGGTGATGGGCAGGCCGGCCGCCACGTTCAGCGTCGGTTCATTGCGCGCCCCGCAATGCGGGCACACGTGCGAGGCGACGCGGGAAAACAGGAGTCGCAGGCTGTTGAGCAATTCGGTCATCGTGCCGAACGTCGAACGGATGCCGGGCACAGTGGGCCGCTGGTGCAGGGCCAGCGCGGCCGGCACATGCAGCACTTCGTCCACCTGGGCGCGGCTGGCTTGAGTCAGTCGACGGCGCGTGTACGTGGACAGCGCTTCCAAGTAGCGCCGCGAACCTTCCGCATACAGCACGCCGAGCGCCAGAGAGCTTTTGCCCGAACCGGAGACGCCGGCCACGCCCACCAGTTCGCCCAGCGGAATGTCGATGTCGATGTTCTTGAGGTTATGCACGCGCGCACCGCGCACCTCAATCGCCTGCGGCCGTTGATCGTCGCTCATGCTCGGCACTGCTCCGCCGCCGCAAGGTCGGCTTTCAGGGCGGAAGACAGTTCATCGAGCAGCGGCAGCCATCGATCCGCACGCACCGAGCAAATGCGGCGGGTGGCGTCTTTGCTGATTTCGATGAATCCGGCTTGTTCCAGCAGTTTGATGTGATGGGACACGGCCGTGCGGGACAGTGCCGACGATTCGGCCAGCTCCCCCACCGTCTGCGGCCCATGGCACACCAATTGCACCAGCAACTGCTGCCGGTTCGGATCCTTCAGCGTCTCGAACAGCGGAACGCATTGGTTGAGGATTTCCAGGCTCCTGATCGGCTGGTCACATGCCTCGTGGCCTGCCGCCGCGCTATCTGACCTCTGTTCAAGTGTCACGCCGTCACCTCTTTCTCGACTTCGCCCTTGGCTGCCGCCGCCTGAGTTTCATGGTCTCCAGTATCATCACGGCCAACGACGGCGGCTGAACGCCGGACGAGAATCTTTCGTCTTGGGCACCGTCCGCCACCTGCAATCCGATTCCCCAGTTTCACTGATGGCCTTTGCGCCGGCGCGGTGTCAGCGCACCCATGCCATGCTGTTTCAGCGCGAATAGCAGCGCGCATGCCGCCGATGCGCGAATCCGGTTCCTTGCTGGTCGGGCTGGTCGGCGAGCGGCTGAATCTTGATTCGGCGTCGCGGCATCCGATCATCCTCCGGCGCTACGCGCTCTCAGCGGGGATTAAAGCAAAAAGGACCTCGTGAACTGGTTTTGATCAGGCCCCTCTATGCTGGACTGTCTGAATGACGACGAGCTGCACACCCTATACGGCTACCTGCAGCGCATCATCGACGCCTCCTCCGACGGCGTACCGGCTTCGACCGCCGAGGACGCCAAGAAGCGAGCGCTACTTATCGAGCACCCCAAGCGCAGGCACATGACGGCCGACCGCGCATAATTCGCGAACAGCCCACACAACTTTGCGGCCACGCAAACGACGGCCGCGCAATCGTTCAATCATTTAGTTACAAGGTCATCCAGCCTCACGATCATCCAGCTCCCCTTACAAGCACGTCCAATTCACCATTTACACGGCATTTTGCACCAAAACCCTACTTTAAAATGCGGCATTTTGCACCAAAGCCCCATTTTGAAATGCGGCATTTTGCACATACAAGGCAGAAAATGCTACCCTCATAAGGGATTCGGAAAGGAGCTGCCATGCTTGAGCGCAAAATCTCGGACGATCTGCTGGAATGGAAGCGGAGCGGTACCGGCAAAGCACTGCTGCTGACCGGCGCTCGCCAGATCGGCAAGAGCTACGCGGTACGCGAGTTCGCCAAGCACGAATACGCCCATTACCTTGAAATCAACCTGTACGAGAACAAGCAGGCGGCCCGAGCGCTCGCATCGGCGAACGACGTGCAGGAGTTCATCAGCCGCCTTACCTTGTTCTCACCTTCAACGCTCATTCCCGGTGATACGTTGATTTTCATCGACGAGGTGCAAGAGGCACCGGATGTGATGACCATGGTCAAGTTTCTGGTGGCCGATGGCCGTTTCGATTATGTGTTCTCCGGTTCCATGCTCGGCACTGAGTTCAAGGGCGTACGCTCCTACCCCGTTGGCTCGGTCATCGAAAAAACCATGCGTCCCATGGATTTTGAGGAATTCTGTTGGGCCATCGGCGTACAGAAGTCGACACTTGAAAACATCCGAGAATCCTGCCGGTCGGTCACGCCAATCGACCGGTACATTCACGATGCAATGATGACGAACTTCCGCACCTATCTGGTAGTCGGCGGCATGCCGGAAGTCGTGCAACGTTTTCTGGACACCAAGGGTGATTTGGCGGCTGTGCGCGCGGTGCAGAACGAGTTGAACCGGCAATATCGCCACGATATTTCGCAGTACGCAGGCAATCGCGCATTGCAGGTGCAGGAGATCTTCGACCAGCTCCCCACTCAGCTGATTGACGGTAACGGCAGATTCGCCGTCTCCTCCATCAGCCCCGGTGCTCGGTACGACCGCAATCAGAAGGATTTTCTTTGGCTTGTCGATGCGGGTGTGGCATTGAAAACCAACTGCGTCACCGAGCCGAAAACACCATTGAAACGCACGGCGCAATCACCGAAGTTCAAACTGTACCAGTCTGATACCGGTATGCTCATGGCACGATACCCGCAACCGACCGCGCAAGCCGCATACCTTGATGATTCCTCACCGAATCTGGGTGCCATCTACGAGAACGTGATTGCTCAGGAGCTGACGGCGCAAGGCATTCCGCTGTATTACTACATGGCAAAGAAACATGGTGAAGTCGATTTCATCGCTGACACGAACGCCGATTCTGTGATGCCGTTCGAGGTCAAGTCGGGGCGCAGCTACCGCACGCACGCCGCCATCGACGCCGTATTGGCCAATGCCGAATATCGCATCTCGCAGGGCGTGGTGCTGTCCCGCTCCAATATTGCGCAGGACGGCGGAACAACCTATCTTCCGCTGTATGCCACGTACTGCTTGCGAGATGTCTGCAATCTGGCCTCACCCTCGACCGTCAGCACCATCGGCGACTTTTCGCTGACGGTGCACCCCGTGTAGGCTTCGCATCGGTGCGCGCTTTACCACTGCGCGCACAGGGCGTTGAAGGCGTCATCGAGGCTCGCGCCAAGCCGGCGGGCCTCGTCGGCATAGGTCTTGGCCGCGCGCACCAGCGGTTCGGGAATCGGCTTGACCCGTTTTACACGCGCCGCGCGGCCGGCACCGGTGTCGATGATGCCGCAGTCGGCGAGTTCGGTGTACGCCTTGGCCACGGTTCCCGACGCGATGCGCAGTGTCCACCGGTTCGCCGGAATCGGCCTACCAGACCGGCACCCCGGCCACTACCCCATCGAGCAGCTGCTTATTCCGATCGAGGGCACGGCTTATACATCGGCGCGACCTGACTCAAGCCGTTCGCCACGTGCGGCGCTTTCGGCATCACCGACGAGGCCCTCGCCCAGTCCGCTGCACAGTACAAGGCACTGCTCGCCGAGTAACAGGTGACCGGTTTGCGTCACCACAATCGTTCAGCGTAAACCGCGTCAGACACATCACAACGTCCGTATGTATGCGGCCCTACAAAGGGGACGCATACATACGGACGTTAAATACCACTGCGGTAAACCCCGTCACACCACGCGATTAGAACCGGATCAACGCCTTAATAACTTTGCGCTGGTCCATGGCCTCATAAGCGTCCTGAATATGGTCGAGGTCATATTCGGCGGTGAACACGCGGCCAGGGTTAATCTCGCCTTTAAGCACCGCATCCAGCAGACCACCGTCAATATCGTAGTGGCGCACGGGAGCCGGGCCGCCCTTGATGCCGATGTTGCCGTAGAACGTGCCTTCGGCGCTGATCTCCACGTCGTGCGGCAGACCCACACGACCAATCACGCCACCGCGGCGAATCAGGCCAATCGCCGTGTCGAAGGACTGCTTGGAGCCCACGCATTCGAGCACCGCGTCCGCACCATAGCCACCGGTCATCTCCAGCACCTTGTCAATAGCCTCTTGGCCACGCTCGGGCACGATATCAGTCGCACCGAATTCGCGGGCGAGCGCCGCGCGATCCTCGTGACGGCTCATGGCAATAATGCGCGTGGCACCACGCATCTTGGCGGCAATCACACCGCACAGGCCGACTGCACCATCGCCCATGACCACGGCTGTGTCACCGGGCTTGACCTCGGCAGAAACCGCCGCGTGATAACCGGTGGACATCACATCGGAAATGGTCAGCAGCGATGCGAGCTGTTCATCGGAATAATCTTCCGGTGAACCGGGCACCTTGACCACGGTGCCGTCCGCCTCGGGCACACGCAGGTATTCGGCCTGACAAGCGGAGAAGTAGCCCCCGTGCGGGCACACGGATTCGAAGCCGGCCTTGCACACCGGGCACTTGCCGCAGCTGTACGGGAATGGCACGACCACGAAATCACCTGGCTTAACGGATTCGACCGCCGCGCCAGTCTCCTCGACCACGCCAATGGCTTCGTGGCCCACCTGACTGTGTGCGGCCTGTCCGCTCAGCCCACGGAAGAACCACAAATCAGAGCCGCATACACAGGTGCGCACCATGCGAATCACGATGTCATCATCCTGCTGAAGTGCCGCCTTCGGCACCTCTTCCACGGCCATCTTGCCAGGCTCAACGAAAATCGCAGCTTTCATGGTTTCAGACATATTCACAACTCCTTGTTTCCGGCACCGAGCGATTAGGGCCCGTTATCCTCATGTTCCATTAAACGACAATCGACATGTATTAACCAATAGCCATAAACCATGTTGAGCCATACCCACGAGGTATGGAAGCAACCAAGCAATTCATCTACGTGCTTTATCGCCTCACGGCAACCAAGTTCATCGGCATTGCAGAAGTCTCTTGCCGAAATCCACCGCGATAGGCCAATATCCGAGATACTGCTGCCGTTTGTTGTCGCCGCCACGAGTAGGCTAAGGAACCGGCGATGGAACCCGCCTGAACTCGTTTCGAACCGCACACTGCTGATAGTTCCTACACACGATTTGATATTGCATGGAATCGTTGTGTCTTCAGCAGGATTCAGCGGTTTCCGGAAAGGCTATTATGGATTCGCAATCCCCATCCGCAGACGCTAGACCGAGCGTACGTACGGTCACTTCCCCGACTCGCAAACTTCCCGACATTCATCTTGATATTGCGTTAGTCGCCTTCTGCGGCGGCGCCATCGGCACCGCAATTCGCTATGCGTTTGCTCAAATTCCCGCAGCCGGCAGCTTCCATACCGGCACGTTCGTGGCCAACATGCTGGCCTGCTTCTGCTATGCAGGGTTGACCGCTTACTTGGCCGGCGCTTCCCGGTTCGGCGCACGTTCCAAAGAACTTGCCAGTCGCGGACTCGGCATGGGCGTATGCGGTGGTTTGTCTACGATGTCGACACTCGCGCTGGAAGGTTTTACCGCAATCCGCGACGGTCAGGTGGCGGCCGGCATTGCCTATCTACTGGTGACGTTCGCGCTGGGTCTGGTTTGTGCGTCTGCCGGCGTGTGGGCAGGAACGCATCTGGCCGGCTCCTCGAACGTATCCGCCGAAGCGTCCGCTGATACGAATGCCGCTACGACCAGCAAGGGAGGTAAGGCGTGATGACCGTATTCCTACCAATCTTGGTCTGCCTGTGCGGCGGCGTAGGCGCCTCCTGCCGCTATCTGCTTGACGTGACCATCAAAACGTACTGGCAGCGCGCATTCCCACTTTCCACGTTCACCATCAATCTCATCGCCGGATTCCTAGCCGGTTTGGTCGCGGCGCTGGCACTCGGCGGGACACTTGATGAACCATGGCGGCTAGTGCTGGCCACCGGTTTCCTCGGCGGCTTCTCCACGTTCTCGACCGCAATCAACGAAATGGTGACGCTCTTCCGCAAACACCGCTACCCCACCGCAGCGGCCTATCTGGTGCTGTCGCTGGGTGTGCCGGTCGTTGCTGCGGCCTGCGGTTTTCTCGTCTGACCGCCACGCCGATTCCCGACGCGGTCAGCGGTATCATTGCGAGGTCGAACGTCACAGGTACATCCGGGAGGTATATGGGCATGGCGAACAATGGAGCGGATGTGAAGCCGAATCAAGGTGTGGGCGCCACAAATACCTCGACCACAACGAATACTGCGGAAAATACCGTGGGCACGGCAACCCCGAAGCAAAATGGACTCGCCGTGCTGGGCAAGTATGTGGGTGTTTCCGCCACGCAGACCATTGTGGAGTATGCGACGTTCGCCATTCTGCACTTGATCGGCGTACCCTCACAGATCGCCAACGGCATCGCCGTGGTGTGTTCGGCGACCTACAACTTCGTGATGAACCGCAACGTGACATTCAAATCGTCCAGCAACTTCACCCGTTCCGTGGCGCTGTTCGTGCTGCTGTGGATCTGGAACTTCACGTTCAGCACGCTGCTGATCGGCTGGATGCCGGGTGCGACCGGGCTGAGTCCATATGTGGTGAAGTTCATTGCGATGGCCTGCCAGTTCGGCTGGGGTTATCCGTTGTGCAAGTACGTGATTTTTAGGTGACACATTCCAATTGCTCACTGTCGTTCGCCTTCGCCTATTTGTATTTGGAGCGCTTATCAGAAGAACAGCATCGCAACACCTGCAGCGAAGCACATGAGCAGAATCGATGTCAGGAAGCTGGCGAGCATCGGCTTCTTGCCCTTGGAAGCGATGGCCTTGAAGTTCACGTTGATGCCGAGCGCGGCCATGGCCATGCCGAGCACGATGTACGCAAAGTCCACGAGCTGCGGGGTGATGGAGGTGACGAACGGTACGAAGGTGCCGATAATCGAAGCGCCGATGAAGCCGAGCATGAACCACGGGAAGGCCACGGTCTTCTTGCCGGTGCTCTGAACCTCGGAATGCTTCTTCTCCCACCAGATGGCGATGATGATGGCCGCGAACACAAGCATGAGCACGCGGGAAAGCTTCATGATGGTGGCGATGTCCACCGCGCCGAACGCGTCGCCGCCCGCGACCGCGTGGGCGATTTCGTGCAGGGAAGCACCGGCGGTGATGCCCAGCTGGTCCTTGGTCATGCCGGTCAGCGGGCCGAGCGCGATCTCCAGCAACGCGAACACAGTACCCATAATGGCTACGATGGCCACGGCCATGGTCACGTCGTTGTCCTTCTCGTCCTGCTTGTCCTCAGGCACCTTGATGGAACCGGCCAGGCCCATGACGGCGGCCGCACCGCAGATGCCGGTGCCACCGGCGGTCAGGATGGCGAGCATCGGGTCGACACCGAGTTTGCGGGCGATGGCATAGCACACGATGATGGTCAGCGTAACGACCACAGCGGCGATCGGCAGACACTTGATGCCCTGCGTGAACAGCACGGCGAGGTTGAGCTTGAAACCGAGCAGGATGATGCCGAGGCGCAGCAGCTTGTTGGAAATCAGGCCAGCGGCGTCCTTGACGCCTGCCTTGCGGCCATCATTGGAACCGACGTAGGCACTGCGGATCGGGAACTGGATGATCATACCGATGAGCAGCGCGATGATGAGCGCGCCGAACAGGCTGAATCCGGGGAACTGCTTGAGCCAGGAGGCGAACAGCGAGGCCAGCAGAGTCAGAACACCAATGAACAGCATGTCAACGGTGGCAATGCGCTTCCACCATTTTGTACAGAACTCTCTCATGATGTCTATTGAAGCTCAAGCGTTTACATCGGTCAAATCATTGCAACCAATACATATCATCGATTTTGTCGATACCTAATTGATCTCCCTCTGATGAGGGAGGTGGCCGCCGCAGGCGGACGGAGAGAGAGAAACAACGTTCGAGACCTCCCCTCAGTCGACTATCTGACTACCCGCGCAGCGCAGCAATAA
>OGQT01003301.1_pt1 | contig 10411 bp, 8 predicted proteins | sample 1553261 | NCBI WGS metagenome assembly OGQT01 (sample SAMEA2579992, study PRJEB22360) | human gut metagenome | biome: human gut; feature: human-associated habitat; material: faeces | place: Denmark | collected 2008/2010
TCCCATCATTCCCCTGGGGGGGCCACGAACCGGGGGAACCCGCCAGTCGTGCCCGAATTAGTGGAGGAATCGGTGCCGGTCGAACCATCGGTGGATCCATCGGTGTTGGAATCGGTTGAGGAGTCGGTGCCGGTTGAGCCGGACGTGCTTGAATCGGTGCCGTCGTTGGACGAGCCGGATGTGGAGTCCTTGGTGTTGGAATCATTCGAACCGTCGGTAATGCCCGGCTGCGGCAGTCCGTTATTCTGATTGGACGTGTCGGTCTGCGTTTTGGTGTCGGTTTGCGTGGGCGTGGTGGACGGAGTGATGATATGGTCCGTGCCACGGCCCTGCGTGACCAGCATGACGATGCCGGCGGTTACTGCCACGGCGAGCAGGCCGGATACCAGCGTGACGATAATGGCGGTGCGCTTCGAATTATGGGAGCGGGCCTTGCGCAGTTCATTGACCGAATAGGTTCGTCCGTTCGCTCGATTGGACACGACTTCGCGCGGCTTGCGCGCGGTGGAAACGGTATTGACCATGCCGGTCATCGTCGTATCGGACTCGGATTCGGCTGCCTTATCGGACTTATTGTCCGTAGTGTCATCGTCATTGCCGGAAGACGAGGCCGACTGTAGTTTCTCACCGGAGGCGGTGAGTATGTTTTGATAGATTTTGGTGGCCACCGCGGAGACGATGTAGCTGGCTGCCGCGCCGATTACCGAGCCGGCGATACCGATTTTCGATGCCAGTAAGAATGAGGTGACGGCGGCAAGGGTGCCCGCCACGATGGATGAGAGGGAAAGACCTTCGAAAAACTTCTTCACAAGACACGACCGTAAAGTGTCGGGCTGGAAGGTTGCTTAAGGCTCGGTGATACCGAGAGGATGCCTACACGAGACCTTCAAAACCTAGCCAGCGGAATGTGGAATGACTCAAAAATATGGTGCCGATGAGCAGTGGGAATCAGCGCAAAGTGGCGCAAAGTAGCGCAAAGAACAACCGAAATTGGTTCGCTTGGAGCGAAAACGACGTTCAGCAGAACGTCATGCAGCCCAAGCGAAGCTGCCGTTGCCGGCACCCAACTCGAAATGCAGTTTGGCGATGCCAAGTCCGATTTCCGATTGCACGCCTTCAAGAGCCTCGGCCTTCACCGTAACGGTTCAGGGCAATGGAGAACCCATGACCATCCATGGCCGAAACTGAATCGTCAGTTCCGGTGCAGCGACTGTTTGGTCGGCTTGATTACCGACATCAGCACGGCGACGAAGATCAGCGCAAAGCCCACCAGTGAACTCCACATGATTGTCTCGCCCCAGAACAGCGCGGAGAACGTGACAGCGAACAGACTTTCCGTACACATGATGATTGACGCCTGCGAGGCAGGCACGTGAGCCAGACCGATGTTCTGCATGATCTGGGCACTCATCGTGGCGCCGAGGAACAGATAGAGCACGCTGGCCACTACTGAGGGTGCCAGCCAGCTGGCGTTCGGCATGGGTTCGGTGAACAACGCGCCGATGATGAACAATACGCCGGCAACGCCGAACTGCACAAAAGTGACGGCGATAGGGTCGAAACGTTTGGTGTAGACGCCAAGGCAGGTTAGATTGAACGAGAAGATGACCGCGGTGGCGATGGTCAGCCAGTCGCCGGCGCTCAGTGACAGCGACCCGCCCGGTTCCAGTGAGACGAAGCCGACGCCGATCAGACAGATCACGCCGGCGACCAGATTGATGGCCTTCGGGCGGGTTTTTGAAATAATCCACGTGGCGAACGGGGTGAGTACGCAGTAGGCGGCCGTCAGGAACGCGCTGCGGCCCGGTTCAATGGTCTGCAGGCCGATGGTCTGGGTGACCATCGTGCCCCAGTAGGTCAGGCCCACCACGAGCGCCGGCACAATGATTTTCGGCGTCAGATACGGCACGATGTGCTTATGGAACAAGGCCAGCATGCACAGGCAGGCGCCGATCATGCGCAGACCCATCAGCCATTGGGGCGGAATCGCCTCCATGGCGAATTTGGCGAGCAGATAGCTGCCACCCCATAATGCAGCGCAGCCCAGCAACATGAGTCGGGCGAGATTTGGGGGAAAGTTGCGGGACCAGCGGCTGCGCAGCTTGCTGAAACGTTCGACCAAACCCATGGTGCACCTCAGGACAGTTAGGAAAACTTGTGGCTCTCTCGGCTCACAGATTACGGGAACTACCGGCCAAAATCGACCGGTCGATGGGTGCCGGGTGTGTGACAGGTGTGTGACAGGTGTGTGGCTGGTGCGCGACCGGGGCATGGCATCGCCAAGCAGGCAAAAAACCGGATGAAAGCTGTGCGAAGGTGAGGTTACTCACAGCGAACATCCGGGCTAGTCGCGTTCGAAACCGGTACTCTGGAAAGAGTAAGGATACGTTATCCGTAGCAATCATGAAAGGATTCGACATGGCAGTCATTACTCCGGAAATCAAGGAATTCATCAAGAACAACCTTGGCTGGATCACCACCGTCTCCAAGGACGGCGAACTGGACCTCGGCCCGAAGATGTCCCTGTTCGTGCTGGACGACACGCACATCGCCTACCACGAGCGCACCGCCGGCCAGCACTACGAGAACCTCAAGAACGGTTCCCCGCTGGTCATCGCTTTCGCCAACCTCGAGAAGAAGCAGGGCTACCGCTTCCGCGGCAACGTGGTGCTGCACGTTGACGACGACATCTACAACGAGCAGGTCAAGGTCGCCGAGGAAAAGGGCACCAAGAAGCCGGCCGTGATTCCGGTTCTCGAAGTCACCGAGATCCAGGACCTTGCCTCCGGTCCGACCGCCGGCAAGACCATCGCCAAGGACTGATTAGCTGACGTATTGGTGGCTTCCTCGTCAGAGGGAGCCATTTTTTCGCTTTTTAGTGCGCAGTACTAGGTGACGGCCTTGGGCGTCGGTGGTGGCGAAGAGGTAGGTGTTGCCGCCGTCCTTGAGTTTGAGTTTTTTGCGCAGCTGGGCCACGGTTAGGGGGAAATTGCGTACGGCGATGTTGGCGTGCGTGAGGCCGGCCAATAGTTGCTTCAGTTCTTTCTTGTTCATGGTGGCGATGGATTCGATGGCGAATGACCTGCCTGGAAAATCGGCAATAGGTTCGGCCGCAACGAACAGGTGGCTATTCGGGCTGATGTGATGCACGGCGAAGCGCTGTTCGAGAACATCAAAGCATCCGGCCTTCATGATTGAGGCGTTGGGCTCGTAAAGGTACTTCCAATGCGAGGAATCGAAGTCGTTCGCGCTTTCCTCAGACAGGGAGTCTTCGGTATTGCAAGTATTGCGTGCAGCCAAGGCAGAATCGCTGATAGTGGTGTGATTGTCGCTGTTATCGCCGGCCTTGTACGACAGCACCTGCTCGTCATTAGCACATACCACGAGCGGTGAGACGCAACGGCCGCGCCCCAACACCAGCAACAATTCCTTGCACTCATTCCCGGTGGAGACGATATGCACCTCATGTACCGCGCCGGCGAAATCGGCGACGGTCTTATGCCAGTCGAGCATGGGGGAGAGCTTGACCATGACCGTCGGTGCCTTGGCCAGCAGCATATCCTTCAGGGTCAGCACATCCGGCATGCAATCGGCAATCGCGTAGGTACGCGAGCCATGATCGTCACGGCGGGCCGGATCGAGGAAGATCATGGAGACTCGGCCAAGCGTGTCAAGCACTGCTGTTGAATCATCATTGATGACTTCGGCGTGGTCAAGGCCGAGTATCGGGAAATTATGGCGAGCGATATCACATAAAATGGATTGTTGTTCCACATATGTGGCACGATTGAACACTCGGGACATGTAAGAAAAGTCGACGCCGAACCCGCCGGTCAGATCGACTAGGGATGCCGGGGAGTCGTCGTCGACTGCTTCTTCGGCCAACAATCGCTGTGCCAGCCGAGCCTTGTACTGTGCGGTGAATTGGCTGGAACATTGTTCCATTGGGACTTGCGGCGGGAAAATCAGCCCATCATGGGACGCCCAGTCAGGTAGCTTGAGTGAAGCGCGCTGCCAGCCGGCAATTTGCTCCAGCGCGAACGGCACATCCACGTCGCCATCATGCTTGGCGTGCAAGGCCACATCACGCACATCTTCACGGCGGTGTTTGGCGATGAACGCCCAAGTCGACTCAGAAATCTCCATGCCGCCATTCTAGGGGTTGTGCTGAGATGAGTATGGCAAACCGCAAGAGAACGAGGTGACGAAAACCGATGATCGATGAAGTGATGATGCTGCGTCATGGCCGTACGCAATACAATCTCGAGCATCGCTTGCAAGGCCAGATCGATGTGCCGCTCGACATCGTAGGCCAATGGCAGGTCGACCAGACCGGATTCGCGCTCGCTTCACGGTATTACTGGGCCAAGGTGAACCGACTTGCCGAGCATCCCGAAGCCATCGCCCAGCCCGGTCCTGACGCCGCCGAACGCACTGATACGCGCCAGTTCGAGGAGGCTCCCGCCGCCGGCCGGCGCATGGTGGTGATGACCTCCGACCTGTTCCGTGCCCAACAGACCGCACACGCCTTCGCCGATATTTTGGGATTGCCAGTCACCTGTGACCAACGATTGCGTGAACGCAGCTTCGGCGAGTGGGAAGGCATGACCCGCGCCGAAATCAAAGCCGTGGCAGCCGACGACTACGCCTCTTGGAAACAGCACACTGGGGGCGAAACCAAGCATGGTGTGGAAAGCCGTGCCGCCGTGGGCCAGCGAGGTGCCGATGCCGTGCGCGCACTGGTCATCGACTCCGCCTATTCAGACAGCACGCCCACCACGCTGATGCTCGTCACCCATGGCTCATGGATTACCGCCACCATCTCCAACCTGCTCGAACTCGACCCGGACGGCATGAACGCACTCGGCGGCATGCGCAACGCCTGTTGGTGCCGGCTTAAAGTGCGCCACAGCGTCAACGGCACCCCCACCGAACAGCCACTGTGGGAGTTGGAGGAATACAACAAGGCTCCCGCCATTGCCGACAGCGCCGACTGGGAGAACGGGCCGACCGATCTGCGAGGACCGCACATGCCGAGTTGGCAGCCAATCGTCTGGTGATGGTCGCTATGCGAAACCCCGCTCGCAAATTCGAACGGTGGGTCTAGACTAATCTCGGTTTGGAACCGTACAGCGATAGAACAGTAAGAAAGCGCGGAAGGCGGGTGAGACGACATGCTGAGAATCTTCAGCTCAATCAATGGCCAAGTGGAGCAGATCGAGAAACCGGAAAACGGCTCCTGGTTATGTTTGAGCGAACCCACTGATGTGGAGCTCGCCACCGTCGCCTCGCAAACCGGCATCGACCTGGCCGACCTGCGTGCCCCTTTGGATGACGAGGAACGTTCACGTGTAGACGTCGAAGACGATTACACGATGATCATCGTCGACATTCCCACCGTGGAAGAGCGTGGCGGACGCGACTGGTACGAGACCATCCCGCTGTCGATCATCGTCACCGAAAACCTCATCATCACCGTCTGCATGCAGGACACGCCCGTGCTCCACCCATTCATGGAAGGCACGATCCGAGGCTTCAACACCTTCATGCGTTCGCGCTTCATCCTGCAGATCCTGTACCGCAACGCCACGATGTACCTGCGTTACCTGCGCATCATCGACCGCGAAAGCGACAAGCTTGAACTGAAGCTGCGCCACTCCATGCAGAACCGCGAGATCGTGATGCTCATGGAGCTGAGCAAGACTTTGGTGTATTTCACCACATCGCTGAAATCGAACGAAATCGTGATGGAGAAGCTCACCACCCTGCAACGCATCAAGCAATACCCGGACGACGAGGACCTGCTCGACGACGTCATCACCGAAAACAAGCAGGCTATCGAGATGGCCAACATTTACAGCGGCGTTCTTGCGAACATGACCGACGCTTTCGCCTCGATCGTGTCCAACAACCTGAACAACGTGATGCGCATCTTCACCATCATCTCCATCACACTGTCCATCCCGACCCTGATCTTCTCGATGTACGGCATGAACTTCGATGGCGGCATGATGGGTATGCCGTTCACTGACAAGCCGTGGGGTTTCATGCTCATTATCGTGATTTCCATGGTGCTCTCCGGTGCGGTTGCCTGGTTCCTCACGCGTTCGCGCATGTTCAAGTAAGGCGTTTGACGGTTATGCACCACTGGTCATCGTTCGCCAGCCGTAGCATGCTCCGCGCTCGCCGTCCGATGCGGCGCGGATTTCGCTCCCGACTGATGGCAGGATTCGCCGCGGCCTTTGGCGTGATATTGCCATTATCCGGTCTGGCCGGTTGCGGCCAAATTCAAGTCACCACCGTCTCCGGAGCGCCGGAGGGGCCCACCATCGCCATTGGGGTCGCAGCCGACGAGCCATCGGTGGGAGCATGGCATGACGGCACATACCAGGGCTTCGACATCACCATCGCCAAATACGTGGCCGCCAAACTCGGCTATGCGAACAAGCAGATCGTCTTCAAACAGGTTCGCCCCGAAAACCGGCGCTCCATGCTGGACAATGGACAGGTCGACATGGTCGTCGCCTCTTGGCCTATCACCGATGAGTCCAGCGCGATCGTTGATTTTGCCGGACCATACCTCACGACCAGCGTCGGTTTGCTGGTCAGGTCGGATGAGCGTGGCCGATTCACCAATGACGCAGGTTCGGTGGGTGACGTAGGCGACGGCACGGTGTGCGCAGTGAAAGGTGACGAGACAGTCGGCATCTTCCGCGGCAACCACCCGCAGGCCCGGATTCAGGAGCGCAGCAGTTATGCGCAGTGCGTCACGGCCGTGCAAGTAGGGTCGGCGGATGCCATAGCCTCCGATATGGCGGTGCTTTCCGGTCTTCAAGCGGCCAACGGGCCCCAGTATATGGACGTGATTGCGGACAAGGGCGAGGTCGGTTATGGCATCGCCGTGAGTCAAGGCACCAGCCAATTGGCGCAGAAAATCGCGGAAGCATTGGAAGACATGGTTGAGGATGGCAGCTGGACGGCCGCCAAGGATACGTTCACAAGCCAAACAAAGCTCACGGTTTCGCTGAACGGCGACCCCAAAGCCATCGTCTCGGATGCTGAATAACGATTGACGACGTGTCCAGTTGCGAGGCTACCTTGCTGATTTATGAGTGACAACGAGAAGAGCACGCAAACCGAAGAGCCCAACTTCCGCTACAACGCCGCACTGGCGCAGGACATCGAAAACAAGTGGCAGAAGATTTGGGACGAGCAAGGCACCTTCTGGGCCGCCAACGTCAACGGCGATTTGAAGGACGGCAAGGGCCGTAACGCCGAAGGCCGCACCGCCTACTTCGCCATGGACATGTTTCCCTACCCGTCCGGCAAGGGCCTGCACGTCGGCCACCCGCTGGGCTACCTCGCCACCGACGTGGTCAGCCGCTACCACCGCATGAAGGGCGAGAACGTCCTGCACGCCATGGGTTACGACGCCTTCGGCCTGCCTGCCGAACAGTACGCAGTCCAGACCGGCCAGCACCCGCGCGTGACCACTGAGGCGAACATCGCCAACATGAGCCGCCAGCTGCACCGTATGGGCCTGAGCTTCGACAACCGTCGTACGTTCGCCACCATCGACCCCGGCTACGTGCGCTGGACCCAATGGATCTTCTCGCGCATCTACGATTCCTGGTACGACGAGGACGCCACCAACCCGTCCGGCTCCAAGGGCTCCGCACGCCCGATCGCCGAGCTCGTGGCCAAGTTCGAATCCGGCGAAAAGGCCATTCCGGGCCACGAGTCCGATGGCAAGCAGTGGTCCGACCTCACTGACGCCGAGCAGCAGGATATCTTGAACGACTTCCGCCTGGCCTACATCTCCAAGTCCCCGGTCAACTGGTGCCCGGGTCTGGGCACCGTGCTGGCCAACGAAGAGGTCACCGCCGAAGGTAAGTCCGAGCGTGGCAACTTCCCGGTCTTCCAGCGTGAGCTACGCCAGTGGTCCATGCGCATCACCAAGTACGGCCACCGCCTCATCGCCGATCTTGACGGCATCAACTGGCCTGAGAAGGTCAAGCTCATGCAGCGCAACTGGATCGGTGAATCCCATGGTGCCTCCGTGCACTTCATCGTGGCCACTGCCGACGGTGACAAGGACATGGAAATCTACACCACCCGTCCCGACACGCTGTTCGGCACCACGTTCGCCGTGGTTTCCCCGGAACATCACCTGCTGGAGAACGTGCCCGCCGAATGGCCGGCCGATGTACCCGAAGACTGGAAGGGCGGCTATGCCAACCCGGTCGAGGCGGTGAAGGCCTACCGTCTGGCCGCCGAAGCCAAGACCGCCAAGGACCGCGTGAACGAGGCCGGTGAGAAGACCGGTCTGTTCACCGGCCTGTACGCCACCAACCCGATCACCGGCGCGAAGCTCCCGCTGTTTACTGCCGACTACGTGCTGATGGACTACGGCACCGGTGCCATTATGGCCGTGCCTGGTGGCGACCAGCGCGATTACGACTTTGCCGTGAAGTTCGGTCTGCCTGTCATCTACACCGTCACGCCTCTGCCGGATTCCGGCGACGACTTGGCCAACTACGAGGGCAAGGCGCCGTTCGTCTCCCATGACGGCATCGTGATCAACTCCTCCGTCGAGGCCACCGAAGCCAAGGGCGACGCGCTGAGCCTTAACGGCCTGCGCGTGGACGACGCCATCGCCAAGGTCAACGCCTGGCTCGAATCCGCCGGCGTGGGCAAGGGCACCGTAAGCTACCGTCTGCGCGACTGGCTGTTCTCCCGCCAGCGCTACTGGGGCGAGCCCTTCCCGATCGTCTACGGCGAAGACGGCACCCCGCACCTGCTGCCGGATTCCGCATTGCCGATCAACCTGCCCGACGTGCCCGACTATGAGCCGCGCACCTTCGATCCGATGGACGCAGAGTCCAACCCGGAGGCACCGTTGAGCCGCAACGAGGACTGGGTCAAGGTCGAGCTCGACTTGGGCGACGGCAAGAAGACCTACTACCGCGACACCAACACCATGCCGAACTGGGCCGGCTCCTGCTGGTACTACATGCGTTACATCGACCCGACCGACACCAAGCACATGGTGGAGAAGGACGAGTTCGACTACTGGATGGGCCCGAACCACAACAAGTACTCGGGTGATGAAGGCGGTGTGGACCTGTACATCGGCGGCGTCGAACACGCTGTGCTCCACCTGCTCTACTCCCGCTTCTGGCACAAGGTGCTCTTCGACCTCGGCTACGTGGACTCGGCCGAACCGTTCCACAAGCTGTTCAACCAGGGCATGATCCAGGCCTACGCCTACACCGACGACCGCGGCCAGTACGTGCCGGCCGACGAGGTCGTGGAAGGCCCGGCCGACGCCTCCGGCGAGCCGACCTTCACCTGGAACGGCGAACATGCCAACCGCGAGTTCGGCAAGATGGGCAAGTCCCTCAAGAACATCGTGACCCCGGACTACATGTACGAGAACTACGGTGCCGACACCTTCCGCCTGTACGAAATGAGCATGGGCCCGCTGGACGAGTCTCGCCCGTGGAACACCCGCAACGTGGTCGGTGGCATGCGCTTCCTGCAGCGTCTGTGGCGCAATGTGGTCGATGAGACCACCGGCCAGGCCCATGTGACTGAGGACACGCCGGACGAAAAGACCCTGAAGCTGCTCAACAACACGATTGCCGAAGTGACCGCGGAAATGGAAGGCATGCGCCCGAACACCGCCATCGCCAAGCTCATCGTGCTCAACAACCATCTGACCAGCCTCGACGCCGTGCCGCGCGCCGCCGTCGAACCGCTGATCCTGATGCTCTCTCCGATCGCCCCGCACATCTGCGAGGAACTGTGGAGCAAGCTCGGCCACACCGAATCCCTGGCGCACGCCGACTGGCCGAAGGCCGACGAACGTTACGTCGGACAGGATTCCGTCACCGCGGTCGTGCAGATCAAGGGCAAGGTGCGCGCCAAGCTCGAGGTCTCCCCGGACATCGATCCGAAGGAGCTGGAGAAGATGGCGCTCGAAGCCGTCGCCGACCGACTGGGCGGCAAGGAGCCACGCAAGGTCATCGTCAAGGCTCCGAAGATCGTCTCCATCGTTCCCGCGGAATGATCTTTTGACGAGACGGCCCGCATAAGAGGACGCGGGTTCTTCCGCACCATGGCGACACGCCAGGAATGTGGATAACCCGCGTTCTCCGACCACAGGAGCCGTTTCGGCTGGACAGTATGCCCATGCATCCTCCAATGTTGGATGCATGGGCATATTTGCATTTCGCGGCACTCACCCCATCCGTGCCATCCACACGGCGGACGGCGGCGCTATGAAGAACACCGACATGAGCAAAAATGCCGCCTTGATCCCGCCCATCTTCGGCTCGGAGAGCATGAACGCCCTCCACACCGGTGAATATCTCACGCCCAACCTTGCCCCCGGTGGTATTCCCGCGTC
>OGQT01003304.1_pt1 | contig 10408 bp, 7 predicted proteins | sample 1553261 | NCBI WGS metagenome assembly OGQT01 (sample SAMEA2579992, study PRJEB22360) | human gut metagenome | biome: human gut; feature: human-associated habitat; material: faeces | place: Denmark | collected 2008/2010
CGCCGCCACGCAATGCAGTTCACCAAAGGGTCCAAGGATTTCGTCGTCGGTAAAAGCGTACTCGTTGCCGTCGTGATTTAGCTCTTCACGCAATGCCATCAGCAGTTCCGCATCTTCGTATTCCTGGCGGTTAATGACGCCCAACCCGTAAATGAGTTTTAAACGCACAGAAAGATCGCCCAGCGGACCATCGCCGTCGAGTAACGGTTCTACAGCATACTTCACCGCGTAATCGTCTTTGCGGAATACCTGAAGCACCAGAAGATTTACCGCCTCGGTCAAAAGCTCGACGGCGGTGATCAGAAAGCTTCGCACGGTTTTGCCAGCATTCAGACGCTCAAGCACACGGTTTTCAAAGGCCTGGGTTTGTTCCATTGTTGCCTGCATATCTGACAATCTGTTATTCGGGCGCAGGGTATCCTGCGCCTGGTCCACCATTATTGCATTGCTTTATAAGCGGTTACCGCCTCGGATACAACCTCGCTGTTGGCATCAAGACCGGAAATCTGTGCCAGCGCGGCTTGTGGGCCTTTGTCGGCAATCAGCGCTGCCAGTTCCTGAGCCTGCGGGTCATCTTCACTGCGGAAGTGCATTGCAGCGGCAATACCTTCAATCAGGTTTTTATGTGGCAGACCATATTCCAGGGTTCCGAGCAGTGGCTTGATCAGACGGTCGCCAGCACTCAGTTTACGCAGCGGCTGACGGCCTACGCGTTCTACATCATCTTTCAGGTACGGGTTCTCGAAACGACCGAGGATTTTCTGGATGTATGCCGCATGTTTGTCAGCATCAAAGTCGTAGCGCTTGATCAGTACCGCGCCGCTTTCTTCCATTGCCCCTTTTACCACCGCGCGGATTTTCTCGTCGAGAATTGCGTCACGAATGGTCTGATGACCGGCCAGTTTTCCGAGGTACGCGGTTATAGCATGACCTGTATTCAGGGTGAAGAGTTTACGTTCGACAAATGCCATCAGATTGTCGGTTAATTCCATGCCAGGGATGTTTGGCAGCGTGCCTTTGAACTGCGTTTTATCGACAATCCATTCGCTGAAGGTTTCTACCGTCACTTCCAGCGGATCGTTAGTTGCCGAAGCCGAAGGCGGTACGATGCGGTCAACGGCGGAATCAACAAAGCCAACGTGTTCTTCTACCCACGCTTTGGCATCTTCCGGCAGGGCGTTCATCACATGGCCTTTCAGCTGCGTGGTGCCGCGGACCATGTTTTCACAGGCGATGATGTTCAGTGGGGATTCATTACCTTGTTCTTTACGTTTCACCAGCCCTTTGGCGATGGCCGGAGCAATACGTTCCAGCACGACAGGGCCAACGGCGGTAGTGACTAAATCGACCTGAGCAATCAGATCAACGACATCATCGCCAATGCTGCTGACGGCATCGACGCCAGAAACGGTATCCACCTGCTCGGTTTCGCCGACCACATGAACCTGATAGCTATGACGGGCATTCAGGGCATCAAGTACCACCTGATTTACATCGGCAAACGTCAGTTGGATACCCGCGTCCGCCAGCAGTTTACCGATAAAGCCACGACCGATATTACCTGCGCCAAAATGTAATGCTTTCATAGTATTAACCTTCATCAATGTTTTTACCCGAGAGGGCTGGGGTGAGGCTTTTCCCTCACCCAAACCCTCTCCGTGAGGAGAGGGGCTTTTTGCCGGATGCGGCGTAAACGCCTTATCCGGCCTACGTGTTTGGCACTGACCTGTAGGCCTGATAAGACGCGTCAGCGTCGCATCAGGCATTGTGTACCGACTGCCGGATGCGGCGTAAACACCTTATCCGACCGACAAAACAAATTGTGCTTTATGTTGTAGGCCTGATAAGCGAAGCGCATCAGGCAATTAGCCTCACCTTCTTCATGCGGAGAGGGTGGGAATGGATTACTTACGACCTGCCAGCAGTTCCAGCACTTCATCCACGCTGGTGGTGTGTGCCAGACGCTCGATGACAGACTCATCATCCAGTGCATTGGTCAGGCTGGTGATAACCTGAATGTGCTCGTTGTTACGGGCAGCAATACCAATCACCAGACGGGCAATGTCATCTTCTTCTTCACCGAAGCGCACGCCTTCCGGATACTGGCAGAACACCACGCCCGTTTTCAGTACGCGATCTTTCGCTTCAACCGTACCGTGTGGCACCGCGATAGACTCACCCAGATAAGTCGGGGTCAGTTTTTCACGATCCAACATCGCCTGAACGTATTCCGGCTCAACGTAACCGCCTTTCACCAGCTGCTCGCCAGCAAAACGAATCGCTTCTTCTTTGGTGGCCGCTTTGCGACCGAGGAAGATGTTCTCCGCGCCCAGTTTGAACAGATTAGCACTGGAATCGTCAAAGCTGTCTTTCAGACTGTCTTTCACTTTCACTTCGTTTTCAGTATGGCGCTGGGCAGCAACCAGACGTTCGGTCAGGCTGGTGTACAGGCCGCTGTCGAGGAAGTTGGTCAGCGAAATATGCTGTGCCTGCGGAACCTGGCGCATAGCGCGTTCGGTCAGGTCACGGTGAGTGATGACCAGGTCCACATCTGGCGGCAGGTTGTTGATCGCGCTGTTAGTGACCGAAATCTGCGACAGACCTGCATCCTGAATTTTCTTACGCAGCACGCCTGCGCCCATCGCACTGGAACCCATACCGGCATCACAGGCAACGATGATTTTACGTACGTGGCTCAGGTCGTTAGTCACATCGCCCGCAGACAGTGGAGACGCGCCTTTAGACTCAGCTTTCATGTCCTGCATACGACGAGTTGCTGCTTCAATATCATCTTCTTCTTTCACTTTGCTGGTTTTCAGCAGAATGGCAGAGACAACGAAGGAGACAGCCATCGCCGCACACACACCCGCGATGTTAGCGAAGTATGCACCTTTTGGTGTCATCGCCAGTACAGCAAGGATAGAACCCGGAGATGCCGGAGAAACCAGCCCACCGCCCAGGATAGTCAGCGTAAACACGCCAGTCATACCACCGAGGATAACGGCCAGAATCAGACGCGGATTCATCAGCACATACGGGAAGTAGATTTCGTGGATACCGCCCAGGAAGTGGATGATTGCCGCACCGCCCGCAGACTGTTTAGCGCTACCACGACCAAAGAACATGTACGCCAGCAGCACGCCCATACCCGGACCTGGGTTAGCTTCAATCAGGAAGAAGATGGATTTACCCAGTTCATGGGACTGCTGAATACCCAGCGGCGAGAAGATACCGTGGTTAATGGCGTTGTTGAGGAACAGGATTTTCGCCGGTTCAACAAAGATAGACGCCAGCGGCAGCATGTCATGGACAACCATGAAGTTAACGCCCGCCGCCAGCATTTTAGACAGGGCTTCAACAACCGGGCCAATGCCGAGAAATGCCAGAATAGCGAGGATCATCCCGATGATGCCTGCGGAGAAGTTATTCACCAGCATTTCAAAACCGGATTTGATCTTACCGTCTACCCAGCGGTCGAAGTGCTTAATGCACCAGCCGCCCAGCGGACCTGCAATCATAGAGCCGAGGAACATCGGCATATCTGCGCCGACGATAACGCCCATGGTGGTGATGGCACCGACTACGCCGCCACGTTCGCCGCCTACCAGCTTACCACCGGTATAACCGATCAGCAGCGGCAGGAGATAAGTGATCATCGGCCCGACCAGCTTCGCCAGCGTTTCGTTCGGTAACCACCCTGTTGGAATAAATAACGCGGTGATGATACCCCACGCGATAAACGCGCCGATATTTGGCATCACCATGTTGCTGAGGAAACGACCAAAGCTTTGCACTTTGATCTTAATATCGGATGACATAAAAACACCCCTTCTTATGTTTGCTGTCGCGCAGGCTGGAAGCCCGAGGTTTTTTGTTAATGTGGCGGCAGAGGTAGCCGGACCTTGTAGATACTGCGAAATCTGGCACTGAATCGGTTAACTGTCCAGTCGGCGGCCTTTTGTGTGATATCAGTCACATAAATGTAGGGGGTAGAGAGGTAATTGACGTGATGTTCATCACAAAATGCTTGTGTAAAAAAGCAACAAGGCGGCGATTTTCGCTAAAAATGGCATTTAAATGTGAGTTATGTCACATTTTTATTTTGATGGTTTGTTGAATCTTTGTGATCTGAATCACAAGATATTTTCTTACGGCGTTCACCTGATGTGATCTACAGCATGTTATGCCTTCGTCATAAAATCGTTATGTAACTAAGCAACTCATCACCTCTTAAATTATTCTTTGGTGTTATGGCGAGAATCGCGAACCCGGATTATTGTCAAAATATCAGCCTGACTCCCTTCTGGCTGCCAGCCAAAAAACAACACTGATAAACGTGAATCCGAGGCAGATATGTTTCTAAACTATTTCGCGTTGGGAGTGCTGATCTTCGTCTTTCTGGTGATTTTTTATGGAATCATCGCGATACATGACATCCCTTATCTGATTGCCAAAAAGCGCAACCATCCCCATGCCGACGCTATTCATACGGCGGGCTGGGTAAGCCTGTTTACCCTGCATGTTATCTGGCCGTTCCTGTGGATCTGGGCGACGCTCTATCAACCGGAGCGCGGCTGGGGCATGCAGTCGCATGTTACGCCGCAAGAGAAAACGACTGACGCGGAAATCGCCGCACTTTCTGACCGGATTTCCCGGCTGGAGCACCAACTCGCCGCCGAGAAAAAGACTGACTATTCCACGTTTCCGGAGATCTAATTATGGATCTATTGATTGTTTTAACTTACGTGGCGCTGGCGTGGGCGGTCTTTAAAATCTTCCGCATTCCGGTGAATCAGTGGACGCTGGCGACGGCGGCGCTGGGAGGCGTGTTTCTGGTGAGTGGTTTGATTTTGTTGATGAACTACAACCACCCTTACACTTTTACCGCGCAAAAGGCAGTGATAGCGATCCCCATCACGCCACAGGTGACGGGAATTGTTACTGAAGTCACCGACAAAAATAATCAGCTTATTCAGAAGGGCGAGGTGCTTTTTAAGCTCGACCCGGTTCGTTACCAGGCGCGAGTTGACAGGCTTCAGGCAGACCTGATGACGGCGACGCATAATATAAAGACGCTGCGCGCGCAGCTCACTGAAGCGCAGGCCAACACCACCCAGGTTTCAGCGGAGCGCGACCGTCTGTTTAAAAATTATCAACGTTATCTGAAAGGCAGCCAGGCGGCGGTGAATCCGTTCTCGGAACGTGACATCGACGATGCGCGGCAAAATTTCCTCGCGCAGGATGCGCTGGTGAAAGGCTCGGTGGCGGAGCAGGCGCAGATCCTCGACAGTATGGTTAACGGCGAGCAATCGCAGATTGTGAGCTTAAGAGCGCAACTTACTGAAGCAAAATATAACCTTGAGCAGACTGTCATTCGCGCACCGAGCAATGGCTACGTCACTCAGGTACTGATCCGCCCAGGTACATACGCAGCTGCCTTGCCGCTGCGTCCGGTGATGGTCTTCATCCCCGAGCAAAAACGGCAAATTGTCGCCCAATTTCGGCAAAACTCGCTGTTACGTCTGAAACCCGGCGATGATGCGGAAGTGGTGTTTAACGCGCTACCTGGGCAGGTGTTTCACGGCAAACTGACCAGTATTTTACCTGTCGTGCCAGGCGGTTCTTATCAGGCGCAGGGGGTATTGCAATCATTAACGGTCGTGCCCGGCACGGACGGTGTGCTGGGAACCATTGAACTGGACCCTAACGCTGATATCGATGCCTTACCCGACGGCATCTACGCCCAGGTGGCAGTTTACTCCGACCATTTCAGCCATGTTTCGGTGATGCGGAAAGTGCTGCTAAGAATGACCAGTTGGATGCATTATCTTTATTTGGATCATTGAGACTTGTATCACCTGTGTTTTGCGCGAGCCTGAGCCATACTGATATTTTTCCTCGCACAAAGGACTCGGCATGAAACTCGTCGGTAGCTACACCAGCCCGTTTGTACGCAAACTTTCTATTCTGTTGTTAGAAAAGGGCATAACGTTCGAATTTATTAATGAACTGCCCTATAACGCGGATAACGGCGTGGCGCAATTTAACCCGTTAGGAAAAGTGCCGGTGCTGGTGACCGAAGAGGGCGAATGCTGGTTTGATTCGCCGATCATCGCTGAATATATTGAATTAATGAATGTTGCTCCGGCGATGTTGCCGCGTGATCCGCTGGAGTCGTTGCGGGTGCGCAAAATTGAGGCGCTGGCGGATGGCATTATGGATGCCGGGCTGGTATCGGTGCGTGAACAGGCGCGTCCGGCGGCGCAGCAGTCTGAAGATGAATTGTTACGTCAGCGTGAGAAAATCAACCGCAGTCTGGATGTGCTGGAAGGATATCTGGTCGATGGCACACTCAAAACCGATACGGTCAATCTGGCGACTATCGCCATTGCCTGTGCCGTCGGATATCTCAATTTCCGCCGCGTTGCGCCAGGCTGGTGTGTCGACCGCCCACACTTAGTCAAACTGGTCGAAAACCTGTTTAGCCGCGAAAGTTTTGCTCGCACCGAACCGCCAAAGGCTTGATGCGCGATATGTCCTCCTGACCCATCTCACGTTACAATCCGTGGTTATGTTAAACGCCCTTCTCCGTGTGAGAGGGCCTTGATCAGCCAGGTTTCCTATGACAACCGAAACGCGTTCCCTCTATAGTCAACTTCCGGCTATTGATCGCTTATTGCGCGATAGCTCCTTCCTTTCTTTGCGTGATACTTATGGTCACACCCGCGTGGTGGAATTGCTGCGTCAGATGCTTGACGAAGCGCGAGAAGTGATTCGTGACAGCCAGACGCTGCCCGCGTGGTGTGAAAACTGGGCGCAAGAAGTCGATGCCCGGTTGACGAAAGAGGCGCAAAGCGCGCTGCGTCCGGTGATCAACCTGACGGGAACCGTGCTGCATACCAACCTTGGGCGAGCTTTACAGGCGGAAGCCGCGGTGGAAGCCGTTACGAAGGCTATGCGTTCGCCAGTGACCCTCGAGTACGATCTGGACGACGCCGGACGCGGACATCGCGATCGGGCGCTGGCGCAGCTGCTGTGCCGTATTACGGGGGCGGAAGATGCCTGTATTGTTAATAACAATGCGGCGGCGGTGTTATTGATGTTGGCGGCCACTGCCAGCGGGAAAGAGGTGGTGGTTTCTCGCGGCGAACTGGTGGAGATTGGCGGCGCGTTTCGTATTCCTGATGTCATGCGTCAGGCAGGCTGCACCCTACACGAAGTGGGGACCACCAACCGCACGCACGCTAATGATTATCGCCAGGCGGTGAATGAAAATACCGCGCTGTTGATGAAAGTACATACCAGTAACTACAGCATTCAGGGATTCACCAAAGCGATAGATGAAGCGGAACTGGTGGCGCTCGGCAAAGAGCTGGATGTCCCCGTAGTGACTGATTTAGGCAGTGGCTCGCTGGTCGATCTTAGCCAGTACGGTTTGCCGAAAGAGCCAATGCCGCAGGAGTTGATTGCGGCGGGCGTCAGTCTGGTGAGCTTCTCCGGCGACAAGTTGTTAGGCGGGCCGCAGGCAGGAATTATTGTTGGTAAAAAAGAGATGATCGCCCGACTGCAAAGCCACCCGCTGAAGCGTGCATTACGCGCGGATAAAATGACCCTTGCGGCGCTGGAAGCCACGTTGCGTCTTTATTTACACCCTGAAGCGCTGAGTGAAAAATTACCGACCCTGCGCCTGCTTACCCGCAGCGCAGAGGTCATTCAAATCCAGGCACAACGTTTACAGGCTCCCCTTGCCGCACATTACGGCGCGGAGTTTGCGGTACAGGTTATGCCATGTCTTTCGCAGATTGGCAGTGGTTCGCTGCCGGGTGATCGCCTGCCGAGCGCGGCATTAACGTTTACACCCCATGATGGACGCGGTAGCCACCTTGAGTCATTAGCCGCCCGCTGGCGTGAATTGCCAGTGCCGGTGATTGGTCGTATTTATGACGGACGATTGTGGCTGGATTTACGCTGCCTTGAAGATGAGCAACGGTTTTTGGAGATGTTGTTGAAATGATTATTGCGACTGCCGGACACGTTGACCACGGCAAAACAACCTTGTTGCAGGCGATTACGGGCGTAAATGCCGACCGTCTGCCGGAAGAAAAAAAGCGCGGCATGACCATCGATCTCGGCTATGCCTACTGGCCGCAGCCGGATGGTCGCGTGCCTGGTTTTATCGACGTACCCGGTCATGAAAAGTTTCTTTCCAACATGCTGGCGGGCGTTGGTGGTATTGATCACGCGCTGTTGGTGGTGGCGTGCGATGACGGCGTGATGGCACAGACCCGTGAGCATCTGGCGATTTTGCAGCTGACCGGTAACCCGATGCTGACAGTGGCGCTGACCAAAGCCGATCGCGTGGACGAAGCGCGTGTTGATGAGGTTGAACGCCAGGTAAAGGAGGTGCTGCGGGAATACGGTTTTGCTGAGGCAAAACTGTTTATCACCGCAGCAACCGAAGGTCGGGGAATTGATGCCCTGCGCGAGCATCTGCTTCAGTTACCAGAACGTGAACACGCCAGCCAACATAGTTTCCGCCTCGCGATCGACCGTGCATTTACCGTAAAAGGTGCCGGGCTGGTCGTCACCGGTACGGCGTTAAGCGGGGAAGTGAAGGTAGGCGATTCACTATGGCTGACTGGTGTAAATAAACCGATGCGCGTGCGTGCGCTACATGCGCAAAATCAGCCAACAGAAACTGCCCATGCCGGGCAGCGTATCGCGCTTAACATCGCGGGTGATGCGGAAAAAGAGCAGATTAACCGTGGCGACTGGCTGCTTGCCGATGTGCCCCCGGAGCCGTTCACACGGGTGATTGTCGAGCTTCAAACCCATACACCGCTGACCCAGTGGCAGCCGCTGCATATTCACCACGCCGCCAGCCACGTTACGGGACGCGTTTCGCTGCTGGAAGATAACCTTGCCGAGCTGGTGTTCGACACGCCGCTGTGGCTGGCGGATAACGATCGCTTAGTGCTGCGCGATATCTCGGCCCGCAACACGCTGGCGGGGGCGCGTGTGGTGATGCTTAACCCGCCGCGCCGCGGTAAGCGTAAGCCGGAATATCTGCAATGGCTGGCGTCTCTTGCACGGGCGCAGAGCGATGCCGATGCGTTATCTGTTCATCTGGAACGCGGCGCGGTTAACCTTGCGGATTTCGCCTGGGCACGGCAGCTCAACGGCGAAGGGATGCGCGAACTGCTGCAACAGCCTGGTTATATTCAGGCTGGTTACAGCTTGTTGAATGCGCCAGTTGCCGCCCGCTGGCAGCGGAAAATTCTCGACACATTAGCGACTTATCATGAGCAACATCGCGATGAACCTGGTCCTGGGCGCGAACGTCTGCGACGTATGGCGTTGCCAATGGAAGATGACGCGCTGGTACTGTTGCTGATTGAAAAGATGCGCGAAAGCGGCGACATCCACAGCCATCACGGCTGGCTGATCATAAAGCGGGCTTCAGCGAAGAGCAGCAGGCCATCTGGCAAAAAGCAGAGCCGCTGTTTGGTGACGAGCCATGGTGGGTGCGTGACCTGGCAAAAGAGACGGGAACCGACGAGCAGGCAATGCGCCTGACGCTACGCCAGGCGGCGCAACAGGGGATAATTACTGCGATCGTCAAAGATCGTTATTACCGTAACGATCGGATTGTCGAATTTGCCAATATGATCCGCGATCTCGATCAGGAATGCGGTTCAACCTGCGCGGCGGATTTCCGCGATCGCTTAGGCGTAGGCCGCAAGCTGGCAATTCAGATTCTGGAATATTTTGACCGTATTGGCTTTACGCGTCGTCGTGGAAATGATCATTTATTGCGCGACGCATTATTATTTCCGGAAAAATAAGGAAATGATTAATTCATAATAAATATGAATTAATACAAAATTTCTTATTAATGTTAAGAAGGCACGTTATTTGATGAATGTAACGTGCTTTTTATTAAAAATATTTTAATAAACGGTAATGTTGATCATATTTTCAAATGAAAATCCTCAGTAAGCTGCCCGCCCTTTTTTACACTTTCAGGAGTGTGTTATGGCAGCTTCAACCTTTTTTATTCCTTCCGTGAATGTTATTGGTGCTGATTCATTGAATGATGCAATGAATATGATGGCAGATTATGGATTTACCCGTACCTTAATTGTCACCGACAATATGTTAACGAAATTGGGTATGGCGGGTGATGTGCAAAAAGCACTGGAAGAACGCAATATTTTTAGCGTTATTTATGATGGCACCCAACCTAACCCCACCACGGAAAACGTCGCCGCAGGTTTGAAATTACTTAAAGAAAATAATTGCGATAGCGTGATTTCTTTAGGCGGTGGTTCTCCACACGACTGCGCAAAAGGTATTGCGCTGGTTGCAGCCAACGGCGGTGACATCCGCGATTATGAAGGCGTTGACC
>OGQT01003330.1_pt1 | contig 10346 bp, 5 predicted proteins | sample 1553261 | NCBI WGS metagenome assembly OGQT01 (sample SAMEA2579992, study PRJEB22360) | human gut metagenome | biome: human gut; feature: human-associated habitat; material: faeces | place: Denmark | collected 2008/2010
CCCGGCAGGAGTTGATGAGCCTTTCCGCCCGGTTCGGCCTGACGGTCACCTTCCAGCGGCCGGAGAAGGCACGGTTCGAGACCATTCTGGAGCAGCTTGCCAAGCAGCACAACATCCAGATGCCCACCGAGCAGCTGCTGCTCAAGGCCGAGGCCTTGGCCCTGCGTGCCGGTGGCCGCAGCCCCCGGGTGGCCAAGCAATTCATCGAGCAATGCGAGGCCGGGGTGCAGAAGTAAACGCACCAGTTTTAAACGTTATCAAAAAGCGGGACACCAAAGCATCCGCAGATGCTCCGGTGTCCCGCTTTTCTTATCTTTATTCGCTCAGTCCCGCACGGCGATGCACTCGATCTCCAGTTTTGCGCCCTTGGGGATGGCTGCCACCTGCACACAGCTGCGGGCGGGGAACGGCTCGGCAAAGGCCTTGGCGTACTCTGCGTTCACTGCGGCAAAATCGTTGATGTCGGCCAGAAAGATCACCGTCTTGACCACGTTGTTCATGGAAAGCCCCGCCTCGGCCAGAATCGCCTTCAGGTTGGCAAGGCTCTGTGCGGCCTGCTGCTCCACGGTATCAGCCATGGTGCCGGTGGCGGGGGGGACTGTGGCGCGTGAGGTCAACGATGTGAGCTGTGCAGAACCGGCCAGGGCATAGTCGCCCACCGATGTAAGGGTGGCGGGGAGGTCGACACTTTTCAGGCGGCAACTCGACATTGAGAGTGCTGCCAGGTGCTGTGTGCCCTCAGGGACGGTGTATGCCTCGTCGGCGCGTCCAATAGGATACTGTATCAGCGTGGTGGCGTCCTTGTCGAAGAGCACGCCGTCGACGGCGCTCATTACCGTATTGTCATCGGCTATCTCGAAATCCTGCAGCGCGGTACATTCGCAGAACGTGCCGCCGGTCACCTTGGTCACATTCGGGCCGATGGTGATTTTCTTCAGGTAGAGGCTGGGTGTAAAGGCATAGTCGGTGATTTCCTTGATGTCGCCGGGCACGGTAAACTCATCGGCCGGTCTTGATGCCGGGTACTGCACGAGCACCGCCTGATCCTGGAAACGCAGATACAGTATGCCGTCTTCAGACGTATAGAACGGGTTCTCCTCATCCACGGCAATCTCCTGCAGGCCGCGACATTCCTGGAATACCGAGTATCCCAGCGAGGTAAGCGACTTAGGCAGGGTAATCGAGGTCATGTCTTCGCAGAACTCGAAGGCGTAGTCGCCGATGCGTGTCAGTGTCTGGGGGAGGTTCACCGATGTCATGGCATAGCAGTGGCTGAACGCCTGGTCGCCGATGGCGGTTATCCCCTCGGGGAGGTTCACCGATGTGACGCCCTGGCAGTTGAAGAAGGCGTATGAGTCGATTTGCTTTACTTTCAGGGTCTCCATGCGGAATGTGACCTCGGCGGGGATTGTGATATTGCCCGAATACGAGGGCTCGGTCAGGCTGGCCCATGTCACCACGGCGCCCTTGCGGTCGCCGGTGTAATTATAGTAAATGCCGCCGACCGAGAAGTCGTAGGCCTGCATTGCCGGCGCACAGGCTGCCAGCCCGAGCATGATCAATCCGGTCTTTTTTAGCACGGATGTTTTCATCAGTCTTAAGTAGCTATTCGATAATATGTTGGTTTTCTAATATATCCGGGAGGAAAATCACTTGAGAATTTTCCTCCCGGATAATTTATTCAGACCGGTAGTCTGTCAGTAACAGTTTATTTTACCACTTTGAACGATGCGGTGCCGTCAACCACTACCACATACGCGCCTTTGGCAAGGCCGCGTGCGTTGATTGCGGTGGTGCCGTCAAGAGCGGCGGTGGCCACGAGGCGGCCTGCCACGTCATATACGCTGGCCGATTTGCGGCCACCGCTGACGATGATGTCGTCGCCGGCTACTTTCACGGTCACGTTGCTTTCGGCGAGAGTGTCGCCAAGACCGGCTGCCTGTCGGGTCGGGATGGTCACATACGAACCCGGCGATGCCAGAATCAGGTCACATTCGCGTGCGTCGCCGGTATTGGCGTCGGCGGTGAGGGTGACGGTGTATGTGTCGGTGTTCTCGTCATGAGTGGCGGTGAAATGCGCCCAGTCGGCAGGGGTGATGCCGTCCTCGGTGAGTACCCATTTGTCGGGGGTCTGTGTGGCTTTCACGGTGAACTCCTTTGAGCCACCTTCGGCCGAGATCTCGAATATGTCGCTGTCAAGGCGCTCCATGGTCGAGTAGGTCACGCCCATACCCATGCACAGACCGCCGAAGTGACCGTCGTTCAGGGGGAATGTGCCGAGGTTTTTGAACTCGTCGTAATACCCGTCTTCGGCGTCGTTGTCATAATGGATCCAGTAAACCAGGTTGTTGCCGTATTTCTCGGGATGCGTGGTTTTCATGTAGGGTAACGACACGTGTCCTCCGGTGCGGCAGCCCATCATGAGAATCATGATTGACTGGTCGGCGTTGACGGGGGTGGGGAACTGGAAACGGAGGCTGGTGAGCAGACCTGTAGGAGCGGGTATATCACTGCCCCAGAGCACTGTCTGGCCGATTTTGGTTTCGGGCTGCCCTGTCTCTTCGTTGAGGGCGAATACCATAATCTCGATGCCGTCGGTCGCGGGAACTGCCTCGTCAACGCGTGCCACCAGGTCGATGTAGTCGAACCCGTAGGGAACTGCGGGCTTGGGATATACGCTGCAGTATCCGTATACATCAAGCGTGCCGTCCATGTAGCCCTGGATTTTTTCCCATGCCAGGTCGATGTCGGGGTTGAGGCTGATGTATTCCGGGGACACTACGATGCGTCCGTCGAAGACGTCGGTGAGGCCGGCGGCGAACTGTCCGGTGTATGCGCCCTGGTCGTCAGAACCCGAGAGGATGCCGCCGATCTGCATTTCCGGGAAGTTGGTGTGGTAGGGGTCAGACTCGCGGCTCTCGAAGAAACCTTGGAGCTCAGGGGTCATGCATACGGTGTTGAACTCGTAGGCGGGTGTCACCAGATGCTTGGCGTCTGAGGTCTGGATGGCGCCGGTAGCGTCGGCGTAGGTCCATGTGTTGCGCAGAATGTCGGTGGAGGTGTTGCGCCATGCGAACTGCACTCCGTGGGGGGCGAGCAGACGGGGAGCGGCCGGAAATTCTGTCGCCGGTGAAATCTGCTGCATGAACACGCCGCCGGGCAGAGTGTAGCTTGCTACGGGCATAGGCACGCCCACGGCCACGTTGTCAAGCGCCACGCCGTGGCCCATGCGTCCGAAGAAACGGAATGCTATCTTGACCTCCTGTCCCACATAGTCGGCGAGGTTCACGTAGATCGGACGGTAGCCGAGCTGGCTGCCGTAAGCCGACAGGCTTGCCCTGAGCTCCTCCTGGGTATAGCCCGGGGTGATCTCGTCGTCGATGAGGTTCCACAGTTTCACCCAGTTGGCGCCGTCATCTGTGGTGACATAGATTTCCATGTCGGTGTTGCGGGCGCTGAAGTCGTTGTTGTCACGGTTGTAGACCATCCAGCCCGGGTTGTAATGCAGCTTGAAGTAGAGCCAGTCTTCGTTTACGGGAGTGACGGCAGGTGTCACAAGCCATTCATCCTGGAAATCGGGCTCATGGTATCCGTCGCCGGTCTCGTATGCCACATCGGCGATGATGTGGGCGAAACAGTTACCCTCGTATGCGCTGGCGTCGATGACCAGTGCCACATTCTTGTCGTCGTTGGTGGTCACGCGCCACAGCAGGTTGTGGCGGGTGTTGTCGGTGGGGATGGTGGTGCCGGCGTTGCTGAACTTTGTCCAGCCCTCGGGGAGCCAGTTGTCAGAGAAGTTGCCGAAACCGGCGGGACGCTCCTCGAAACCCTCGAAAAACGTGTTTTCACGGGCGGTGGCACCCATAGCCGGGCTTTTCATCAGGCCCGGGGCGCTCTTTACCGATGAAACCGGTTCCTCGGCCACAGGGATGGCCGCGGTGGCCGCAAGTGCTGTCAGCGAAAGTGCCGCATGACACAGAGTTCTTCTTTTCATTTGATTTAAATATAAGGATAGATATGTATGTCGGTATTTGGATATGTCAGATTCCGTGAATCTGAATCTGACCCTGCCGGGCCGGCGCCGGTAAGCGCGTGCTGGTCAGACAGGGCCAGACTCATGATTCAACAGGGGCGTCTGACGGTGATGTCGGTCATTGCCGGCCGGTTCAGCGCACTATTGCCTTGTGGCTGCAGGTGCCTGCTGTGACGAAGTAGATGCCGGGAGCCAGTTTCACCGACCATGTGCCCGATGCGCTGGCGGCTGAGGCGGCCAGGCGCCCGTCGGCGGTGAATACACGGATGTCTTTACCTTCCGCACCGGTGACGGTGAGCATGCCGTCGGCGCCGGTTACGGTTATGCCTGATGCCTCAACCGTGTCAAGCGCCTGAGGTTTCTTCTCGAAATTCACGGCATACTCATCAGACTTGTTGTTGGTGAGATCCTCGTCGCCGTAGAATACTACCTCGACAGCATACTTCGTGCCTGAGAGGAGATCCTCGGCCCAGTCGATGGCGAACTCATATTCAAGGGTCTCGTCGGTGTGGATGGTCTCGCCGTAGAGCATGTCTACAGCCACGCCTTCGGCAAGCAGTACCACCGTGTAGTCGAGCGCCAGATCGGCGCCGTTGTTGAATACCTTGGCCTTCACTGTGCCTGCGCCCAGATAGGGAATCTCTTCTTCGGGGAATTCCACCTCAGTGAGCACCAGGTCGTTGAGATAGCCGGACATGACTGTTACAGTAGCGGGTGCCGATGCGAATACCTTGTAATATGCTGTAACCTGATATGCCTGGAATCCGCGCGGTGCGTTCTCCACGGTGTATTCCACGACGTCGCCGGGAAGGATGGGCTCCTCCGTGCCGGGTTTAGTCTCGAGCTCGGCCACGATCTCAGAGCCGCGTTTGATCTCGATTTTCGAGATGGATTCCAGGTCATTGCCTTCGGTGTCCTGAAACGGTGCCTGGAACGTGAGCATGATGTCGCGGCTGCCGGTTTCCACGGGGTCGGCCACAAGACCTGATACAGGCATCGGGGTGGGGAATACGCCGGTGATCTCGATGTCGTCGATGGCTACCGAGTTGCCGTATGACCAGCTTGTGGTGGTGTCGTAGAAGTCAATCGAGTACACGCCGTCTTCACGAACGGTGAATGTGTATTCAAGCTGCTGGAACTGGCCCGCGTTCTCGGCGTTCGATGTGTACTCGACCTTTGTCGCGATCCATGGATAGATATAGTCGGCAGTGTTGGTCGACTGAGATTTCGACAGGTTCACACGCAGCTGGGGCGACTCGCCTGCCTGCGGGCATGCGATTTTGAATTTCAGCGTGTATGTGGCGCCTGAATAGAACTGGATCGGCGCGGTGAACAGGTGTGCGTTCACACTTGACATGTAATTGTAGGTCAGACGTGCCACCTTGTCGCCTTCGGTGCCGTCAAGCTGCCACAGGTCGTTGCCTACGGCCTTGAATACGGTCTCTGAGAGGTCTGTGGCGTCATCGAAGTTCTGTGAGAAGGGTACGGTGTAGGGGTCGCCGATCATGATTCCGGCGGTGGTGGCGTCGGGGCCTGCCTCGCCGTCGTTGACAACGGTCACCACATAGCTGTATTCGCGGATGCGTCCCTGCGGAATCTCGTCGCTTACGGTAGTGTCGGTGATGCCGGTGGCGATCTCCACGTTGCCGGGCATGCGGGTGACATTATAGGTTATTTTCGACATGTCGAGCGAGCCGCCGTTCTGGCCGGCCGGAGCGCCCCATGTCAGCGTGATGCTGTTGCCGTCGGCGGCAAGTGCGAGGTCTGTCACGGCTGTGGGCGCGTCATATCCCGAGAATGCCGGAGTTGTGGCTTTGTCGCCGTCGCCGATGCTGTTGGTCAGGTAGACGGTAACCGTATGCGAACCGGGAGTCATGTCAAGGATTTTTGAATACTCGGCCCCGGCGTTGATGGTGCCCGTGTCGGCGCTCTGGCCGTCGACAAGCACCGTGTATGACAGCTCGCCCGAGAGAGCGGTGCCACCGTGTGTCAGAGAGGGGGCGGTGAAAGTCACCGTCACGCCGTTTTCTGTACCGGAATAGCTGGCTGTGAGATTCTCGGGGGCAGCAGGCGCGCCGGCCTTGGTGCTCGGGCCCGGGATATAGAAACCGTTGTAGCGCTTGCCCATCGGGAAGTCGTAGACTTTGGCGTATGTCTGGGCCGCGGTGTCGATAGCATACAGCGATGCCAAGTATGCGTTGCTTACGGCACCCCAGTAGATTTTGCCCGAGGCGGCGTCCCATGCGGCCGACTGGTTGTCGCCGTTGGCTGTGGGTATGCTGAACTTCTCGGTGGCTGCGCCGGTGGCCTTGTCGATGGTGTAGATCTTGCCGGAGTTACCCGAGATGCCCCAGAGGGTGCCGTCGCCGTCGATGGCGAGGGCGTTGATTTTCAGGTTGCCCGGAGCGCCGATGAGCTGAACCGACCTGGCGTCGGCGTCGAAGATGCCGAGCGCGGTGCTGTAGCCGTAGGTGTCGGCATAGGCCCAGGTGTAGACTTTGTCACCGGTGGGGTCATACACCATGTCGGTGGCGCGGAGGGTCATGTCGCTCGACCCCATGCTCTGGTATGTTGAGTAAGTCCAGGGCCCGTCGCCGGCGCTGTCCCCTTCGGCAGTGGCTACCGCCACGTATAAAGTGCTGTAGCTGTATGCGGTGCCGACAGCTTTGTCTTTCGAGACGAAAGTGCCGCCGGAGTCTCTGAAACTCCACTGCACGCCGCCGAGTATGTCGGCGCTGATTTTCTCGGGAGAGGAGGGAAAAGAGCCTTCAAGCGGCAGCTTATAGACGCCGATGTTACCTTGCAGGGCGCCGACAGCGTAGATTACCGGATCCTCTTCGACAGTAATCGCGCCCGCGCTTGATGTGACAAGACAGGTACTTGCAATCAGTAGCAATTTAGGGGAGTAAAATTTCATTTCAATAGTCTGGTATGGGTTGTTTTGTTGTGATAATTAGATTTAGTACGCAGCGGTTATGCACATGACTCCCGCGCGAAAAAAGCATACTGCAATGAAAAAGCATCGCAAGGAGATTGTTGTGTCGCAAAATTGCGTATTTTGTTTTGTTTCTGCAAATATTTGCTGAAAAAATCGTGAAATGGCATACTTTTTTAATATAGATTAATATTTTAATCTAAATTAATAAATGTTACTTTCGATGGATGAACGCTCCCGTGCCTGCGTGGCGGCCGTTTCGCGCCAGCGTGGCCCGGTGTCTATGTGGCGGCGTATGTGGCTCTTCATGGCCCGGCGTATGCGGTTTTTTGCTGATATGTCAAAAAAAAATTGTAACTTTGCGGCTAAATATATAAAAGTGACAGCATGGCCTCACTGACGCGGCTCCCGGGCGGGGCGCTTTTAAGTGTGGTCTTGGCGTCGCAGCTGTTATCGATGAATACCAAAAAGAAAGTACTCTACATCTCTCAGGAAGTCACGCCTTACCTTCACGCGTCATACGCCGGCGACCTCTGCCGCGAACTCCCCGCCAAAGTGCAGGAGGGGGGATTCGAGGCCCGCACATTCATGCCCAAATACGGATGCATCAACGAACGGCGCAACCAGTTGCACGAGGTCATCCGCCTCTCGGGGCTGAATCTGCCGGTCGACGATGCCGACCATCCGCTGATCATAAAGGTGGCTACGCTGCAGTCGTCGCGCATGCAGGTGTATTTCATCGATAACGATGATTATTTCCACCACCATGTGGCCACCGACATCGAGATTCGCCAGACGCCCGAAGAGAACGACGAGCGCCTGATATTCTTTACCCGAGGCACCATGGAGACCGTGAAGAAACTGCGCTGGGAGCCCTTTGTGGTGCACTGCTCGGGCTGGGTGACGGCGCTTACTCCCATATATCTCAAGAAGATGTATGCCGATGACCCCACTTTCGCCAGCGCAAAGGTGGTGTATGCGCTTTTCAACGACCGGTTCGATGGAACGCTCGACCCCCGGTTCGCCGAAAAACTGCTCATGGACCAGCTTGAGGGCGCCGACATCGCCACACTTGGCGACGGCCCTGTAGACTGGCTTACCCTAAACAAGCTTGCGATCGACTATGCCGACGGTGTGATCGTGTCGCAGGAGGGTGTGGATCCCGCGCTTGTGGAATATGCGAAAAGCAAAGGCAAACCCGTGCTCGATTACCACGATCCCCGCGCCACAGGGAAACTCGATGCCGCTCCGGTCATCGATTTTTACAACGGGCTCGGCTGACAATCTTCTCGTCTTACAATGAAATCGAAATCACTCGTCAGAATCATGATTGCGGCGGCGGGAAGCGGGAGCGGCAAGACGCTTCTCTCCTGTGCGCTGATGATGCTTTTTTCACAGGAAGGAAAAAGCGTCAGTGCCATCAAGTGCGGGCCGGACTATATCGATCCGATGTTCCATCGGACGGTGCTCGGAGTCCCTTCCCGGAATCTGGACACTTTTTTCACTGGGGAGAGAATGACGAAAAGCCTTTTTGCGCGCGCGGCAGAGGGCGCAGACCTTGCGGTAATGGAGGGCGTGATGGGACTTTACGACGGCCTCGGTGGAATCCGTAAGGAGGGATCGTCCTACCATCTGGCAGAGGTAACGAAGACGCCTGTGATTCTGGTGGTGAACGCACATGGAATGGGGCGTTCCATTCTGCCGGTCATAAGGGGCTTTCTGGACTATGACCGGCATCATCTGATCCGGGGCGTGATCTTAAATCAGACGTCGGTAACATTCTGTGAGACAATCCGTCCCGAAATAGAGCGCGAGCTGTTGCTTCCAGTGCTGGGGTGTCTGCCGAAGTTAAAGGAACTGCACTGGGACAGCAGACATTTAGGACTTGTGATGCCCGAAGAGATTGCGGATGTGAAAAAGCAGATTCAGATGGTGGCGGATACGCTCGGAAAAACGCTTGACTGCGGGAAGCTTCTTGCGATTGCCGCATCCGCAGAAGCGCTGGAGACAGATCCGGTGCCGAAAAAAAAGATTGCGGATGTAAGAATCGGAATTGCAAGAGACGCGGCGTTTGGTTTTTACTATGAGGATAATCTGCAGCTGCTGCGGGAGGCGGGAGCCGAACTGGTGCCGTTCTCTCCGCTGCAGGATGAGAGCCTGCCGGAGGGGATTGCAGGACTGATCTTAGGCGGCGGATATCCGGAACTGCATGCAAAAGCGCTGTCGAAAAACACCCCAATGCGAAAAGCGGTGCACGACGCGGTGGCGGACGGTCTGCCGACGATCGCGGAGTGTGGCGGATTCCTCTATCTGCATGAGACGCTCTGTGACGATGAGGGAGTGTGCTATCCGATGGCGGGAGTGATTCCAGCGTCGGCTATAAATACCGGGGAACTGGTGCGCTTCGGCTATGTGATGCTTACGGAAAAGGAGGAGAACTTCCTCCCGGCGGGCGCACAGATTGCGGGGCATGAGTTTCACTATTATGACAGCACGGACAACGGCGTGGGTGCGGTGGCCAAAAAGCCGGTAAACGGAAGATCGTGGGAGTGCGTTCATGAGAGTCCGTCGCAATGGATGGGATTCCCGCATCTATATTATTACTCCAATCCGGAATACGCGTACCGTTTCCTGAAAAAAGCGGCGGACAGAATTTACTTGAAAAAATAAACATGCAATGGTAATATGTTTTTAATTTCATAAAAAAGTAACTGGTGCCGGCGCAAAGGTGTGTGCAGAAGATGCACAGATGAGCCTTTGTACCGGTTAAAAGGGAAACAGGTGTGATTCCTGTACGATCTCGTCACTGCGATTAGGGAGTGCAGATACGAAAGCTTTACGCCACTGGCGCGCATGCGCCGGGAAGGTAAGTATCTTGCATGAGGATCTATCAGCCAGGAAACCTGCCAGTTATGATAGTACAGGAAGAGATTCCGGATCACGAGTAATTGGTCGTACTTTTGTGTGTTGATCAGCTGCTCCGTTTCTATGTTTCATAGAACGGAGTTTCTTTCTGTTGTTTTATGGGAAATATACAATCATCAGCAGGAGGAATTATGAAAAAGAAGACACTGGCACTCTTATTAAGCTGTGCGCTTGCAGCCGGCATGATCGGCGGATGCGGCAGTAAGACAGAGGCAACCACAGAGGAGAACGTGCAGACAGCACAGACAGAGGCTGTTGCGGAGACCGGGACAGAGGCAGTATCCGATCAGGATGCGGCAGATCATGTTGCAGCGCTGATCGATGCAATCTACGTGCAGGAGCGCACGGATGAGACCGATGCGCAGTGTGCAGAGGCAAAGGCGGCATGGGATGCACTGACCGACGCACAGAAGGAACTTGTCGAAGGTGAGAACGCAGATCCGGATTATTTCG
>OGQT01003332.1_pt1 | contig 10345 bp, 13 predicted proteins | sample 1553261 | NCBI WGS metagenome assembly OGQT01 (sample SAMEA2579992, study PRJEB22360) | human gut metagenome | biome: human gut; feature: human-associated habitat; material: faeces | place: Denmark | collected 2008/2010
CTAATTTATACTTGACTTTTCATAGCTGGTCTCCTAATAATTTTGTTACAGATTATACCTATTAACTCATTCCGTTCTTCTTTATTTAAAACAAAAAACAGTGTTATTGTCATTCCTAATATTCCTATTGCCATACCATCTATAATCCAATTTATCCACAAATTTCCGACCGGATTCACAAAACTAACTACTTTTCCAATGATACATTGCATAACTAATATAATGATTGTCTTTCCTATTTCTGGGAAAAATGTATACCAAGGTAAATCTATATAACTTGCTCCAACCGGAAGATGATAAGTCAGTGCAACAACAATTTCTAGTATTACACTAACACCTGCTACAGCATATAATCCTCCTCCTAACGATTTGACTGAAAATATCGTAATTAAAATACTCATTATACCTTCTATAATAAATATAATTGAACTCTGTCGAATCTTATTTGTTAATGTGAAAATCTGGTATATTGGTTGCATTGGTCCCAAGACGCAAGTTCCTATTACTGTTATGATCGATAAAACATTTATTAACTGTATCGGTTGTCCTGGTACCCATAATCGATAAAATTCAACTCCTAATGAAATTAATATTGCATTAGGTACTGTAGCAAAAATTGTCATAATACGCATAGAAGTCTTAACTGCTGTTTTTAATCCTTCTTTATCTCCATTAGCATATATTTTCATCATGTTCGGTGTAAAAGAATTTCCAATAGCATTTATTAATGATGAGACAAAATTAGGAATAGTCTTTGCTACTGACAAATATCCCATTTTTAACGCCCCTAACAATAAATTAGTAATTGTTAAATCTAATCCTGTCATAAGAATTTGACTTAATTTGGTAATACTATTCCAAATTCCCGAACTTAATACCTCCAATACCTTGTAAATATCAAATGTCTTTTTATCAAAATATAATTCTGGGGTTAATTTCTTGTGAAAATAAATGTTACATGGCAAAAATACAGCGGTTACTATGATGGATCCAAATGCCATAACACTAATTTTAGGTCCTACCAACATGAATGCACAAATAATAAAAATTGCTCTAAGAATACTTGTAATAGATGTTAATATAGAACTAACATCTAATCGATTTTTTATAAAAAAACAATTTTTACTAGAATATTTTTTATTTTTTTGCTAAAAATATTTATAGATTTGATTGGAGGTGCATTTTAATGTCAAAATCTAAAAAAGATTCTAAAAAGAATAATAATGAAAACAAAAATAATCAAAATCAAAATGAAGAAAGACAAAATAATAACAACTGTAGATAGTTTTTAAATTGTTTTAAATAATCTTCTAGCTTTTGTCTAGGAGATTATTTTTTATATCGAATTGATTTTTTTATCTATATATTACTGGTCACTGCGTTGCGATCAGAGCGTTATTCAAACAGATGAAGAGATTTGTAACACAGTGAAATTTTTATCAGATAAACTTGAAACGTTCTATATTTAAAAAACTAAACAACTTTTTGATTCCATAAAGGCAGATATCATCAATATGATACCTGTCTTTTATTATACTCCAACAATTGAAAATCCATTATCTACGTGAATAACTTCACCTGTAATTGCTTTAGACATATTACTAAATAAAAATGTACAACAATCCCCTACTTCTTTTGCAGTAACATTTCTATGTAATGGTGATTTTTCTTCAACAATATCCAAAATAGTTCCAAAATCTTTTATTCCCTTTGCAGAAAGTGTTTTTATAGGCCCAGCCGAAATTGCATTTATACGTGCTCCGCTTCTACCTAAATCCTTGCTTAAATACCTAACACTTGATTCTAATGCAGCTTTTGCAACCCCCATTACATTATATCCATCAATTGCTTTTTCCGCACCATAATATGTTAAAGTAACAATACTTGAGTTTTCATTTAACAATTCTAAATCTGTAGCAATTTTTGAAATAGCAATTAAAGAATAACTACTAACATCACATGCATGTGCAAAACCATCCCTTGAAGTATTTATAAAATCATTTCTTAAATCTTCAGTATTTGCATGTGCAATTGCATGTAATATGCCATCGATTTTACCATTTTCTTTTACAATTGTTTCAAAACATTTTTTTATAGATTCATTACTTGAAGCGTCACAAGAATATGCTTTTGAGCCTGGTATTTCTTCCATCAGTTTTTCAATTTTAGGTTTGTTTGATTCTGAATTATATGTAAAGATGATTTCTGCTCCATGTTCATATGCAGATACTGCTGCTCCCCAAGCTATACTCCACTTATTTCTTATTCCCATTATTAATATTTTTTTCCCTTTTAATAACATTATTGAATACCTCCAATTTTTCTATATTTTTCATATCTTTGTTCTATTAAATCTTCTTGTGATTTATTTGATAATCTTTTAATATTTTTTAGTACTATACTTTTTAATGTTTTACAAACTGCATCAAAATTTTCTTGAGCACCACCTTTGGGTTCTTCTACTATATTATCAATAATACCTAATTTTTTCAATTCATTTGATGTAATTTTCATTTTATCTGCCGCTTCTGAAGCTTTGCTTGAATCTTTATATAAAATACTTGCAAATCCTTCTGGAGATAATATTGAGTATACTGCATTTTCTAACATTATTATAACATCTGTTACACCTAATGCTAAAGCTCCACCACTTGCACCTTCACCTATTACAATTGATATAGTTGGAACTTTTAGCTTAGCCATTTCAAATAAATTTTTAGCAATTGCTTCGCCTTGTCCTCTTTCTTCTGCTCCCATTCCAGGATACGCACCTGGTGTGTCTATAAAAGTTATTATAGGTCTATTAAATTTTTCTGCTTGTTTCATTAGCCTTAAGGCTTTTCTATATCCTTCTGGATTAGGCATACCAAAATTTCTTTCTATATTTTCTTTAGCATTCTTTCCTTTTTGTTCCCCAATAATAGTTACTGGTATTCCATCTAATTCAGCTATTCCACCTATGATGGATTTATCATCTCCAAAGTTTCTATCTCCATGTAATTCTATGAAATTTGTAAATATTTTATTTATATAATCTAGCGATTTAGGCCTTTCTGCTTTTCTTGCTATTGTAACTCTATCCCATGCAGATATTAAATTTGATTTCAATCTTATCACTCCTTTTTGACTAATGTGTTAATTTATGATATAATTAATTATATTTTTGCACTATATAAAATCCGTTGATTATTTACAGTAAAGGAGGTCTTTATGAGGAGAATACAGGATTTTATCAATGCACATCGGTTGCGTAAACGTAAGAAGAAAGAACAACAGTTGTTAAAATACTTTGTTTGCTATGCTTTGTATTTTAAGCCAACCTCTATTTTAAATAGAGAGTTGCTATTCCTTACTAATTATAGTAAGGAAATTGTTGCAAGCGTTGCAGCACAATTAGGTTATGAATTTAGAATTTTCCATCCAAGATGGAATTCTACTATAGTTGTTTTTTCTGAGAAGGAAAAGTAATCGATTTGGTATGTTAAGGGATTGCATATTGCTATCCCTTTTTCTTATATCAATGTAATTTTATAATATTATATAAAGTATTTTTCATATCTTTTCTTTCAACTATTTTATCAATAAAACCATGTTCTAATAAAAATTCTGAGCTTTGAAATCCTTCTGGTAGTTTTTGTTTTATTGTTTGTTCTATAACTCTTGGACCTGCAAAACCAATTAAAGCTCCTGGTTCTGCTAAAATAATATCTCCTAGGCTTGCAAAACTTGCAGTTACTCCACCTGTAGTAGGGTCTGTTAATACAGATATATATAATAACCCTGCTTCATCTAATTTAGCAATTGCAGCTGATGTTTTAGCCATTTGCATTAATGATATTATACCTTCTTGCATTCTGGCTCCACCTGATACGCAAAATACAATAACAGGTAATCTTTCTTCTATTGCTTTTTCTACTAATCGTGTTATTTTTTCACCAACAACACTTCCCATACTTCCCATCATGAAATTGCTATCCATGACTCCTATTGCTACTTTTATTCCATTTATATTTCCTGTCCCTGTTTGTATTGCTTCTTTTATTTTAGTCTTTTCTTTTAATGTTTGTATCTTTTCTTTATAACCATCAAATTTTAATAAATCACTTGTTTGCATATCTTGATCTAGTTCTTCGAATGTACCTTCATCTATTATTTGTTTTATTCTTCTTCTGGATGATAATCTAAAATATTGTCCACAATTAGGACATATGCTATAATTATTTTTTAGGTCTTCTTTATATAAAATTTCTTTACATTTATTGCATTTTACCCATTTGCCTACTAACATATCTGATGCTTTTTCATTTTTTTGGTCTGGTTCTTTTGGATTTATTTTTTTTATTTTATCTATTACCATTGTTTTCTCCTTACATGTTTTTTGTTAGATTTCATATATAGTATCTTAATTATCTTTTTGCAAGTTGGAATATTTTTGTGCAATAAAAGATGTATCATAATTATTGCTAATAAAATCTTCATCTTCTAGAATCTTATACAAAAAGTCTATATTAGTACTAATTCCATCAATTACAAATTCACCTAAGGCACTTTTCATTTTAGCAATTGATTCATTTCTATCTTTTCCATGTACAATAATTTTTGCAATCATAGAATCATATGTAGGCGGAATTTTATATCCTGGATATATTGCTGTATCTATTCTTACACCATTGCCACCAGGTATATGTAATTCTTTTATTTCTCCTGGGCATGGCATGAAGTTTTTATATGGATTTTCTGCATTTATTCTAGCTTCTAAACTGTGTCCTGTAAATTTAATGTCATCTTGCTTATATTGCAACTTTTCTCCTGAGGCAATTCTTAATTGTTCTTTTATTATATCTACACCTGTTATTGTTTCTGTTATTGGATGTTCAACTTGAACTCTAGTATTCATTTCCATAAAATAAAAATCTTTGTTTTTATCTAATAAATATTCGATTGTTCCAACATTATTATATCCTATTTCTTTTAAGGCACTTACTGTAATTTTGCCCATTTTTTGTCTTAACTTATCTGTTATTACTCCTGATGGTGTTTCTTCTAGCATTTTTTGATTATTTCTTTGTACAGTACAATCTCTTTCTCCTAAATGTATTACATTTCCATGTTCATCTGCTATTACTTGAACTTCTATATGTCTGGGATTTTCTATAAATTTTTCTATGTATATTGAATCATCATTAAAAGAAATTTTTGCTTCTTGTCTTACTAAATCATAGAATTTTACAAGTTCTTTTTCGTTATAGGCAATTCTTATTCCTTTGCCTCCACCTCCGCTTGATGCTTTTAAAATTACAGGATAGCCTATGCGTAATGCTACTTTTATTGCTTCTAGTACATTATCAACTAAGCCATCTGAACCAGGTACAACTGGAACTCCTGCTTTTTTCATAGTTTCTTTTGCTTTTGATTTATTTCCCATTAGTTCAATCATTTTATAAGTTGGTCCAATAAACTTTATACCAATTTCATCACACATTTTAGCGAAACTACTATTTTCAGACAAAAATCCATATCCAGGATGTATTCCATCACATCCTGTTAAACATGCTGCTTCAATTATTGCTTTTACATTTAAATAACTCTTGTTAGATGGTGCTGGTCCTATACATACAGCTTCATCTGCAAGTTCTTTGTGTAATGAATTTTTGTCTATTTCTGAATATACTGCTACTGTTCTTATTCCTAATTCTCTACATGCTCTTATTATTCTTACTGCAATTTCTCCTCGATTTGCTATCAATATTTTTTTTAGCATTTTTTCTTCCTTTCTATAATTTTTCGGGATTGAGTTTTCACCACATCAAATCTCCTCTTTTATTTAATATATATAACTATGTCAAGTATTTTGATTTTTATTAAGGATTATCTACAATTGCAAATGTTAATTCACCTTTTACAGCAACTTTACCATTAACTGTCGCAATAGCTTCTCCAATACCTACTGGTCCTTTTCGCTTAATAATTTTTACTTCTAGTTTTAATATATCTCCTGGCACTACCTGCTTTTTAAATTTTAAATTATTTATTCCTCCAAATAGTGCATTTTTATTTTTGTTTTCTTCTAATGATAGTATTGCTACTGCTCCTGTTTGTGCTAATGCTTCTACCATTAATACTCCTGGCATGATTGGATTGCCTGGAAAGTGACCTTTAAAGTAATATTCATCTTCTGATACATTTTTATATGCTGTACAACTTTCACCTGGTATGTATTCTTCTACTTCATCTATCATTAAAAATGGCTCTCTTTGAGGTATTATTTTTTTAATTTCTTCTTTATTTAACATTTTTTGATTTCCCTTCACTTATTTTATTTTAAATAGAGGCATACCATATTCAACTATATCTCCATCTTTTATGCATATTTCTGCTATTTCTCCATCAAATTCTGATTCTATTTCATTCATTAATTTCATTGCTTCTACTATGCAGACAACTTGGCCTTTTTTTACAGTATCTCCAACTTTTACAAATGAATCTTTATTTGGTGCTGGTCTTGAATAAAATGTTCCAACCATTGGTGATTTTATTATTTTGTAATTTTCCTCATAATTTGGTTGCTCTTTTAATATATTATTGTTATTTTCTGTATTTACTTGTATTGTAGGTACAGATGTAGGCATGTTTGCTGATTGCATTTGTTCTTGCATATTGTTTGCTACAATAACTTCTTTTTCAGTATTTTTTTTCATACTTATTTTCATACCTTCTGGAAATTCTATTTCTAATTCATCTATTTTAGCATTTCCCATATCATCTATTAATTTTTTAATTTCTTCATAATTCATACTCTAGACTCCTTTATAATTTTTATGTTTTATTAATGTCCAAAAAAATATCCAAAAAAATGTCCAAAAAGAACCGTCCCTATTGGACACTTATTTTTTTAAAGATAATCGAACTGTTGTGCCCTCCAAATCCTAATGAATTTGACATTGCATATTTTACTTCTATATTTCTACCTTCATTTGGTACAATATCTAGGTCACATTCTTCATCTGGTACTTTGTAGTTTATTGTAGGTGGAATAAAGCTGTCTTCTATTGCTTTTATACAAACTACTGCTTCTACTCCTCCTGCAGCACCTAAAAGATGTCCGGTATTTCCTTTTGTTGAACTTACCATTACTTTTTTACTTGCTTCTCCAAATGCTAATTTTATTGCTGATGTTTCTCCTGCGTCATTTAGGTGTGTAGATGTGCCGTGTGCGTTTATGTATGTAATATCTTCTGGTTTTATATTATTTTCCTCTAAAGCTCTTTTCATTGCTCTGGCTGCACCTTCTCCGTCTGGTGCTGGTGATGTTATGTGATATGCATCTGATGTTGCTCCATATCCTACTATTTCTGCATATATTTTTGCGTTTCTTGCTTTTGCGTGTTCTAATTCTTCTAATACTATAATTCCAGCTCCTTCACCCATTACAAATCCGCTTCTTTCTTTGTCAAATGGGATACTTGCTCTATTTACATCTGTTGATTGCGTTAATGCTTTTATGTTTGTAAACCCTGCTATTCCTGTAGGAGTTATTGATGCTTCTGTTCCTCCGGCTAAAATAGCATCCTCATAGCCATTTTTTATCATTCTATATGCTTCACCTATTGAGTGTGTTCCACCTGCACATGCTGTTACAACAGATATAGATTCTCCTTTTGTTCCTAATTCGATTGCTACATTTCCAGCCGCCATGTTACATATGCTCATTGGTATATACATTGGAGATACTCTGTCCGGTCCTTTTTCTATATAGTGTTCATTTTCTCTTTCTATTGTAAATAGTCCACCTATTCCTGAACTTATTACTACACCAACTCTATTCATATCTGTATTTTCTGGTGTTATTCCACTGTCTTTTATTGCTTCTCTTGATGCTATTATTGCAAATTGTGAGAATTTATCTAATCTTTTACAACTTCTTTTGTCAAAGTATTCTTCAGGATTGTAGTTTTTTACTTCTCCTGCTAGTTTTACTTTAAATTTTTCTGTATCAAATTCTGTTATTGGTGCTATTCCACATTTGTTTTCTTTTATTCCTTTCCAGAATTCTTCTACATTTTTTCCTATAGGAGTTATGACTCCTACTCCTGTTACAACAACTTTTCTTTCCATTTTTTATTTTCCTTTCTTTATTTTTTATGTTTTATCTTTGTATTATAAATCATTAAAACTTTGCAATTTGTTTATTTTTGTGTTATAATTGATGTATAAAAAATTTAGGAGGAATTTATACATGATTAAAACAACAAAGGAATTCACACTCGAAACAGCTCGGAAAAAAGTAGAGGCTTCAGTAAGAGCTCAGCTGGCTGTTTGTCATGTTACAGGAACGACATTGGCAACTATCTCAGTACAAAAAACACAGGGGTTTGATACTAAGGAACAAATAAAAGATTTACTGATTAGTATTTTGGATTACGAACCAAAAATTCAAGGTTTTGTTACGCAGTTAAACACTGTGTTAGAGTTACATGACGGTGTCACCGTAGAAAAGGCGTATACCACGTTTATAATTACGTTCCAATTAGAGAGATAATATCTCTATTCAGGGAAGCCATAAGCTTCCCCTTTTTTTATTACATCAACATCCCACCATCAACATTTAAAACTTGACCTGTTATATATGTATTTTCTTCACCTGCTAAAAAATAAACTGAATTTGCAATTTCTTTACTACTTCCCATTCTTTTTAAAGGTATTTGAGCATTTATATTTTCTTTTACACTATCATTTAAAACAGATGTCATATCTGTATCAATAAAACCTGGAGCAACACAATTTGCTAATATATTTCTACTTGCTAATTCTTTTGCAATACTTTTTGTAAATCCAATTATTCCAGCTTTAGAAGCTGCATAATTACATTGACCTGCATTCCCAGATACACCAACTACTGAACTTATATTTACAATTTTTCCTGTCCTTTTTTTCATCATATATGGTACAATGCTTTTTGTAACATTAAATGTACCTTTTAAATTGATATTTATTACTTTTTCAAAATCTTCTGGTGTCATCCTTAATAATAAACTGTCCTTTGTTATTCCGGCATTATTTACTAATACATCTATTTTGTTAAATTTTTCTATGGCTAATTTTGCCATATTTTCGCATTCTTCAATTTTAGAAACATCTGTTTTTATGAATAATACTTCAATATTATATTCTTTAAATTCCTGCTTTAATTCTTCTAAATTTGTTCTATCTGATACATAATTTAAAATTAAGTTGTATCCATTTTGTGCAAATTTTATTGCAATTGCTTTTCCTATACCTCTGGTACCACCTGTTATTAGCACAACTTTCTTTTCTTCCATTTATTTTTCTCCTTCTTTTAAAATTTTGATTGCATTTTCTAAAGATTCTACATCATAAATGTTAATTGTATTGATGCCATTAAGTTCTTTTTTTATAAAACCTGTTAATGTTTTTCCAGGTCCTATTTCTACAAATGTATCTACTTTTTCTTCTTCCATTAATTTAATAGCTTTATCAAATCTAACTGGACTAACAATGTGCTTTGATAATATTTCTACCATGTTATCTGATTCATTATAAAATGTTCCATCTATATTTTTGATAACTTTTGTTTTTCCTTTTTCAAATTGAATTCTTTCTAAATCTTTTATGTATTCATTTTTGGCATTTTCTAATGCCTTTGTGTGGAATGGCCCACTTGTTTTTAATGTGACTACCTTTTTAGCACCATTTTGTTTAAAAATTTCACTTGCAAATTCTATTGCTTTTTTATCTCCAGAAATTACAGTTTGATTTGAATAATTATAATTTGCTGGAACTATGAACATTCCTTTACTACTTAATTCGTTACATATATTTTCTATTTTTGTAGATTCTAAACCAATTATTGCAAGCATTGAATATTCACCTTCTGGTAATTTATTTTGCATTAAATATCCTCTTTGCTTTAATAATTGTATTCCATCTTCAAATTTTAATTTTTCACTATATATAAGGGCTGAATATTCCCCTAAACTTAGTCCAACAGATATATCTGCTTTTATTTTATTTTTGATTAAAATTGATAATATTGCCAAACTCATTGTAGCTATTGCAATTTGAGTATTTTCTGTTTTATTTAAATCGTCTCCTGTTTCTTCTATACTTTTATATTCATCTCCCAAATAATCTTTTCTAATGCCATTAAAGCATAATGTCGCAATATCTATTCCTGTAATTTTGGATGCTTTTTGATATATATTTTTTACCTCTTCATATTTTTCATATAAATCTTTTCCCATTCCTACTTTTTGACTTCCTTGCCCTGGGAATAAAAATGCTATTTTCATATGTTAAACCTCCATTAAAATACTTCCTGTGTTCA
>OGQT01003334.1_pt1 | contig 10336 bp, 9 predicted proteins | sample 1553261 | NCBI WGS metagenome assembly OGQT01 (sample SAMEA2579992, study PRJEB22360) | human gut metagenome | biome: human gut; feature: human-associated habitat; material: faeces | place: Denmark | collected 2008/2010
CCTTATATGAACAGGTCATTATCCTCTTTCAGCCTCTGCATTTCCCTTATATACCTTGCAAACAACAGCACCGCCAGCACAAAGGCCAGGGAAAATACCGGGACTGACACCACATACTCAAGCTGGTAAAGTCTACTCTGGAAAAGCAACTGTAGTAGGTTAAATACCGCATCCACCCCAATAGTGGATGCTAAGGTCCACACGCAAAAGTGGGAAAGTTTTTCCGCCAGTTTTATACTCTCTTCCTGATACAGGTCTTCCTTCATTGCAGCCAGAAGCCTTCTCGCCAAGAAAACAACTATAATATCCAGTACATAAGGCAGAATACGGACTGCAAAGTGGAGGAACAGGAAAACATAGGTGGGAGTAAGGTTAGAAAAAGTAAAAAATCCATCGCTTAGCTCTATGCCTGTATTTCCCTTCTGTACCGTTTCCAGATTCTGAAGCAGCCCTCCCAGCTCCTGTCCAAAGATGCCGTACACCAATACCACGTTCACAGTGCCAAGAAGGAACCAAAGTCCTTTTTGCAGTTTCTCCGTTCCTGCATTCTTATAATGAAGCAAAATGCGGATAAGCAGGTAACCCAGAAGGACGGAATAGAAGGTACTTCCCAGGGACCATTTCCCGGTGCCTGGTACTCCGGTGGACAAAAGTCCCGGATTGATCATGTAGTATAGGGTTACAAAAAGAAGAGCGCTGATAGCCAGAAGCATGAAATCCAGGGGTTCTGATTTCTTGCGCCAGTGCAGGAATCCCCAAATTCCAGCAGGGATAAGCCCCAACAGCATGTATAAGATGATCGCGATCACATTTCCTACAGTTCCAGACAGTGACAGAACCCGCAGACCAGCTCCGATCTGTTCAAAAGGGAATGCGATCAAGGTGGAAAACAGACCGGATAAGCTGCGCTGTAAAATACAGAACAGGACGCAGGCGGCCGCTTCCACAGATAAGAGGGTAAATAAATGTCTTTCTTTCATGGGGAACCTCCTTTTGCTGATAACGAGAAAATCCGCTATCGTGCTGGATTAAACTATCTAATCCTTTACTCTGGATTTCTCTAACTGGTTTGTGAAAATTATTGAAAAACGATAATTTATAATTTAATTATAACCTATTTCATTAATTTTTTATAATATTCGTCGCAGATTTCTTTAGTGTCGCCCATTTTAACAATTTTACCGTGATCTAGCCAAATAACTTTACTGCATAATTCTTTAATACTATCTATAGAGTGTGATACATAAAGTACAGTAGTTCCGCCTTCGATCATCGACATCATCTTGTTTTTACTTTTTTCTTGAAATTTGATATCACCTACTGATAAAATCTCATCAACTATTAGAACTTCTGGATCAACTATTGTTGATATTGAGAATGCTAATTTAGCGACCATACCTGATGAAAAGTTCTTGACCGGTGAATCAAGGAACTCCTGAAGTTCTGAGAACTCCACTATCTCGTCAAACTTTGACTCTATAAATTCCTTGGAGTAACCAAGGAGTGTTCCGTTGAGAAATATATTTTCTCTGGCAGTGAGCTGTGGGTCTATTCCAGCACCAAGCTCTATGAGCGCCGCAACAGTTCCCGACACCTTCACGCTTCCCATGGACGGCTTCAATATTCTGCTAACAACCTTGAGAAGAGTTGATTTACCAGCTCCATTTGTTCCGACGAATCCCCAAGCTTCGCCCTTCTTGATTTGCAGGTTGATGTTCCTGAGCGCTATGAACTCCTGGAACATAAGCTGCTTGGTGACAAGACGTATGAAGTACTCCTTCAGATTGTCGACCTTGAGGTTATTCTTGTTAAATCTTATCGTGACATCATTCAGTTCTATGATGGTCTCACCATCCGCAACTGTTGTGGTCTGCTGTGCATTTGATGTAAACACTCTGCTGACCTCATGTGTCTCTTTGTTGTGATCTATTATGCTCATCAGACTCACCTCCTATATATAAAGAATGAACTTATCCTGATTCTTCTTGAACGACAAGGTTCCTATACCAAAGAATACAATAGCATAGGCAAAACCAAGTCCCACGATGATAGGATCAGGAAGCGTGCCCGTGTGAGCTATACTTCTAAACTGGCTGATATACACATACAATGGATTGAAATATGTCACAAGGAATTCCAACCAGTCAGGAAGCATACTGATCGGATAGAATATAGCCGAGCAATACATCCACATAGTGGTTATGGCATTCCATATATATCTTGTATCCCTGAAAAATACATGAAGCTGTGCAAGGAAAAATCCCATTCCGCAGGCAAACAGATAAGCCTGAAAGAACACTATTGGAAACAGGAGCATGGTCCAGTAAAACGGGGATCTTGTAAATATGATTACAAGAAGGAATGCTCCGAGTGAAAACAGGCAGTCCACCAGTGAACTTGTTATCTTGGCAAGCGGGAACATGAATTTCGACACGTATGTCTTCTTGAGCAGTGCCGAGTTATCGGTGATACTTCCGAGCGCCTTGCCACATGAGCCTATTACAAATTCATACAGTATACGTCCTGCAAACAGATATACAGGGAAGTGCGGTATCTTTCTGTCAAACATCTTCGAAAATACTATAACCATTACTATCATAACAAGCAGCGGATTTAGTATACTCCACACATATCCCAGAAAACTTCTTCTATACTTAAGCTTGATATCTCTCGAAACAAGCTGGTTCAAAAGGTCTTTGTAATTAAAAACTTCCAAAAAGCTACCGCTTTTCACTTTCATTTTATGTCTATCCTCCATCATATAATCTCTAGTCAAAACTCTTGTTATGCCTCAGCTTGTTGTAAAGCTTTGAATTCAGCATCCTGTTGTAGCCCTCCAGGCCGACATGAGCCGCATTGAGAAGCTTGAGTATCTTGTAATGACTCATGGTCATCTCAACAACATGTCTGTCTTTCTTTGCTATATATCCCATCAGCTGATCTACACGCGCCACGCCCTTTTTCCTGTCGGGGTCGCACAACATGGAAGTAACCATAAAACTCAGCAATAGCAAATGTATCTTTTTATCACAGTACTCGAGAGCCCACTGATCCGTTATATCCACCCTGTTCTTCAGCATCTTGACTATGACCATCTTGGTGTGGTCTATCCTCTTCAGCTGGTTTTCCGCAGATACACTCTGTGAGACATCTCCTATTCTATATTCATATATGAACAGTCCAAGAGGGAGTATGGTGTGAGCCACACAGCATGGATATGTTGCATATTCATGATCCTCATAGAACACATTCTCTGCAAGCTTTACACCGTGCTCTCTGTAGAACTCAGTTCTGTATGTTATACCGTGGAATGTCAGGCTTCTGTCGAAGTTCTTCCAGTTGCCCATGACCTCCTCCATGGTGTACTCTCTTCCAGGCTCATCCGGAAAGCATCTCCAGTTCTTTATCTCGCCAGTGCTTATATTGATGGTGTGATGACATGTGAGTACCACATCCGCAGATGCCCCTGAAATGATATCCAGAAACTCAGGAATACTCTCTGTGTTAAACCAGTCATCAGCATCCAGTACCTTCATGTACTTTCCTCTGGCGGCTTCCGATCCCGCGTTGATAGCGGATCCATGCCCGCCGTTCTCTTTATTTATCAGCGACACACTATCCGGATATCTTTTTATATAATCCTGACAGATCGCCTCACTTCCATCTGTTGAACCATCGTTGACAACTATGATATCCATCTGATCCATTCTGTCTGGAACTATCAGCGATGCCAGACATTTGTCAAGGTATGGCTTGCTGTTGTAGGACGGAATTATAACGCTTAATATCTTTTCGCTCATTTCTATCTACCTATTTTCAACTTAATTCTTTCCCAGCCGGTTCTCATGCATGCCCTTCAGAATCAACCTGAAGGCTTTGAACCACGAAATGTCTCTGTTAAACTGATGTCTCTTTCTGACGCTGTAGTATACCGCATACAGAAGTGCTGGTACATATCCCATTATATATCTTGTCGTGTTTCCTCTGTTGATGAAGAACTGCTCATCATATCCTTTGAACCATGTCGATTTTGTCTGCGCCACATCGGCTATGACAAATGGAACAAAGTATATCGCAAGGCCTTTTTTTCTACAATCTGTAAGGAACTTAAGTTCTTCCTCTGCCCCATTGCCCGAGCCGGCTCCCATCCGCTCATCAAAATATACGTCATTCTCTATCAGGCTTTTTCTGCGAAATGAAATCTGCCATGACGCGACATGCATCAGATCAAAATATCCAAGCTTTGTCGGTTTGTCCCGGTGTATCGTCTTCTGATTGCCTATGTCAAATATCATCACATCCGCCTCCGGGACATCCTTGTAGGCGGTCAATATTCCTTCTTCATAGTTATCAACAAAAACTTCATCATCATCACACAGAAGACATATATCTGCTGTTGATTTCTTTATCGCATAATTTCTACTTTTTGTAAGTCCCGTGTCGTTCACCGAATATATTCTGATCTTCCTGCCATCTTTCTCATACTCTCTGTATCCGTCATGTCCGCACTGATCAACTATCAGTGTATCAGACTTTATGCAGGATTTTTCGACTATGTCTTCACCACGGAGATTCATGCACGAAAGCAGTATCTCTAATCTCATATATCAAACACCTATTCTTATCCAAAGAGTGTTCACGGTCTTTCTCCAAAAGTCCGCAGAACGCATAGCTTACTTACTTATACAACTATTGTCTTCAAAAGTCAATAGAATACCTTACAACGAAAAAGCGGAGGGCTTTGTTTATAGTTTTAGTCAAATCCTCCGCTTTTATAATTTTTGTTATCTGTATTATTTATCTTCCTGGGCATGTCTCTGCTTCATGAGCACATATCCCTCAAACAGATCCAGATCTTCCTTGGTCGTTATCTTGATGTTGGACTGACTTCCCTTTGAGAAGTATATAGTCTCTCCCATCTTATACATAAGAGTTGTTGTGTGCGGCTCAACTTCCTTGATAACTCCAGTCTCAACCGCTCTCTTATATATATCCCTGATATAACCGTATCTGAAGGCATGTGGACTGTTCATGCAGGCTATAGTATCTCTGTCTATCCACTTTGTAGTCTTCTCATCGTCATCCTTAACACCTGAGAGAAGGTAAAACGGAGTTGTCGATATGGCATTCCCCTTTAGCTTACATACTCTGACCGCATCTGCTATGATGTCTCCCTCCACAAACGGTGAAGCGCCAAAATGAACCAGCACTATGTCGTCCTCTGAACACTTGTCCTGAAGATTGTTGATTCCATTGAGAACAGAGCCCTGGAAATCAGCGCCACCCTCAGTTATCCATTTAACCTTGCTGAGTCCGTAGGTGTCAACAAGTTCTCGCATATAATCGATATGCGACTTGACACACACGACCTCGATGGCATCTATATCCTCATGTTTCTGAAAAGCCTCTATCGTGTAAACGATGACCGGCTTGTCAAGTATCTTTACAAACTGTTTAGGCATTCCCGCGCCAACTCTTGAGCCAACGCCACCAGCCAATATAACTGCTATGTTCATCTCTTGTCCTTCCTTATGAAAAATCTAATTCTCAGATATAATTTCTCAAATTTAATATCTCTGTCACCTTATAAGGTCCTCTCTGCATCACTGCTCACTCTCATATGACGCGATCGCCTTGTCAAGAAATCTGTTGCATGTCCTGTAGCACTGCAGGAAGAAGAAACCATCCTCCTCGCCCGCACTACCCTTGTACAGTGACCAGCAGAAGAAGTAGAAACCACATATAGGAATAAATGCTATATAATGTCTATGCTCCTCATATGTGAGTTCACGTCCAAAGAACTTCTTCAGGTAGAACTCGATCTGCTCGTCTGTATAGTAATATCTGCAGAGCATACCGCAAATGTCACTGGCAGGATCGTTTATTCCGCCAAACTCCCAGTCTATCAGATAGAAACCACCATCCGATGTTGCCAGGAAGTTTGGTTCATATACATCATTGTGACACAGTGTGTACTTCATACCGTACTTGTCCATGTCCTCCTTGACGTACTCGCCAAGCTTTGTAACTTTGTTTATTATATCTGCAAATTCCACGAACAGGTTGCCCTTTGTGGCACATGCAAGCTTCATAAGTCTGAGTGCCTCGCTGACGAGATCGTAATGCTTGACCTCCGCGTTCTCGGACACCTCGACCTCATGAACCGCTCTCAGATACTCCATTGCCTTGTCGAGCTGATCAGGATACTTCTCAAAATCGCACTCCATGATATTTTCCACGAAATGTGATATCTTCCAGCCCTCTTCGTCAATGTAGATAAGCGTCTTGTCGGCTCCTATCTCTTTCGCCTTAGTCTGTGTATATACCTCAGACTTTCTGTTGACGATGTTGCCGGACGTTCCGCCCGGATGTCTGTATACATATTTGGCTCCATTTACAGTGAAACAGAACGATACATTTGTGAGACCTGCCTGTATTACGTTGATGTCGTTGATCTCCTCGGGCTTGCATCCCAGAACCTTGCAAATATTTGTTACTATCTCTGAGTCTACGTTCATCAGGAATTCAGAGTCAAATCTTCTCAGATCGTTGACTGAATCGAACTCCAGGACCGCAGAGTCGTTTACCTTCTTACAGTAGAGCGTGAGCTGCTTCTCATGCTTTGCGTAGAACTCCTCCCAGAACATGGATGCGACACCAAAATCATCTATCTCTCGTTCCAAAAGCATTCTGAATGTCTTGGAAAATCCTTCGTTGAAGTATGCCTGTCCAACCATGGCATATGCATCGTGTCCGCCTATATACGAACCGGTTATAACGCCCGCATCTGAACAGTCAACCTCAAACTCCCTGAACTTGCCCATCTTATATGAGCAGAGTCTGTATGATACATTGTCCTTGTTGTCGTCCATAAATGGATTTTCCGGATAATAGTGATCTGCACAACATATAAATGTGTTGCCCAGATACTCTCTTGCAGCATAGAGCGATACGATATTGCCCTTTGATGCAAATGTGTTGTTGATTATAAGCTTCACCCCGTACTTGTCCTCAAGATAGAAGAACTTTTCCTTCATGTAACCAACAACTATACAAATATCTTCAACGCCTGCTTCTCTCAGCTGTTCAATCTGTCTCTCAACCAGTATCTCTCCTTTTACCCTGAAAAGCCCCTTCGGCTTCTCATAGGTGAATGGGGCAAATCTGTTAGACTTTCCCGCAGCCAAAATAATGGCATTTTTCTTAATCATTATAATACCTCCTTACCATCTCTGCACATTTCTGAACCATATCCTCGGTTCTGCTTACATGTGAGTGGCTGTCCATATCTGCTGGAAGTGAATAAATATCACCATATCTGCACTGAAGCTGGAGATCATACTGATTTGGAATGTTGAATTCCATACCGTCAAACTCCATTCTCTTAAGAGGAAATATCCTGTTATAATCAACTATTCCACCCTGCTTGCGTGCAAAGTAACTTACGTTATCAACACCCCACATGATAGCGTTACCTGAGTCTTTCTTCACGCCAAGTTCTTCGTTATATTGATCTCTGACTTCCTCTATAAGCTTTATATGCTCCGGATTGTCAATTCTTCTGTTCTCCCAGTGGTTCAGACCTGGATCATTTCTGATACACTTGTATTGTGTCATATCCCTGCTGAACTTTCTTCTTCTCTCAAGATTCATCTGCCATGTGCGGTCCATGTCATCCGTATCGCAGAAATCGTAAATAAATATATCCACAAATATCTTGATGCTCTCATCCTTGAAAATGATCCTGACAATGTTACATGTATCCTTGTCTGCACAGAAGTACTTGCTGAGCTGAACGCATGTGTCCTCCTCTGCCATAACTTTTTCAAGAGTGTCAATATCTTTTCTGATCATTCCTACATCAATATCGTCATCCCAAGGAATGAATCCGTTGTGTCTGACAGCACCGATCAGCGTTCCAAAATCAAGCCAGTATGGAATGTTATGCTTATCACATATTCTTCCAAACTCCTTGAGAAGAATGGTCGTAGCCTGTTGTAATACAAGCAATGCCTCATTGTCATTTTTCAGTGAACGGAAGAAACGCTTCTTGGCATCCAGCGCTGTCTCATCACCGATTCGAGCCTCGTTCCAGTGAATGAACTGTTCTCTGTTGTAGTTGATATCAGCGTGCTTGTTGATCCTGTCGATGGTCTGGTCAATGACAATCTTGAGACCTGAGCTTGCATATACCTCATCAATGATAAGACTGTCTATCATGATGTAGTTTCCAGGGCCATACAGGAAACCGCCTCGGAATCCAAAGTATACATAGCCGTCGGAATTTGCTGTAAAGTCAGCTTCCGCTATGAGCCACTTCTCCTTCTCGTCCTCGCCAAACACATATGATTTTATTGTCTGCACGTTTGTCCTGTCTTTATTCAGCAGACAAAAATCTATACTTGGGGAATTTGTCTTTATTTTGAAAGACACCCTCAATGTGTACCGTAAATTTCTTCTTATAAATCCCGAAAGATTAACGCATGCATAATCGTCTGCCTCTGACTTAGGCTTTCTCGATAACTTTGTGATGCCCTTTGAATATGATTCAACAAAACAGTTCTTGGTATGCTTATAATGAAGTGTTGAAGCATTATAATTAAGTGGCTGTAAAAACATAACAAATTCTCCTTCCGATCTCGAATCTTGACACTTAACACTAACTATATCAAATATCATCTGTATTTTCAACGATTGATATTATTGTCGGCGTTTTAGTCACCCCACATTTTACAAATCTTTGCCACACGGCATTATTGTCCCCATCGGACGCTTTATTATACTTATATCTCTGATTTTTTGCAACTATTTGGAAAATTGCCGCATTTTTCTAATGCTTTCTATATACAAAAAACGGAAATGCCAGACTTTATATCTGACACTTCCATCTATGGTTATTTTTATGATTAATCGTTGTATCCGTTTGGATTCATAGTCTGCCACTTCCATGAGTCAGCACACATCTCATCGATATCGTACTGAGCCTCCCAGCCCAGTTCCTTCTTTGCAAGTGAAGCATCTGAGTAGCAGGTTGCTATATCTCCGGCACGTCTCTCCTTGATCACATATGGAACATCATGTCCGCATGCCTTGCTGAATGCCTTGATGACATCGAGAACGCTGTAGCCCTTTCCTGTTCCGAGGTTATATACCTTAACGCCAGGATTCTCCTTGATCTTGTTGACGGCCTTTACATGTCCAACCGCAAGGTCTACTACATGTATGTAATCTCTCACACCTGTTCCATCCGGTGTATCGTAATCATCGCCAAACACTCCAACGCTCTGAAGCTTACCAATTGCAACCTGTGCAACATATGGAAGAAGGTTGTTAGGGATTCCCTTTGGATCCTCTCCGATAAGTCCGCTCTTATGTGCTCCGATAGGATTAAAGTAACGGAGAAGAATTACGTTCCACTCTGGATCTGCTGTGTGAAGATCTGTGAGGATCTGCTCGATCATCCACTTTGTCCAGCCATATGGGTTTGTAGGTGTTCCCTTTGGACACTCCTCTGTGATAGGAATGAACGCTGGATTACCGTATACTGTTGCTGATGATGAGAAGATGATGTTCTTGCATCCGTTCTTTCTCATTACCTCACACAGATTGAGTGTTCCTGTGATATTGTTCTGATAGTACTCAAGTGGCTTTACAACTGACTCACCTACAGCCTTGAGTCCTGCAAAATGTATTACGCAGTCCGGCTTCTCCTCTGCAAATATCTTGTCCATAGCTTCCTTGTCAAGGATATCTGTCTCATAGAAAGTAACATCTTTTCCTGTGATCTCCTTTATTCTGTCAATCGCCTTCTCACTTGCATTGTAGAGGTTGTCGATCACAACAACATCATATCCTGCATTGAGCAACTCCACACATGTATGACTTCCGATATAACCTGCTCCGCCTGTTACCAAAATCTTCATAATTAATTTCCTCCTTTATGATGCCGCAACCGGTCTTTAGAGGTCCACCGGGCGCATTATACTAGGCAGATGATCATCACCTGCTTATAAACTTTTTTATTTTTCACTGACGTTTTCTCCAACACTATACCACTACATCGCGTTACGTACAATAAAATGTCATAATAATAAATATTAGATGCCCGTCCGATTATCTTGCATTTACATAGTCCACAAACTTGAGGAATGCAGCCTTTCCAGCCTCATCTCTCTTATATACGCCTGCGCACTCAAGGATCTTGGCAAATACATCGCCGATCTCATCCTGAAGTATCTTGTGTACATTATCCGCATTTATATCGTACTTTCCTATGAAGGTCTGTACCCAGTCGTAATGCTTTGCGATATTCTCATGAGCCTTGATGTCTCCGCCT
>OGQT01003342.1_pt1 | contig 10309 bp, 5 predicted proteins | sample 1553261 | NCBI WGS metagenome assembly OGQT01 (sample SAMEA2579992, study PRJEB22360) | human gut metagenome | biome: human gut; feature: human-associated habitat; material: faeces | place: Denmark | collected 2008/2010
CGCCCGCACAGCCGTTAAAGATGCCTCAGACAAGGCCAACAAAGCCGCCGCTGACGCCTCAAAAGCCGCCAAAGACAAGGTAAATGACCTCCTCAAGAAATAATCCCCACAAGTAACATAAGCCACATACGTTACATAAGTTACATACGTTACATCCCCAACATCACCCACCCAAAAAACACAGCCCCGGCGGAACTCCGCCGGGGCTGCGTGTTTTTACGTTTCAGAACCGTATGCGCGTCATCACCGGAAAATGGTCTGACGGCAGTCTCGGCGTGTACGACGCCACATTAACCCTGAACGGGTCTGAGAAGTCGGCCGGCTCCATCTCGGGCGGCAGCGTTCGGTACGAGTCGGTGAGGATGCCGAACTTCAGCACCTCTACCTGCGGCGACACAAATACATGATCGAGGCGCGAGGCGGTGTACCCCTCGGGGTTGAACGAGCTGAATGTTCCGTTGGGCTCGTAAACCACGGCAGCCGCGTCATGCGCATCCTTGAACACGCCGGCGGCGGGGATGTTCTTGATCAGCTCGCTGTTCTGGTCGATGTTGAAGTCACCGGTCAGGAACACCGGCAACCCCTGCACGCCCAGTTCGCCGATCTTCTGCTGCACGAGCGCCACGCTGTTCTTGCGGGCCTCTACGCCGATATGGTCCATGTGCAGGTTGAAATAGACGAATTCCTTGCCCGAGTCCTTGTGACGGAAATGCCCCCAGGTGCACACGCGCGGACATGCGGCATCCCATCCCATCGAGGGTTTCCCGGGAGTCTCCGACAGCCAGAAGTCGCCCGAATCGAGCAGGTCGAACATGCGGGTGTTGTAGAAAATGGCGGCATGCTCACCCTTGAGTGCGCCGTCGTCACGTCCCACGCCGATATAGGCATAGCCGGGCAGACGTCCTTTCAGTGAGTCGAGCTGGTGGCGCACACCCTCTTGTGTGCCGAAGATGTCAAAGCCATGGAAACGTGCCATGCCGGCAATCCAGGGGAGGCGTCTGCCCCAGCCGTTGCCCTGAACCGAGTCCGAGCCGGCCGGCAGACGGATATTGTAGGTTACCAGATTGAACTCGGCCGGCGCCTTGGGCGCCTCTTTGGCCTTGGGTTTTGCCGTCAGAGCCGATGCGCCGAGCATCATTGCGGCGCCCAGCAAAAAAAGTTTCTTCATGATGTGATGTGGTTAGAAGACAAAAGAGAGTTTATTTTATAGTTTATAGAGTTTAGAAAGTTTAAAGAGTTAAGGGAAATGTGGGGGTGAGAGAGGTCAGAAGGGTTTGCGGTATTTCCCTTCGGTGATGTCGTCGAGGATGCTCAGATACGAGGTGTAGCGCGACTGCGCGATGCGGCTGTCGTCGAGAGCGCGCAGAACGGCGCATCCCGGCTCGTGCGTATGGGTGCAGTTGCCGTAGCGGCATTCGGCCGAGATTCTGAAGATTTCGGGGAAGTAGTGCGACACCTCGGCCTGATCCATCCCTATCGTGCCGAATCCGCGCACGCCCGGAGTGTCGATCAGCCAGCCGCCGCGGTCGCCGGGCAGGGGGCACATCTCCGAGAATGTGGTGGTATGCATCCCCTGGTCGTGCACGTCTGAAATCTCGCCGGTGCGCAGGTCGGCCCCGGGAATGAGGTCGTTGATCAGCGTCGACTTCCCGACACCCGAGTTGCCCGAAATCAGCGTCACCTTTCCGGCAAGGAGTTCGCGCAGTGCGTCGACCCCCTCGCCTGTCTTGGCGGAAAGCGCTATCACGGGGTAGCCTATCGAGCGGTAGAGATATTCCACGGCGTCGAGCAGTTCGCGGTCGTCAGGGTCGGTGAGCAGGTCGGTCTTGTTCAGCACCAGCGCCGCCGGCACGTTGTAGGCCTCGGCAGTGGCCAGAAAGCGGTCGATGAAGGTTGTCGACGTCTCGGGATGCCTGAGCGTGGCCACGATTATGGCCATGTCGAGGTTTGCGCCGAGTATGCTGGCCTCTTTCGAGAGGTTGCTGGCCCGGCGTATTATATAATTGCGCCGGGGCTCGATGGCGGTGATGAAAGCCGCGCCGTCGGGCGCAAGCCGCACCTCCACCCTGTCGCCTACGGCCACGGGATTGGTGGTGCGTATCCCTTTCAGACGGAAATTGCCCTTGATCTTGCACGCCAGTTCGCGGGTCGAGCCGTCGGGCATCGCGGCAAGCACAGTGTACCAGGCACCTGTGTTTCTCACCACAAGCCCCCTGACAAAACCGTTGTCGCCATTGCTGTCGCCCTGCGGCTGACTGTTGCGTTTCTTCTGAGCCATTTCTCGTGTTTGACGGCGTAAAGTTACAAAAAATCCCGCTAACCACCCCTAAAAAACCACATGAATGACATCACCGCGCGCATATGCCTGCATGTTTTGGCAGAAAAAAGATAAGGTTTTGAACCCCAAAGTTTTGTAACTTGTTATAGATATGAAACAAAAATATACGAAACCGGGAAACAGATACAAAAATTACCGAAATTTCTTAAAATTAAAAAATTTGTGTAAATTTGCGGCGTAAATGTACCAATTTCTGGATTTTTGACAACTAACGAATGTTTAACCCGTTAATCAGTTTTTCAATATGAACGCAGAAGCAATCGGATCGTTCGCCGGCCTTGTATGGCAGGCACTCAACGAAACTGACACTCTTGGTCTGAAACAGCTCAAGAAAATCACCAAACTGAAAGACAAAGAGGTCTTCGCAGCCATCGGCTGGCTCGCCCGTGAAGGGAAAATCGACATCCAGTCGAACCCCGACGACGAGAAAGACCTGCTCCTGGCCCTCGTGCAGGACAAATAAGCGCAGGAGAGAAATAAGCAATGATCCCACATCGCGGCGCACCCCCCTTACGGGGCACCGGCCGCGCCAACTACGCTGACGGCGTGTCGGCCGCAACAGGCATTTCCATCACGGAATCGCCGCGCGCGGCAGCACGCCGTCAGCACATAAGTCACATAAGTAACATACGTTACATACGTTACATAAGTCACATTACCCCCATTACCCACCCCCGCCATGCAACTAAACCAGCAGATACCCGACTTCTTAGGCTATGACCTCGACGGCAACCCCGTCTTGGCATCGCAGTTCGAGGGGAAACCCCTCATCATCTACTTCTACCCCAAAGACAACACCCCGGGGTGCACCGCCGAGGCATGCTCGCTGCGCGACGGCAACCGCGAACTCGAGGCGCTGGGCTACACCGTGATCGGCATCAGCAAGGACTCTGCCGCCAGCCACCGCAAGTTCGCCGAGAAACATGCCCTGGATTTCATGCTCCTCTCAGACCCAGAGACTTCCGTGAACCAGGAATTTGGCGTATGGCAGAAGAAGAAAATGGCCGGCCGCGAATACATGGGCACCGTGCGCACCACCTTCGTCACCGATGCCGACCACCGCATCACCCACATAATCACCAAGGTCAACACCAAAGACGCCGCCGGGCAGCTGCTTGAGCTGCTGAAGTGACTTACCCCAGCGAGGCAATCACCCGGGCGTTGGCGCGGTCCACAACCGAGGTGTCTATCGAGTCGAGATAGATCCGGGTGGTTGTCTCCGACCGGTGCCCCATCCCCTGACTGATCACCCCTAATGGCACCCCCACCCTGCGCGCCGCAGTGGCCCAGCTGTGCCGGGCACAGTGCATGGTGAGCGGTATGTCGCACCCCGCCATCGCCGCAAGCCGCTTGAGGTTGCGGTTTATCATATATGCGCGGTTGCGGTAGGTCCTGAGCGGGTCGGCACCGGCATCGGTTATTACCGGCACCAGATACGGCGACCCCGCAGGGTTGCCGTAACGGTCTACTATAGCCTGCATCTCGCGCGTCCAGCGCACGGCAAGCAACTGACCGGTCTTGCGGCGCCGGTAGGTCACATATCCCCGTTTCAGGTCATCGCGCCGCAGAAACGCCAGATCGATGAAACTCATTCCGCGCAGGTAGAAACTGAGCATGAACATATCGCGGGCGTATGCCAGCGCCGGGCGGTGGGCGAGATCCATTTCCCTGAGCCGGCGCATGCACCGTGCCGACAGAGCCCGCTTGCGTGTCATTTCCACACCGGTATATACCCCGCGGAAAGGCCACCGCTGGGTCACTGCCCCTTCGGCCACAGCCCGGTTATAGGCAGCCCTGAGTATGCGCATGTAAAACGATGTGGTGTTGCGCGCCAGTCCGCGCGCCAGCATCCACGCCTCGTAGCGGCGCACTATCGCTGAGGTCAGGCAGTCAATCAATATACTTTCATATCCGGCGAACCGCCCGAAACTTGCCGCTGCGGCGCGGTAGGTCTCGGCGGTGCGCGCATGCCCCTCGGCAGCCAGCGCCGAGGCCACTGTCATGAGATAGCCGGGCAATGAATACCGTCGGCAATAGAGCTTGAACGCATCGGCCACATCATCGGGGGTATAGGGCACGCCGTTGCCGTCAAGCTCTTCGGTAATCAGCATCAGCCGGGCATGTCCCTGTCGCAGGCCGTCGCGCATCCCCTCGGTCTCGGCCCTGCGGGCGGCATCGGCACCGGTGTACGCCGCCGGCAGTGAACGGCGGCCATCCCATTCGGCACTGCTTATTCTGTAAGGTGTGGCGATGCGTCTCACCGCGCGTCCCTGTGCAATCTGATAATAAACCGTTCCCATGTCCGTCCCGTCGCCCGAAAGGAGGAATTTCACTTTTACCGTTGTCATGATCTTGTATGTTTTGGTTATCACTGTAAAGATAAAGGTGGGAAAACTTTTTATTGGCAGCAGGTAAAATCGTAGGAAATAACGCGGAACACCATAATCAGGAATTAGCTATTTTAACATGTCACCATAGCTCAAATTAACAAGATTTAACAATTGGGGGGGTAAAAATGTGAATTTATGTTTACCTTTGTGTCGATTTGTATGCCAAAAAATCTACAATCCATAACTCACATAGTGTAAGGATGTTAGATAATACCAAATCATCACGTCATGACTTATGCTTTAACCCGCATTATTTTATCTGACAACACTATACCGACTAAAAACACAATAATCAATATAAATCTTTAACTAAACCCCACCCCAAATGCAAAAAAAGATACTTGCATCTATCTTGGTGACACCGCTGGCTTTCAACGCCTTGGCCGACGCCAACTTAGACTATCTTAAGGATCCCTCGCAGTGGACAGAGTCAGGTATCAGCGGCGACGCTGATGTCTTCACCGACACCGAGGGCGGTTACAAAGCCGAATCTGTAATCGGTATCGGCACCTTCACGCAGACCATCAAGAATCTGCCCAAAGGCACATACCGTGTCTCTCTCCAGAACCCTGAAAACGCACAGGTTACAGTAAAGATCGGCGCACAGGAAATCAAGCCCGGCACCGATACGTTCGAATTCAACATCAGCCTGGAGAAAGCCGACGTCACCATCACAATCGCCGCCATCGACCAGTCGAAGACCTACTCATTCGCCAACCCGACACTTGAGCTGGTTTACGATTTCGACGCACAGCAGACACTGCTGACCGACGCCCTCGGCGCCGTGACTCTCGAGACCGTGAACCCCGACGACAAGAGCGCCGAGGCCGTACAGCTCCGCAAGGACAAGGCCGCCCTCGAAAGCCGCATCGCCGCCATCACCGGCAATATCGCCGAGCTTGACAACGAAACTCTCGACACCTACAAGAAGTTCCATCTCTACAACACCCCCAACGACATCGCAGCCGCAATCACACAGCTTGCCGCCGATGCCAAGTCTTACAACGACAGGGTTACAGCAGAGAACGACCTCTACGACACCATCAAGGCCAACACCGACGCAAAGACCGCTCTTCTCGCCGGCGCGACCGACCTGCGCACCGCCCTGCAGGCCGTGCAGACCAAGATCAACGCCACCAACAACGACTACGTCAAGGAACAGTGCAATCCCGGCGTGACTGTAATCGGCAACGAGATCACTGCCTACGAGAATGCCATCAAAGAGGCATACAAAGACCTCACTAAGAAAGGCATCACTTTCGACGCCGCCCAGCATGGCGTAATCAGCCAGGAAATCTCAGACCTCAGCAACAAGGTTGACCAGGCTCTCGCCGACTGGAACGCATACCAGGCATTCCAGCAGAAGAAGGTAGAGCTGATGACCGCCTTCGACCAGGCCTGGACCCTCATCGCCGAACTCAAGGGTATCGAAGGTTTCGACACCATCTATACCCAGATGATTTCGGTATGGCAGACCCAGATCAACGACAAGTACAACGACACGCTTAACGGTTTCGGCATCAAGACGGATGTAATCGAGGGCGCCGCCGGTTTTGTAACCGATGACATCGCCAACGCAGAGGCCGCCATCAAGTTCATCAACAACGTGCTTGCCGCCGCACAGGAAATGGTAAAGAACCAGAACGACGCCATGACCGCCGCCAACTCGGCATACGACGCCGTTGCTACCCGTTTCAACACCTTCCTGCACAAGCTCGTTCCTGAGCAGTACGCCGCCCAGTACCAGCAGCAAATCGCCGACATCCGCGAGGCTCTCGCCAGCGTGCGCACCAACATCGACGAGGAGTACACACGCCACAACCTCACCGCCGAGGACTACGAGACCGCACTGGCCGACATCACCGCCCAGATCGACGACCTCGAGGAATTCCTCACCCACACTACCCCGCTGATCACCCTGGCACAGGATCTGGCCGCCCTCAAAGTATATATCATCGAAGAGTCGAAGAAAGCCGACCTGAAGAACACCGAGGGTGAGACCATCGTCGACATCTACTCGAAATTCCTCGGCACATTCGAATCGCTCCAGGGCTCGATCGACGACCTCACGCTTGAATCCACACCCGAAGAGATCAAGGTAGTGGCCGACGGTATCGCCGCCGAGAAGGTGAACGCCAAGAACCTCATCGACGCCTTCGAAGCCGCCAATGTCGCAGTCAAGGCCTTCGCCGCCGACCTCAACACCCTCAAGGGCGTGGTTGACGCAAAAGAGATTTTCAAAGGCAGCGCTTACAACAAGAACACCTTCCTCAACGGCACCTACAAGGGCCTGACCAACGACCTCGCCGGGTTCAATGATGACCTGACCGCGGCCGCCGCCCTCAACGCCCAGGATTGCTATGAGGCCGCCAAGGCACTGTCGGAAACAATCGCCCAGTACGACGCCGAGACCCGGGTAGACAACGCCACCAAAGAGTTCGAGACCGACGCCACCGAGGCCAACTACAAGGTTGTGGAGAATCTGCTTGCACAGACCAAGACCAACCAGGCCACCGGCGAATATCTCTACAAAGAGACAATCGACTTCACGGCCGTGGATACCGAGCTGGCCCGCATCGACGGCAACCTCGACACAGCCGAAGGCACCACTCCCACCCCCGTCAAGGACTTCACTCAGGTCGACAAAGATCTCAAGGAACTTATCACCGACATCAACGGAATCCAGGCCGAAATCGACGCCCTCAAGGCCAACGAAAAGGCATATCAGGATCTCTGGAACCTCGCCACTCCGAATCTCGACGACCTGCTGGCCGAGCTTATCCAGCACAACATCGACACATCGCTCACACCGGCCGAGGAATATTACGCCAACCTTATCAACGGTGACGACAACGCATCGAGCCTCGCCGCCCAGATCCAGAAGATCAAGGACGCCATCGATGCCGCCCACACCGGCAAGACAGCTGTCGAGGAGAAAGATGCCCTCACTGCCGACATCACCGCCATGGAGAACGCCATCGGCGCAATGAAACAGGCCATCACCGACAACGAGACTGCCCACAACGCACAGCTCGCCGCCTCTGACCGCATCCGCAAGACCATCAACGACTACATCGACGAGATCAACGACGCCGCAATCGCAAGCGGCGCTCCCGCCAGCCTCGTAGCCGACTGGATCTCGGCCCTGAACGGCCTGCTCAAAGAGGGCGCCACCGTCAACGATGTGGATGTCACCGGTCTCGTGCCCGTTGACCGCGATGTCAATCAGGCATACGGCGAAGGCGCATCGCAGAGCAACGACAGCGACTTCCAGGCATATTACAAGGCCATCGAGGATGCCGCAAACGCCATATACAGCGATTACGACAACCAGTACGGCCAGCGCGTCTTCGACACCAACGCCAACACCACCCAGGGTTGGGCAGGCACGCTCAACGACATGAACAAGGCCTACACCGACGCCATCAACACCTACAACGACTTCACCTACAAGCTGCACAACGAGAATTACCGTGCGGTAATCATCCCCGTTGTCAAGACCCACGAGGGCATTTTCCAGTACTATCAGGAGATCGCCCAGGTCAACGAGGCGTTCAAGACATGGCTCGCCGACCAGAACAGCGCCAAGCATGTCATCACCGAGGCCGAATATGCCGCACAGGTGAAGACCGCCACCGACCTCATCGCCGAAATCAACGGCAAGGTCGACCTGATGGTACAGCAGGTGAACGCCGCCGCCGTAAACTACTACAACACACTTTACGGCCAGTGTTTCTTCGCCATCAACCAGGCAAAGACCACACTCGAGAACGCCGGTCTCACCACCGCCGAGGCTGTGAAGGCTCTTGCCAACGCACAGGGCTATCTCGACGCCGCCAACTCGATGCATGCCGCCGCAGTGGCAGAGAATCCCGGCAACATCATACTGCCTATGGACAACGTTGCCGACCAGCTTGACCTGGTGCAGCCCGCTATCGACCTCAACAGCGCCGCACTCGGCAAATGGGACGCAAGTTTCGCCGACGCCACCGCCGCCTTCAACGCACTTGGCGAGCGCCTCGACAAATGCGGCGAGACCATCAAGAACGCCAATATCGCCGCCCTCGTGGCTCATGTCGTTGCCGCCGATGCTCTTGATTACGCCGCCCAGAACGACAAGTCGCTCATCGACAATCTCAAGGCACAGCTCGACCAGCTCGCCCAGATTCTCGCCGACGCCGAAAACATCGTCACGGCAGCCGAACAGCTCAAGGCCAATATCGACGCCGAGAACGCCGCTCACGATAACTACTATAACATAGTCATCCCCGGTCTTGAAGACGCCTACAAGGCTCTCGTAGAGTATGTGAACTCGCTGTCGAGCGCCGAGGAGACCAACCTCCAGGCCGCCAAGGTGGCAGTCGACAATGTGAAGGAAGTGATTGCACGCAACCACGACCAGCTCACCGTTCCTGCCAACGAAACCGCCATCAACAACGCCATCACAGCCGCTTACGGCCAGATTGACGCCGCATACCTCACCGCCTTCGGTTTCGAGAAAGACGCCCTGAACAAACTGCTTGCCGACACCAAGGTAGCGTTCAACAACAGCAAGGTCAACGGCAATCTCGACACCGCTACGCTCAACGGCTACGACGAGGCTATCCGCCAGCTTGACGGCAAGATCCAGGTGATGACCAACGGCATCACCGTCGCCGACAAGGATACCTTCCGCACCAACGCCCAGGCTTACGCCCAGCAGCTCAGCGACATCTACGTGGCGCTGATGAAGTCGTACACCATCGTCGAGAGCGACCAGGTTGTAAGCGGCGGCGACCCGCTGCCCGGCATCATCGATGCTCTGCAGGCCCAGTTCGACAAAACCGAGACTGCCATCAGCGAAGCCCAGGCTGTGCTTGACGGCGCATCTGACGAGGCCAAGGCCCTCATGGGCGATGCCGTACAGCAGTACGCCGACGAGCTCACCGCCCTCAGCACCGCTCTGGGCAACCAGAAGAGCGGCTGGGAGGCCGACGGCAATGTCGTTGTAATCAGCAAGGACAAATACGCCCAGGCAATGACCGACATCCTCGGCCAGGCTGACAACCTGAAGACACAGATCAGCAATGCCGTACAGACCGCCCAGCAGGAGGCCGACCGCCGTGCCGCCAGCGACGCCCAGTACGACGCCCTCAACACCGAGCTGCAGGGTTACCGCGACACTCTCGAGGCTCTCCGCACTACTGCCGAAGAGTTCGGCGTACTCGACCGCTACGAGGGTATGCTCGACAACATCGAGCGCATGATCAACGTGGCTCAGGACGACATCGACGCACTGAAACCCGCCTACGGACTCACTGCCCAGACCCAGCTCACCAACAAGAGCGCAATTACCTCTCAGCTTGCATCGGCAACCGCCAACATCCCTGCAGCCAACGAGGTGCTGAAGGCACGCGCCGCCGTAGAGTCGGCCATGGATGCTGTCATCGGCAATATCGTTCCCTCGGTCAAGAGCGAACTCGAGACCAAGGTCAACGACCTCATCACCCGTTACAACAACCTGTATGACGCAGTAGCGGCAAGCACGACATTCAACCCCGACCAGCTCGATGAGTTCATAAACACCCTGGCCGGCTACCGC
>OGQT01003352.1_pt1 | contig 10294 bp, 8 predicted proteins | sample 1553261 | NCBI WGS metagenome assembly OGQT01 (sample SAMEA2579992, study PRJEB22360) | human gut metagenome | biome: human gut; feature: human-associated habitat; material: faeces | place: Denmark | collected 2008/2010
GAAAATCCATTCACATTATTTACAACAATATTAGATATATTAATAGTATTATTTTTATTATATTGTTTTGTAAAAATGGTAAAAGGATCAAGAGCGTGGCAATTAATAAAAGGAATAGCCTTTTTAATAATAGCAACATGGGTTAGTGGATTGTTGAATTTAAAAATATTAAATTCAATTTTGACAGGAATAATGAATTGGGGAGTAATTGCAATAATTGTAATATTCCAGCCAGAACTAAGGAGAGGACTTGAACAACTAGGAACAAATAAATTTACAAAGTTTTTTGGATTAGATAGTGATTTAGCAACAAAAACAAAAGAAGACATTTATAAAGTAGTAATAGCTGCATCCGAACTTTCAAAGACGAAAACAGGAGCATTAATAGTTCTAGAAAGAGATATAAATATTCAAGATATAATAGCAACAGGAGTTCCTATGAATTCAGAAGTATCACCACAATTGTTGGTTAATATATTTGTACCAAAAACTCCATTACATGACGGAGCTGTTGTTATAAGCAATAATAAAATTGCAGCAGCTGCATGTGTTTTGCCACTTGCTGATGATACTGATATAGCTAAAGAATTAGGTACAAGACATAGAGCTGCTATAGGAATTTCAAAAGAGTCTGATAGTATAGTTGTTGTTGTATCAGAAGAAACAGGAAAAATTTCTGTTGCTAAAGATGGAACATTGATTGCAGATGTAAGAGAAGATGTTTTAAAGAAAATATTAATAAGTAATATTGTAACAAAAAGATTTGCACAAAAAAAGGCAGTAAAGAATAATAAGTTTGAGAATATAAAGAAAAGATTTAATAAAAAATCAGAAACAGAAATTAAAGAAAATGAAGATAAATAATTTGAAGTCGCTTATATAGCGACTTTTATAATAGAGTCGGAAAATAAAAATAGATGGAGATAAAATATGAGAAATATTAAATTAACAATAATGTATGATGGAAAAGATTTTAATGGTTGGCAAAAACAGCCTAATAAATTAAATATTCAAGGTACAATAGAGCAGGCTATAAAAATTGTAACAGGAGAAGAAGTAGATTTAATGGCGTCAGGAAGAACAGATGCTGGAGTTCATGCATTTGGTCAGGTTGCTAATTTTAAAACAAATTCAAATATACCAATTGAAAAAATAGCAATTGCCTTAAATTCAAACTTGAAAAAATCAATAAGAATTATATCTGCAGAAGAAGTTGATGAAAGATTTCATAGTAGATTAACATGCAAGAAAAAAACATATAGATATGTTATAAATAATTCAGAATTTTCATCAGCAATATATAGAAATTTGGAAACACATATTTCTCAAAAATTGGATGTTGAAAAAATGAAACAAGGTGCTAAGTATTTTGAAGGAGAACATGATTTCAAGGCATTTAAAGCAAGTGGAACAAGTAGCAAAAGTAGTGTTAGAACAATTTACAAAGCAGAAGTTTTTGAGATGCCAAATAATAGAATTTATATAGAATTAACAGGAAATGGATTTTTATATAATATGGTTAGAATAATTGCTGGAACTTTAGTTGATGTTGGAACTGGAAAGATTCAGCCAGAAGATATTGAAAAAATTATAGAATCAAAAGATAGAAGTTTAGCAGGAAAAACTTTGCAACCTAATGGATTATATTTGCTTAATGTAAAATATGAATAAGAGCATAACATAATGTAACCAAATATAGTAAAAAGCATAAAATATAGTAAAAAGGAAAAGGAGAAAAATTATGAATACTTTACTAATATTTTTTGCTTTACCAATAGCAGTAATAATAATATCAATAGCATTACAAAAAATCTTCAAATGTCCATTTTTAGTAGCAGCGATAATATTTGCAGCATTCTTAATTGTAACATTTGTAATAGGAAATCTAACATATTTAGTAGCAACGATAGCATATACCATTTTAGCATTTATAACAGCAGTTCTAACAAACATAATTTGCAGAATACTTAGAGAATTAGATAGGAGAGAAGATGAAAGAAATTCATCAGGTTGTTGTAACAGAAGAGGTAGAAATTCATCAAACAATAATAATGAAACACAATTACTATCAATTACACGGAGGATGTTCTAATAATGATAATGGAAACTTATTAACAATTAGTAGTAATGGATGCAATGGGGTAGAAAATGATTTATTAACGATTAATACTAGTTGTCCTACAAATAATAGTAATGATAGTGGATGTTCTTGTAACTGTAGTACTTCAAATGATTCAATTGCTGTTAGAGCAAATGTATTTCCAAATAATAATACAAATGGTAGAACAGGAAGCTTTTGTGGATGCTTTAGAAGAAGATAGAATGATGTCGAATTTTGCAATAAAAATATTGTAAAGTTCGGCATTTTGCATATTTTGATATACATAGATATTTTACAGTTTAAAATTAACTTGATAATTTTACATTTTTATGTTAAACTAGTAAATGCAAAATATTTCAGGGGGAATAAAAATGTTAGAAATTATAGAAGAAACATTAATAGATGCTGTAAAATTATTACCATTTTTATTTATAACATATTTAATTATGGAATATATAGAACATAAAATGGGGCATAAAACGAAAAGTGCAATAAAAAAATCAGGAAAATGGGGACCAATTATAGGTAGCATATTAGGTGTATTTCCACAATGTGGTTTTTCTGTATCTGCAACAAATTTATATGCAGGGAGAGTAATAACATTAGGAACACTTATAGCTGTATATTTATCTACTTCAGATGAGATGCTTCCAATATTCATATCAGAAGCGGTTTCGCCGGTAATCATATTAAAGATACTAGGCATAAAATTAATAATTGGTATGATAGCAGGTGTAATAATAGATTTGTTTGTAAATCTAATTATAAAAAATAAAAATAAGAAAATTGTACAACAAAATGAAGAAGATAGCGAAGAAAATGAAATAGGGCATATGTGTGAAGAAGAACATTGTCATTGTGGTGAAAGTGGAATATTAAAGTCTGCAATACATCATACTTTAAGCATATTAGTTTTTATTGTTTTAATTACATTTATTATAAATACAGTAGTTTATTTTGTTGGTGAAGAGACAATTGCAGGATGGATATTAAATAAGCCAGTTATAGGACCAGTTATAGCATCTTTGATAGGGTTAATACCTAATTGTGCAGCATCAGTAATAATTACAAATATGTATTTGGAAAATCTTATTTCTCTTGGAAGTATGATATCTGGATTATTAACAGGGGCTGGAGTTGGACTTGCTGTGTTATTTAAAACAAATAATAGAATAAAAGAAAATATGAGTATAATAATTTTATTATATGCAATAGGTGTAATATCAGGACTTATTTTAGAAATTATCATTTAAATTGGAAAAATTACTTGAAATTTTAAGCTTTTTGTAGGATAATATAAGTGTGTGAGAATAAAATTGAAAATGAAAGGAAACAAACATGAAATTAATAGATAAATTTTTGAAAAAGTTAAATACAAGTAGAAATACATTTGTTACATATGTATTAACATTAATTTCATTTTATTTAGCAATAGATAGAATAGTAGAAATGCTACTTATGATATTTACTGGAGTATCTGTATCATATTGGGGACCATTTATGTATACATTTGCTTTAGCATGTCCTGTATTTGCATTTCTATTTTCTGGTTCTTCTGAATTCGCATCATCTAAGAACACAAAAGTAACACTATTTTACACATATGTTGTAGGACTATATGTTATAGCATTATCAATGTTTGTACAATGGATTAACAGAGGCGCATGGTTACTTTTAATATCATTACCAGGATATACAGAATTAGTAACAGACTATTCAGAATTAATAAAACCAGCATTAACATCATTAGCAATATATTTACCATTAGTAACATTTTATAGTGTATTTAAATTTATTCGTTTAGGAGTAGGAGACAGTAAAGATTGGACTAGATCTATTTGGGATTATAAAGGAATAAGTTTAAAAGATACAAAACAAGGACATGGACCATTTACATGTGATTTATGTGTTTGCAATGATTTTGAAACAGGAAAAAAAGTACAATTTGTTGAAAAAGCAAGGTATCAATCATTATTAGTAGTTGGAGGCTCAGGAACAGGAAAAACATCTTTAATAATTGAACCATTTGTTGCAAAAGACATAGAGAAGAAATCATTTTATATAGCTACAGCAAAAGAAATGGGATATACAGCATTAAAAACAGGAATTGCAGTATTAAATAAACCATATGATAATGAATATTTAAATCAAAACTTTTCATTAAATATGATAACACCAGTAGATGGAAAAGAATCAATATATAAATCATATATGAATAAAATGATCTTAGCATCATTAGGAAGCAGTTATTCATATAGAAATTTAGGAATTACAACATTATCACCAGATTATGAATCAACAGAAAAAATGATAAATGTATGTAAAAATTTCCATATAAAATATAATATTATTGATCCAGCTAACAGAGGCTCTATAGGATTAAACCCATTTATATATGATGACCCAAATAAAATAGCAATAACAATTTCTGCAGCGTTAAAAGCAATGTATGTAAATGCACATCCAGAAATTGAAGATACATATAGAGAAGAATATATAATACAAGCAGTTGAAAATTTAGCAATTATGTTAAAAGAAATGTATCCTCGTTTAAATGGTGGAAATTTACCAAATCTAGAAGACATGTTAAAAATGCTTACAAATTATAGTATAGTAGAAAAAATGTGCGAAATAATGTGCCAAGATCCAGAATTAGCTGAAAAGTATTCAAATCAAATAACATACTTTAAAAGAAACTTTTATGAAAATGCACCAGGCAAAGCAATTACAGAACAATATCTATATTTAGCTGTATCACAACTTGATAATTTATTGAGATTACCAGGTGTAAAAACAATATTATGCAATAGACATAATAATATAGATTTTGACAAAGCATTAGCAAATGGAGAAGTAACATTTGTATGTACTCGTAGAGGAGATTTAGGAAGAGTAAGCCATAAAGCATTTGGATTATTTTTCTTATTGTCAATGCAAAATGCAGTGTTAAGAAGACCTGGAAATGAAAACAGTAGAATACCACATTTCTTATATATAGATGAATTTCCAGACTTTATATGTAAAGATACAGAAGCAATATTTACATTATATAGAAAATATAAAGTAGCAACAACAATAACAGCCCAAAACTTATCTCAATTAGAAGCAAATGCACCAGATATGAAATATAGAGAAACAATTATTTCAAATTGTGCAAATAAAATTTTCTTAGGAAATGCAGATAATACAGAACTAGTATGGTGGGAAAATGAATTTGGAAAGAGAAGAACTTGGAAATTAGATGCTCAAATCGATATGAACAAGTTACAATATGAGCCAAAGAAAAAAGCAGAATATGGTTGGGAAACATATTGGCCAGCAAATAAATTAGGAACCATGGGATTTAAAGTTGCTGCTATAAAATTAAAAAATGATGGTGGAGGATTTAATATAAATGATGGTAGATTAAATTTTATAGGTGCTAAATATAAAGAAGAGCAACCAATAAAAACATATAATTTTGCTAGATTTACAGCAGGAGTTGTAGAAGATTCAGATGATAGCAAACATAAAGAAAAATTTGATCCAAAACATATTAATTTTATAGATGACAGAAACGAAATAGATCCAATTCAAACTGATACAACAGATTCAGGTTTTCAATTTGATAATGAAAATGCAGTTGTAGTAAATTTGAAAAAAGGAAAGAAATAATAAAAAGAGCAGTGCATTTGCACTGCTCTTTGCATGATAAATAAAATATAAAGATTATCAAAAATATTGAAATCAATTGCAGATAATACTTGAAAAAAAAATCAAAAAATAGTACAATATAAAAGAATGAAAGGAAGATGAAAAAGTGAAATTAACAGACTTTAATTATGAATTACCAGAAAGATTAATAGCACAAGTACCAATAGAAAAAAGAGACGAATCAAGATTAATGGTATTAGATAGAAATAAACAAACAATAGAACACAAAGTATTTAAAGATATTATAGATTATTTACAACCAGGAGATTGTCTTGTAAGAAATAATACAAAAGTTTTACCAGCACGTTTATATGGAAAAAAAGAAACAGGAGCACATGTTGAATTTCTATTATTAAACAGAATAGAAGGAGACATTTGGGAGTGTATAGTAAGACCAGGAAATAAATTACATGTAGGAGCAAAAGTTAGTTTTGGAGATGGATTATTAAATGCAGAAGTATTAGACACAATGCCAGGAGGAACAAGAAAAGTTAAATTTACATATCAAGGAATATTTAACGAAATATTAGACAAAATTGGTTTAATGCCATTACCTCCATATATTCATGAAGAACTAAAAGAAAATGACAGATATCAAACAGTATATGCAAAATATGAAGGATCAGCTGCAGCACCAACAGCAGGATTACACTTTACAGATGAACTATTAAAGAAAATAGAAGAAAAAGGTGTAAAAATTGCAAATGTAACATTACATGTTGGAATAGGAACATTTAGACCAGTAAAAGAAGAAAATATAGAAGACCATGATATGCATACAGAGCATTATTATATAAAACAAGAAGACGTAGATAAAATAAACGAAACAAAGAAAAATGGTGGAAGAGTTATAGCAGTTGGAACAACATCATGTAGAGTATTAGAAACAATTGCAGATGAAGAAACAGGAATGGTACATGTAACAGAAGGAAATACAAATATTTTCATATATCCAGGATATAAATTCAAATGTATAGATGGATTAATAACAAATTTCCATTTACCAGAATCAACATTAGTAATGTTGGTATCAGCATTAGCTGGAAGAGAATATATATTAAAAGCATATAATGAAGCAGTAAAAGAAGAATATAAATTCTTTAGCTTTGGAGATGCAATGTTTATAAAATAGAAAGGGAAAAGACGAATGAGTAAAGAAGAGTTACCAATGATAATACCTGAAAAGAAAATGGCTATAAAAAGACAAAAACAAAGAAATATAGAAGGAATAAAAAGAGTAGGAAAGGTTGTAGGAAGCTTTGGACTCGCTGCACTTGGAGTTGGGGCACTTGGATTAGGTGGGCCAGTAGCTGTTGTTGGAGCGAGTGCCTATGTATTAGCAGGAACAAATGCAATAAAGAATATAATATTTAAAAGTGTAGAAAAAAATTCAATGTTTGTTACTAGAAGAAAAATTAATGGTGAGTTAGAAATCGGACAAGACTCAACAAAATTAAAACAAGCACAAAAAATAAAAGAGTTAAGACCTCAAGAAAAAGCAGCAATGATGGGGTTAGGTATGATGGTATCCCTAAAAAATATTCAACAAATGTATGAAGATAAAGATATACAAACAAAACCAGCCCTAAATGGTGAAAATAATGTATATCCACAAGTTTTTAGTACTGTAACACATGGTGATAATGTAAAAACATTAGAAGCATTAGAAAAACTAGGATATATACAAATAACTAGAAAAGAATTTAAAAAGAAAAGTACATTTGCTTGGGAAAGATTAGGGGTTGGAGAATATAAATCAGCTCAAAGAGCTTTTCTAGCAAAATTTAATCCTGAAGAAAGAAAAAAATATGAACATGATTTTTATGATATGGCAATACAAATAACAGACAAAAAACTTAATATAGATGAATTAGTACAAAGATATGTAAATGTGGATCAAATAGATAAGAGTAATAGACAAGAAAGAAAAGCATTAAAAACAGTAGGTCTTATTTTTAAAGCATTAAAAGATTCAAATATTGATGTAAGATTGAATGAATTAGGAGAAACACAAATAGCTTATGACTCAGAAGAACCTCTTTTAAAAAGAGTTCAAAGAGAAAATTATGATAAATGTGAGGAATACAGAAAAACAATGTATGTTGGAAAGGAAATAGAACAAACTCCAGTCCAAACAAGAGGACAAGATGAAATAACTCAAGAAAATGCAACTAAGAATCAACAAAATAAAGATGAAGAAATAGAACATTAAAAGAAAGGATGAAAAAATGAAGCCAGCGGTAACTTATGAATTATTACACGAATGTAAACAAACAGGTGCAAGAAGAGGTGTTATTCATACACCACATGGAGATATACAAACACCAATTTTTATGCCAGTAGGAACACAAGCTACAGTCAAATCAATGACTCCAGAAGAATTAAAAGAAGAAGTAAAAGCACAAATAATATTATCAAATACATATCATTTATATTTAAGACCAGGTCAAGAAATTGTAAAAGAAGCAGGTGGACTTCATAACTTTATGAAATGGGATAGACCAATATTAACAGATAGTGGAGGGTTCCAAGTATTTAGTTTAAGTTCATTAAGAAAAATAACAGAAGAAGGTGTAGCATTCCATTCACATTTAGATGGTAGTAAACATTTATTTACACCAGAAAGTGTAATGAAAACAGAAGAAGATTTAGGAGCAGATATAATAATGGCATTTGATGAATGTTGTCCATATCCATCAACATATGAGTATACAAAAAATTCAATGGAAAGAACAACAAGATGGGCTAAAAGATGTAAAGAAGCACATACAACAGAAAATCAAGCATTATTTGGAATCATACAAGGTGGATTTTTTGAAGATTTAAGAAAAAAATCAGCAGAAGATTTAATTGCATTAGACTTACCAGGATATGCAATAGGAGGAATAAGTGTTGGTGAACCAAAAGAAGAATTCTTAAAAATGTTATATTATACAACACCATTAATGCCAAAAGATAAACCAAGATATTTAATGGGTGTTGGAACACCAGATTATTTAATAGAAGCAGCACTAGCTGGAATAGATATGTGTGATTGTGTATTACCAACAAGAATTGCAAGAAATGGAACAGCATTAACATCACATGGAAAAGTAGTTGTAAGAAATGCAACATATGAAAGAGATTGGACACCGTTAGATCCAGAATGTGATTGTTATACATGTAAAAATTATACAAGAGCATATATAAGACATCTAGTAAAAGCGAATGAAATATTAGGGGTAAGATTACTTTCAATACATAATTTGAGATTTTTAACTAGATTAATGGAAAATATTAGAACAGCCATAGAAAATGATTGTTTAGGAGATTTTAGAACAGAATTTTATAAAAAATATGGATATGAAGACTAAAGAAAAGAAAGGGGCGTAAATACAATGGAATTATATTATGAAGAAGAAAATTTATGCAGCTTTAGCGTTTGCTCTATATGCAACCACTTTTCATGCACAGCAAGTATATGAGCTTTCCGCTCCGGCGAAAGAGAAAACTATATATACGGGACACCTCAAGATGGGTGGCAGTAACCCGTCCGGCGGAAATATTTCCGTAAACAGCTATTATATGTCTATCGACGGAAAGCCTGTGATACCTGTTATGGGAGAGTTCCACTTTACCCATTATCCCCGTGCACAGTGGGAACAGGAGATTGTAAAGATGAAAGCCGGTGGAGTGAATGTATTGCCAACCTATATTTTCTGGGGATTGCATGAAGAAGAGGAAGGCAAGTTCTGCTGGAGCGGCAATAAAGACCTGCGCCATTTCATAGAACTCTGCAAGAAACATGATATGCCGGTAATAGTACGCATAGGTCCTTTCTGTCACGGTGAAATACGTAACGGCTCCATATCCGACTGGCTTTTCGCCCGTCCGGTGGATGTACGCAGCAATCAGCCTCTATACCTCTCTTATGTAAAAAGACTTTATGGCGAGATAGGCCGGCAACTGCAAGGATTGTATTATAAGGATGGCGGTCCGATCATCGGTTGCCAGTTGGAAAATGAGATGCAGCATTCCGCATCTCCTTGGGGAGTGAATTATCCCGGCGAACCGCTGGACTTTACTGTGGCAAGTTATGACATCGACTATGCAATGATTGGCGTAAGTGTGATGGATAAGAAAGTCACTCCCGCCGAACTTGGAGAGGAACACATGCGTACCCTTAAAAAAATGGCACAGGAAGAAGGTATTATCACTCCGTTCTATACAGCTACCGGCTGGGGAAATGCGGCTGTTATCGACAATGAAGCAATTCCCGTGACATCCGCCTACACCTATCCTTTCTGGGAAGAACCGAGAATGTCACCTTTCTGCATGTTCAAAGATATACACTGTGTGCCTGATTATGCTCCGGTGCGTTATGACGCGGAACGATTCCCTTCGTTCTGTGCGGAAATGGGTGCAGGTATACAGATGATTTACCGGCGCAGACCTATCGTTACGGCACGTGCAGCACAGGCGTTGATGATTCGTACGCTCGGTAGCGGAAGCAACGGCATC
>OGQT01003359.1_pt1 | contig 10280 bp, 4 predicted proteins | sample 1553261 | NCBI WGS metagenome assembly OGQT01 (sample SAMEA2579992, study PRJEB22360) | human gut metagenome | biome: human gut; feature: human-associated habitat; material: faeces | place: Denmark | collected 2008/2010
TATCAGCAAGACAACAAACGAGGCGGATTTCGATACGGAAGCGACTTATCCGTCCAATGTAGTCATGCGAGGAACGACGGTCGTGGACGGACATGGCGTAATGCAAGTAGAAAAGGTGGGTGACGCTACCGGATACGGTAAGGTCTACGAAGGCTCGCAAATCGAGAGCGATGTAGAGACTCCCTTACAGATCCAATTGAAAGGTTTGGCCGGAGTGATCAGCAAAGCCGGATATACGATCGCCGGAGTGACGTTCATCGCCTTGACCGTAAAATTCCTTTTATCGGATAGCTTCCCCGGGATGCCGGCGATGGACATCATCGCCCATATCCTCAACTACTTTATGGTAGCGGTTACGTTGATCGTGGTATCCGTTCCGGAAGGATTACCGATGAGTGTCACGTTAAGTTTGGCCCTCAGCATGAACCGTATGTTGAAGACGAATAATCTTGTCCGCAAAATGCACGCCTGTGAGACCATGGGAGCGACTACCGTAATTTGTACGGACAAGACCGGAACGTTGACGCAGAACCAAATGCAAGTCTACCAAACGAATTTCTACAACCTGAAAGACCAAAAGCTTGGGGAGGATGAGTTAAGTAACCTGATCAAAGAAGGTATCTCCACGAACTCCACGGCATTCCTCGATTTCTCGGAAGAAAAGGTAAAAACCCTTGGAAACCCGACGGAGGCCGCCCTTTTACTCTGGTTGAGCGGACAACACCAAAATTATCTGGAATTAAGAGAGAACGCTACGATCCTAGATCAATTGACCTTCTCTACGGAACGGAAATATATGGCTACAATCGTACAATCACCGTTACTCGGCAAGAAGGTACTTTACGTGAAAGGTGCTCCCGAAATCGTACTGGCCAACAGTAACCGGGTGGCGATAGACAGAACTTACAAAACGGTGGCGGAATGTAAAGCCGGCATCGAAAAACAATTATTGGATTACCAGAACCAAGCGATGCGTACGCTTGGCTTCGCTTACCAGATAATCGAGGATGGAATGGATGAGACCTTCTTCGTTGAGGGTCGTTTACATGATACGGATTTAACGTACCTAGGTATCGTCGCTATCTCCGATCCGGTACGTGCGGATGTGCCCCCCGCTGTTCAAAGTTGCTTGGACGCAGGTATCGACGTGAAGATCGTCACCGGAGATACACCGGGTACGGCTAAAGAAATCGGACGACAGATCGGTACGTGGAAAGCGAATGATACCGACCGGAACATTATCACGGGTCCCGCATTCGAGGCGCTTAGCGATCAAGAGGCCTTGGATCGTGTCTTAGACTTAAAGATCATGTGCCGTGCCCGTCCTACGGACAAACAGCGTTTGGTACAATTATTACAGCAAAAAGGCGCTGTGGTAGCGGTTACCGGCGACGGGACAAACGATGCCCCAGCCTTGAAAGCTGCTCAAGTAGGCCTCTCTATGGGAGACGGTACTTCCGTTGCCAAGGAAGCCAGCGACATCACGATTATCGATAACTCGTTCAGTAGCATTACCCGTGCGGTGATGTGGGGACGTTCCTTGTACCGAAATATCCAGAAATTCCTGTTATTCCAATTGACCATCAATGTAGCCGCTTGTTTGATCGTGCTATTGGGTTCCTTATTAGGTACGGAATCGCCTTTGACCATCACGCAGATGTTATGGGTAAACTTGATCATGGATACATTCGCAGCCGGGGCATTGGCTTCTCTCCCACCGAATGAACGGGTGATGAAAGATAAGCCCCGCCGCAGTGGTAAGGATGGAGATTTCATTATCACCCGCCCGATGGCTTACAATATTTTCGGTGTCGGTCTCGCATTTGTAATCGTTTTGATGGGATTGTTGCTTCACTTCCATGCACAGGACGGACTGACGCCGCACGACCTATCTTGGTTCTTCAGTTTCTTCGTGATGCTTCAGTTCTGGAATATGTTCAATGCAAAAGCGTTTATGGAAGGCCGCTCGGCATTCGCCAACCTGAAAGGGTGCAAGAGTTTCTTGATGGTGGCCTTGCTCATTATCATAGGGCAATATCTGATCGTCACGTTCGGCGGCGAGATGTTCAGTGTCGTCCCGTTATCCTGGAAAGACTGGGGAATCATTATCGGCTCGACTTCTCTGGTTCTCTGGATCGGAGAGATAGGTCGGTTAATCGAAAGATGGAGAAAATAAATAAAAAAAGAGGGTTGCGCCAAAAGCTGACGCAACCCTCTTCACTTACATCTAAATCATTAACGGAGATTCTTACTTCTTGTAAGTTTTATATCCATAAACAGCCAAGTCACCCAACTCCTCTTCGATACGGAGCAACTGGTTGTATTTCGCCATACGGTCCGAACGGCTCAAAGAACCGGTCTTGATCTGCCCACTGTTGGTAGCAACGGCGATGTCGGCGATCGTAGCATCTTCGGTCTCACCCGAACGATGCGAAGTGACGGAAGTATAGCCGTTACGGTGTGCCATTTCGATTGCATCCAGTGTTTCAGACAACGTACCGATCTGGTTCACCTTGATCAGGATAGAGTTGGCACAACCTTCCTCGATACCTTTCTTCAGGAATTCTACGTTTGTCACGAACAGGTCGTCACCGACCAACTGGCATTTGCTTCCCAGCGCTTCAGTCAGCAGTTTCCAGCCGGCCCAATCGTTTTCGTCCATACCGTCCTCGATAGAGTCGATCGGGTATTTGGCTACCAGTTCAGACAGATAAGCTACCTGTTGCTCGGCAGTACGCTTGGCTCCCTTGGCTCCTTCAAACTTCGTATAATCATATACGCCGTCATGATAGAATTCGGAAGAGGCACAGTCCATGGCAATCGTTACGTCTTTACCCGGCTCGTATCCGGCAGCTTTAATGGCAGCCATGATGGAGTTCAGAGCGTCTTCCGTCCCATCCAAAGCAGGAGCAAAACCACCTTCGTCACCGACAGCCGTGCTCAGGCCGCGATCGTGCAACACCTTCTTCAAAGCATGGAAAACTTCGGCACCCATGCGCAAACCTTCCCGGAAGCAACAAGCGCCAACCGGACGGATCATAAATTCCTGAAAAGCGATCGGGGCATCTGAATGCGAGCCGCCATTGATAATATTCATCATCGGGACAGGCAATACATAGGCATTCGTCCCGCCGATATAACGGTAGAGAGGCTGGTCCAAATAGTTAGCTGCCGCCTTAGCTACAGCCAGAGAAACGCCTAACATAGCGTTGGCGCCTAAATTAGACTTTGTCTTCGTACCGTCAAGTTCAATCAGTTTATGGTCGATCTCACGCTGGTTCAGGGCGCTCATACCCAGGATAGCGGGAGCAATTACATTATTTACATTATCGACAGCTTTCAGAACGCCTTTGCCACCATAGCGTTTCTTGTCACCATCACGAAGTTCGATTGCTTCGTTTTCACCGGTAGAAGCGCCAGAGGGAACAGCTGCGCGGCCAAAAGCTCCGGAAGCCAAATGTACATCTACTTCTACAGTCGGGTTACCACGTGAATCAAGGATTTCTCGTCCTACTACTTTTACAATTTCCATATTTTTACTATTTGAGTTTTATCTTTCGTACAAATATAACAAAAGAGGACGAAGCTTTGTTGGGGAAAGGGGATCAATATTGTCTATTGCCCTATTTACAACGACATCGACAATTCGATCCGATATCCTAAAGCGTTCATAATGCGATAGAATGTTTATACATAACGAATCCCAAAAGGAAATGCCACCTCCCCTACTTTTTCCGAACAAAACTTTCCGGCTTTCAGATAAACGATTATCTTTGTTACACTATCCGGCATTGGATAGCGACCTAAAACCTGTCAAACTATGAAATCAGACATGTTTATTGATCCGAAATCGGATTACGCGTTTAAAAGGTTTTTCGGCACTGTGTCGAACAAGGAGCTTACAATCGGCTTCTTGAACAGCCTGCTTAACAAGGATATCAAAGATATCATATTCCACAACGTGGAAATGCAAGGCAACAATACTGATAGCAGGAAAGCTGTATTCGATTTGTTTTGTGAAGGATCGGATGGAGAGCTTTTCATTGTCGAAATCCAGAAAAAGAGACAAAAGTACTTCTCCGACCGTGTACTTTACTACGCTTCGTTTGTTATACAAATGCAGGCTGATATAGAAAGCGAGAAGTTCCGGTTGGCAAAGGAGGAGGAGAGAAGACGGTGGAACTATCATATCAACAAAGTGTATGTAGTCTGCTTTTTGGACTTCCGGCTCGATACGCGCTACACTGACAAATATCGTTGGGATGTCGTGCGCATGGACCGTGAACTGAAAATTCCGTTCAGCGAAACACTGAATGAGATCTACTTGGAGCTTCCAAAGTTCAACTTGAACTTTGAGGAATGCGATACGTTTTACAAAAAGTTTTTATACACGATGAACAACATAGACATTATGGGACAGTTATCAAAAGAAACAATACAAAACGACAAACTCCTGCGAAAACTCAAAAGCGCTATCGAACTACAACGCATGAGCGCTAAAGAACGCTTAGCATACGAACTAAGTATTGCAGCCGAACGCGACCTGGCTGCCTGCATGGCTACAAGTTTTGAGGAGGGGGAGGAAAAAGGGAAAGCCGAAGGAATTACCCAAGGCATCGCCGAAGGAATGCGCAAAATCATCCTGAACATGAAGCAAGCAGGCATGGATCTTGCAACCATCGCCAAGACTGCCGGACTGCCAGAAAAAGAGGTGGAGGCGCTATTGAAATGAATTACAGCCTTGAAGGATCAAGATGAACTGCAACGTAATAATATAACGAAGCCCTTGCAACCAAACGATTGCAGGGGCTTGTTTTTTTGTCTGCCTCCGGTCTTCACAGAGGGAAGGACAGAAGAACTTTTTATAATTTCATTAACTTTAGTATTAATATTCACCGCTTGTTCCCCCTCGCGAGGTAATTGGCCGCTCCCAAGTAACAGCTGCAAGGCCAGCTATCCGGGAAATACCGCACGGTGATATTTAGAATTATTTGATTATAAAATGTCATATGTCTCTGTAGGGGCGGGGTTCTACTCCGCCCTTACGATAGACAATATTGTTTTTTAGTATCAATCGTTATTTAACGATAGCTTTTACAGCTTCTTCACCTTCAACAGCTACGACTACGATACCCTGCGGAGCAGCGATTGTAGCGTTGTCAGAAGAAACAACCGTGTTAGCTACTACCTGGCCTAAAATGTTGCTGATGACAACTTTCTTACCAGCAGCACCGGCGATTGTCAACTGGCCGTTACCAGTGATTACCTTCACTCCAGCAACTTCCACACCTTCGTTGGCAGTCGGAGCTTCCTGGAACTCAGCATATACTTTGATTGCATTTGCACGGCTACCAAGTGTAAGCAAGCCATTAGTGCTTGTCAGATACTTATTGTTTTCTTTGCAACGGATCACGTAAGCATCATCATCACCTTCGTTTGCTTTGAAGATCTGGAACTTGAAGTTGTTCAAACCACCCAGTGTTCCGTCAGCATTCGGTTCCACAGAAACATTCACAGCTTTACCGTTTACAGTCGTAGCCAATGTGTCAGAGTTTGTCAATGTACCGGCTTTGAAGATCATCTTGGCAGAACCGTTATCGAATGTATAATGTTGGTTGTTGATGTAATACTTGGCAGAATCCTCTGCGAAATACATGAACATTCTTTCTTCTGCATCTTTCACGCCTTTAGAGATAAAGAATGAAGGCAGAGTTGCATCAATATCAGCAGTATCCAACCAGAAAGTCAGATCTTCGTCGGCAGCAGTCTTGATAGCGACCACACCTTCTGCATCTTCGTTCATTGACAGATAACCACCTGTTGTTGACTTGAATGCTACATGCTGTTCTTTAGCCTCAAGGCTTGCACCCAGCTGTTCGGCTGACAAATAAGACTTCACATCACCAGCATCCTTGATTACATAAGGAACTGCATCGATCGTCACATCTCCGTCTTTATTGCAAGCAATAGCTTCGCCGTTCTCATCCAGCTCATCTTCCTTAACGATATAAACAGAACCGTCTTTATTTTCCTTGATAATGAACTGGCTTGCATTTTCCGGATCATCATCGGATACAGTTTCCAGACTCAAATCATCCTTCAAATAGTAAACCTTATCCAATTCCGGATTGATCCACTTGATAGCATAAGTATAGTAAGCAACTGTATCTGCTTTTGTCTTGATTGTTGCAACATCATCCTTTTCATAAGCATAGTTGTTACGGATATAAAGCGTTTTTTCGCTTTTTACCAGTTCGAACAGAGAAGCCAACTCTTCTTTGTCGGTTGCTTTTTCAACATCGTAATCAGGAGCACCAGGAGTACCGTTATCCAATACCATCATGAACAAGTTGTCGTCAGAAACGTTGTCCAAAGCGAACTTGATGAATGTATAACCGTCATTTTCGCTTCTGTTGGCAAAGCCGGCGAACTTATCGACCGTAGCCTTCGTCAACTCGATTGTCGTTCCTTCCAGATTCATCTGACTTGAGGCATATTCAACAGAACCGTCTTTCTTCAAATTGGCAACTGTGAACTGAGTGCTATTGCCATCAGCCACCAAATACTGATTTTCTTCGTCTGTCGAGAACAATACGCAAGTAAAGTCTTCACCTGTTTCACGGTTCGTGAAAGTGATTTCATTGTCTTCTGCATTTACATCAGAGATCACGAACTGGTACTGCGGATTGCCCAATTCGGCAATAGCGGAGCCCTGTGCAGAGAAAATATATGTACCGGCAGCTTTAACCGTCACACCCAAATATTTACCCTTTTCAGAATCAGCCTTTTCACCGCTGACGAAACGGATGTTGTAGACAGAAGCAGTAGAGTCGTTCAGCAAGTCGATCGGTTTTACGACAGGAGCGTCACCCAAAGTAAATGCAAATTGTGCATCACCGGTAGCAGTAGCCAACACTTTTTCGTCGTCGATAGTGCTGATGGCTACACGTACGGTTTCTTGGCCATGCGCATTTTTGTCGGCTTCTTTCTTATAGCGGAAGTTTTCAACCGTCAATGAATACTTGTCTTCATTGTCTTTGTTTGTTTCAACTTTGAAGATAGCGTTGTAAACAGATACCTGTGAACCCTGGGAGATCTTTTCTGCATAACCTGCTGCATCTTCGTCTGTTTCCGTATAGAAGTTGAAATCATCTCCGTCAACCAGCTTCAGACCGAAGTTCTTACCGGCTTTCTGTTCAGCTTTCTGTGTATCGTCCTTCTTTGTGTTCAGGTTGGTAACCGGATCCAAAGCGATGAATGTGCATTGTCTGAACAGGTCAGCATCGGTGATTGTAGTCACATTTGCCGGTGCCAGTTCTTTCGGATAAGAAGTGGCGAAATAGGTACCTACCGGGATTGTGTAATCTGATCCATCTACTATAATAGGAGAACTTACTGTAAACGCCTTGATCGTCTGGTCCGCGAAGATGTTATCTTCTACGTCTTTCGCATTCAGGATAAAGCCGTTTTTCAGGGTTCCGTTCAAGTCAGAAGCAGCAACTGTTTCTGTAGAGACACCCATAAAACGAAAGGCAGTAGCAGTCCCTGTAAAATTTAAAGCAGAAGGAGCAGTGTATACCAACCCTTGAGTATTCTCAGGTGTACCTCCATGCTTAGGAACAAAAGTAATACCCGTAGCAGAAGTGACAATGTACTTCTGACCAGTGGCTACCGGATACTGCAACAAATCAGTATATTTGTCATCTTTGCCATCGACTCCAGCAATCATAGCTATACCAGTTGTAGCATTGAAAACAACCGTAGCCCCAGTCTTTTTATTAGTCAATTTAAAATAAGGATCGGCATTAGGTCCCGTACCGTCAACCTTTGAGATTTTGAAAAGAGCCAAGTCTTCATCTTCACCTGTAGGTAAAGTCGTTGCAACTTTCAGAGAAGTATATTCCGCACCCTTTGCATCTACTTCTATTTCATCTGCAATCAAATAATAACCTGGTGTACCCGTTCCTGCTGGAGCTATATAATAATAGCTTCCCAAATCCTTTGTGAACTCCACATCTTTGTCAACCTGTGCATCCACATGACTAAACACCGCCCCCACCATCAAAAGGGTCGATGCGAACATCGTAGAAATCTTCTTGTTCATAATCTAAACTTTAATATTAATAATACTATAAATTGAAATGTTCTTTCTATATATGTACACGCGTTTATAATGTACACGTGTTAACTTTCGTATATTGATAGCAAAAACGATCCTTTTTTTTCGTCATTTTTTTTGCCATTTTGGGAAGTTCGTGTTGAAAAGGTGGTTTTTTGTCCTCGAATTGCTATCTAATTGATAAGAAAGGATATAGATGTAGGATTTTTTTTGCAGAAAAGAGTTGTGGTTTTAAAAAGTATATGTATTTTTGTGCTGTAAAAATGACGAAAAAAAAGGATCCTTTTTTTTCGTCATTTTTACATCCTACAAACAGCTCATCCACAACGATTTACCCCTAAAAACTACATTCTAAAAATTCATTAACGCCATTTTCGTTCAAAAATTGGTGTTTTTTAGGGAAAACCCCGATGCTTACTGCGTTTCGAAGGGGTACGTGTCCGTCGTTGGTCCGATGCTTACCGGTCTGTTTTTTGAAGCATTCCGGATTTTGCCTGAAAAACCTGCCAAAGTCTGCCAAGTCTGCCAGGGCCTTTTTAAATTTCGACAACCTGTTTTCCCCGTTCCGTTTTTCGGTAGTAACCATTTCCTTCTGAGACGATTAGGTCATTTTTTTGTAGTTTACGGAGGAATTTATCGACTGTTGATTCGGAAATTTCACGGACATTCGCTTCCCTGACCACATCAATGCGTTTGAAAGAATCAAGAAGAGAGACAAATAAGTTGCGCAAATGGTGCGGGAACCGAAAATGCACCTCCGACGCCGCGCTCTGCAACGATGTAGCCACGACATAGGCATGTTGCAAACAAACCTTGCCGAGATGGAAGGCGGTGGCGAAATCATCGTCGCTGATCGTCCAGACACGCTCCGGACAACCACTCTCGCCCTTGCGCAACACGGTCAGCCCCATTCCTATGCGAAAAATAGCCAAGCGATAGCGCAGAACCGTCGACTCCATGTCTTCGTTGCCGAAAGAACGGACATTGTAATACTCGCGTTCGAAAAAACGATCGAGGCGTTTACGCTGGGCATCACTGAATTTGACCCATGTCGGAGAGTCGTCGAGAAAAACCCCGATATCGAGCACACGCTGCCCCAAGGCTTCAAAATATTCGGATGCTGCCGGACTATCGTCAGCCGAAGTCAACGGACGATAGGCCCCGCTTCCCGGTATACGGTACATCAGGATACGACTGAAAAGGCCGTTTTCGGTCGAAGGAATCAGACGGGGAAGCATGGCAGGAGTACCGCTCAGCAGCAATGCCAAGTTGGGCCGTCTGACCATGAACGATCCGCTGCTTTTAGTCGAGCTACCTACAGGTTCATGATGATACGACTTGTTCAACACATCATTATATTTGCCGAAATCCTGCGAGAACATACTCAAGACCGTCTCCATCTCGGTATCGACCATGCAGGAGGTGTAGGGATAGTTGGCTTCGAGCAGTTCCACAAGTCGGGCCTGCGTAACGTTACCTGTCAGCGCAAGGTTTCTCTGTTTCACCATCTTCGGCTTTGACGGAGCCGGCCCGAGCAGCTGTTTAGAGGCCTGTTTCTGACGTTTTTGCATCTTGTAGTTATCGTATGCTTCCTGCAAATCTTCATATTCTTCGACCTGGTGGCGAGAATTGTCATAAATATACTGTTGCCAGGGTTCGAGCATCCGTTGCAGAGCTGCGATACGTCCTTTCCCACTTCCAGAACCACCGGTTATGATCGTGTAAAAGGCAGGTGTGTAATCGTGTTCGCCCAACGAGCCTTTGACGCCGGGGGTCACACTGCTCAGGAGTGTCAGCGAAGAAATCAGCAAAATATCGCGATCCGTACAGCTGTACGCATGTTTCAATATGTCCGTGAGAAGAGGTGGTAAATGATCGTAAATAGCCTCGTCAAAGCGAGGGAGAAGGGTGCTATCCAGCTCTATATCATCACATTCTCCATGTTCTACATCCTTTTGTGCCGTTTTTGGAAAGGGGGTGGCAGACTTGGCAGATTTGGCAGATTTCGGGACAGAACAAGTCCCGTCCGGATGGAACGCACAGCTCCCGTGCGAAGCACTGTAGCGCCGGTAGATGTCGTTTACCGTCGTCTCGACCTCGACAGCCGGGAAGTCGGCCGAGCCGGAGCGGCGGGCACACTCCCCGGCGGCGTTCGCCAGCC
>OGQT01003361.1_pt1 | contig 10275 bp, 8 predicted proteins | sample 1553261 | NCBI WGS metagenome assembly OGQT01 (sample SAMEA2579992, study PRJEB22360) | human gut metagenome | biome: human gut; feature: human-associated habitat; material: faeces | place: Denmark | collected 2008/2010
TTACATATCAGTTTCCAAAGGAACAGGCACGAATCAGCGATTTGTAAAAAACGCTCTCAAAAATGCGGAGTTGCCACCTGATTCTTTTAAATATTTGTTTTTCTTTTATTTCTCTCACATACATGCAAGCTACCTTCAAATCAGATTCTACAGTGTCTCTCCTTTTGTACGATAGCTGTTCATATAGTGCTGTGATTCACTAGTTCGTACATTCACATCATTTAAGATGCATCCTGTAATTTCAGCTCCTGACCCTGAAAGAATTTCCATACCTTCCAGAATTCGATCTACATCTGTATAGTCCTGACGGATCACAAATACTGCTCCGTCTACATACTGGGCGACGATCGCTGCATCTGATAATAGTCCACTTGGTGGTGTATCTATGATCACGAAATCGGCTTCTGCCTCCAGTTCTTTTACAAACTGTCTCATATTCTTACCACTTAAAACGGTAGATGTATCCTGGATCGGTGTAGAACCTGCAAGTACTTTAACGCTTGTATTTTTGTATTGCTGCACTGCATCGTCTATGTTAACTTCGCCTTTCATTACTTCCAGAGTTCCTAATTCTTGTTCATTCATTCCAAGTACTTTGGCGGTGGATGGGTTTCTTAAATCCGCATCTACCAGAATTACTTTATACCCTTTCATCGCAAGTGATATTGCAATGTTGGCTGAAACTGTTGATTTTCCTTCTCCTGGCATAGCACTTGTTACAAGAAAAGATTTCATGCCTGTCTCTTTTTGTGCACGCTCGATCCTTCGTCGTACCGTTCTTGCTGCTTCCAGGAAACTTCTTGGGATTCTTGGATTATCTAGCACGATCAATTCTTGTGTTTGCGTACGTTTCTTATGGAATTTGGCATGAGGCATGATTCCAAGACTTTTTGCATGGAAGAGTCGTTTGAAATCTTCTTCTTTCTTAACTGTATTCTTACCAAGTGCTAACAGGACATCGAGCAAGATACATAGTAAAATTCCGATCAAAACGCCGATCTGTATCTCATGTCTATAACTAAATGGATTGGCAGGTGTAGTCGGAACCCCGCTTTCATCCATGAGTGTCAGCTGTGAGCTTCCAATGACAAACTCTGCTACCGATGGGTAATTTTTAACGACTGCTTTTAAAATCTTCTCAGCCATCTTCGGATTATTTGCAGTCACTTTCAACGTAAACAGATTTGTATTCTCCATGACTTCTGCTTCGATCGTTCCCGGAACAGACTGAAGTCCAAGATCCTGTGCCAAGACTTCTTTAAATGCTCCACTTTTCAAAATATATGGAAAAGATTTTGCCATTTGGTTGGCTGTTGCATTCTCAATATATGTATTGGAATTTTCTGATGTAATACTGGAATTGATTGTAAATGTGGAAGATGCTACATAGTATGGGGAATAGGTAAGTCTCTTGTATCCACAGAACACTGCACCACAAATCACAAGAATGATCAAAAATCTCCATTTCATTTGAATGATGCCTTTGATCAAGTCATCAAACAATCCAGCAATATCGATCAGATTCTCTTTATGTTCTGTTTTTGATTCATATTCTTTACTCATGATCTTTCTTCACCTGCCGTTCTGTTTTTGATTCCTGTGTTTTATCTTCATTACCCTTTTTCGTTCTGCTTCCATAACCATAGCCATAGCCGTAACCGTAACCATATCCATACCCATGGTTTCCATAACCGTATTTGCTTCCGTAACCATAACCGCTTCCATATGCATATTTGTATCCGTAATTTCTTGCTGTCTGAGCAACTCCATGGAATACATCGTTATAAACGCATCCAAGCATCGTTCCTTCTGCTGAATTTAGGATACTGATCGTCTCATTGATATCTTTTACTAATGCTGTATGTTGTCTTACAACAAGGATCGATGCATCTGCAAGGTCTACTAACTCTTCTGCATCGGCCGCCTGTGACATTGGTGGTGTATCAATAATAATGTAATCCAGCTTTGTCTTAAAGAACTCTACGATCTTCTGGAAGATCGGTGATGCGATCATCTCTGTAGAATTTGGATAGATCATAGAACCTGCGATCAATAACAATTCTGATTTTGGAAGATCTGTTACCAGATTATCTATCTGTTCATTTCCATTCAATACTTCTCCAAACTGCTGTATTTCTTCCTGATCCAATCCAAAAATCTTGTATTGTGAAGGTTTGCGAAGATCCGCATCGATCAACAATACTTTCTCTGATTCTTCCGCAAGTGCCAATGCTAAATTGGCTGCAACTGTTGATTTACCTTCATTTTCTTCCACACTTGCAACCAGAAGTGTTTTTGCATTCTTCTCTTTCATCTTACTGCTGACTTTGCGGGCAAGTTTCTTCATATCCTCCACATATTGAAAGCTTGTTCCTGGATTTGTCAACAATACCGGACTCTTTTTGCGGTGGATTCTTGCTTTCCATGTCTTATAGATCTTCTCATGATATAACGTCTGCAAAAGCTTTGCATCAAGTTTCCTTGAAACTTCTTTTGGTTTTCTCACTGTATCCTTTAAGAATGACAAGATTGCGATCAATCCACATAACGCAACGATCGTCGTAAAAAATGTTTTCTTCATAAGTGCTGTTGGCTGAAATTTATTTACCGGACCACTTGGCACTGTTGGTTTCTGCAATACATCCAGCACAACATTTCCGATCAGCTGATCTGTCACAACAGAATAATTATTCATGATTGCCTTATTCAAACGAAACGCCATCTCTGGGGAATCTGCCTGAACTTTCAAAACTAAAAGATTGGTTTCATTTACTACCTCTGCAGATGCACTTCCTGGAAAATAATCCATATCCATCTCTTTTGCAACTTTCTTTTGTAAGATCGAACTGTTTAGAATCTCAGAAAACTTTGTCGCCATCTCAGACGTTGCACTCAAATCTGAATATACACTATTGTTACTTCCTTTGCTGCTTACGATAAATGTACTGGTTGATTCATACTGTTTGTGATAGTTTCGTCCGACATAAACATAAGAAAGCAAGCTCATAGATGCTGCCAGAAGCAGGATCACTAGTGCATATTTCCAGATATCTCTTAAGATACTATACAAATCAATATTCATTTCATAATCGTTGACTGATATATTTCGTTTATCACTGCTCATTTGCCGGCCTCCTATTCTGTAACGATCACGATCAGTCTTACCGTTCCTGTACGGCTCTTTCCACTTTTTACTGAATAAGTGATCTCATAAGAACCTGGGGTATCGTAATCTACTTCATCTTTGATCTTCACTTTGCTCTTATTAATATCTCCTGGTACATCCGAGTCATAATCTCCTCCCATGCACACTTTAGATATGTAAGATGCTGCATCTAGTTTGTCACCTTTCTTCGTATAAACCAGATACTTCTTCAAATGAATAAAAGGAATCTCTGATCTGTCCGTTGCATCATAAACCTGTATCGTTGCCTGAAATGATACCGTGTCTCCTGCACTATTGCTTACCTGAAGTTTGACCGGATATTCTCCTGGTGTATACAGATCAACTACTGAGTTTGTCAAAATCTTTATCTGATTTGATAAATCACCATCAATCTTATCTTTCACCGTAAGATTCTTTAATAATTCTTCATTCTTAGAAGCTCCTCCAGATTCAAAACATAATGGTTCCTTCAAATAAAACTTTGGTGATGTATAACCCTCATACTGTACAATACGGTTTGCACGACTGACGTTATTATGTCTGTCCACTGCTGCATATACAACCAGACGCCGTCCACCTCCCAGAAAGTTTGAAACACTTTCTACTACAAGAGAATCCGTAACATCCCCATCATTCTCATCAACTGCTTTTACTCCTTGTAAAAAATCTTCATCGGTAGCATTGAGCCCTACTGTCAATTCCTGCTGATCCATTGTAATGACCGGTCCGATCCGGTCTCCTTTTCTGACCTGTGTAAACCAGAAGATCAGACTTGCTGCCAGTGATATACAAAATATCACAAAACTTACCAATTTTAATTTCTTCATTGTACCACCTTTTCTCCTTCAAGAATTCTCTTAGGATTATCATATAACAATTTCTTTGAATATTCAAAAGAATATTCTTGTTCCATATATTCTTTGACATCTGCCATATAGGTTGTCCGCTCATATGGTTTGTGTGCATCACTTGCGATACAAGTTACCATATGTTGATCCAGCAGACGATCTACACATTGTTTTGCTCCTGATCCAAATCTGCCAAAGATGCTCCCTCTGTTTACCTGCAACAGACATCCCCTGTTTTTCCACTTTGCGATACCGCTTTCTGATTCCTGTACACACCGGTATCTCTCTGGGTGTGCGATCACTGGCGTAACTCCAAGTTCCATCAGATCATGAAGCATCTCATCCATCTCTTCCTGCTCGATTCCAAACGAAAATTCAGTCAAAAAATATCCCGTCTGATTCAATGAAAGCAATCTGCCTTCACGGATCATCCGAGGAACTTCTCTTGTCATATAAATTTCCATTCCAGAGAATACTCTTAATGGCAGCTTTACTTCATCCAGTGCTTTTCTAAACGCTTCTAATCTTTGCAGATATTCTTCGATCGAATATTCTTTGAAAAATCCCCCTGTATTGGCATGCGATGTTGCAACTAATGTATGAACACCACTTTTCAATGCCAATGCTGCCATAGATAGAGAATCTTCCATATCTCTCGCTCCATCATCCAATCCTGGCAAAATATGCGTATGTATATCGATCATCTATTTTATTTTCCTTTCAGAAATCCCATATGCAAAAAGAATTCCTCCAGTCCATCAAGACTGGAGGAATCCACCTTGTTTTTTGATTAATACTGTTCTTTGACGTGTTTTGCTGCATATACAGCTAATGCTGCTGCGGCGAGTGATACATATACTAATGTAACTGGCGCTCCCTGATCACTAGTCTTTGGTGATGCAGATGTTGATGATGTTGATGTCGTTGTTGTGTTCGTCTTAGCTGGTTTTTCATCCTTGTCGAATTCATCATCATCAATCTGGGTTTTCTTATCCACATTAGTCTGTTCTGGAGACTCTCTATCATACTCATCTTCAGGACTTGGTGCTGCCATAGCACTTAGTGAAAAAGCAAAACACATAATCAATGTTGCTGCCATCATAATCAACTTTTTCATGCTAAATCCCCCCTTACTGGATTCTAACTGATTTGTGTATAAAATACCTTCAATATCATCTCAAATAATTTTGTCTCATCCGGATAATATTCTGCATATCCTGTCTCACCTTCTTTGATGTCACAGTCAATGCTGTAGATATTGTCAGATGAAAAACTGCTTCCTGAAACTTTCGTTGCAAGATATGTGATCTTCGGTGCTGAAAGATTCGTTACTGAATTCTCTGATACAAGATTCAGAAGATCTAATGGCAATGTAAGATCGCCCTTCATCTCCTGTAATGCTTTCTTGGCAAATGCTGTAATATACTGCTGTTGTCTCTGCATACGTGCCATGTTCGCATCCAGTGGATCAAATTCTCTGGATCTTACATAAGTCTCTGCCTGACCACCCAGCAATGTCACATTCGCACCTTCCTTCAGAGTTGGATCAACGCTTGTCAGATCCCCGATCACTTGAACGTTCACTCCACCTACTGCATCATTCAGTACACTGATCGCAGAGAGGTTGATCGACATATATGAATCGATAGGAATTCCATATAACACTTTGGAAACTGCATCCACAGCATTCTTACAGCTCTTGGCTTTCCCATCCCCATAGGCATAGGCTAAACATAACTGTCGAAGTTTCCTTCCTGAATACTTTCCATTCTCATCATATGTCTTAACGTACGCCATGATATCTCGAGGAACATTGATCAGTGAAATCTTCCCTGTAGAAGTATTCACAGCTGCCAGAAACAAGGTATCTGACTGTCCTGCTCCGTGTTTCTTTAAGTATTCTTCATCTGTATTGATCTTATCTCGGTCAACACCCATAAATAAGATACTCGTTATATCTTTATTATACTGATATTTATGTCCATTGTAAATAACCAAATCTCCCTGATTCTGGACTTTTACGCCATCTACGTTCTTTGACATCTTCATCTTGCCTCCAAATAATGAGCCTTTTCCAAGTGCCCACATTCCAACAATGGCTGCACATGGAAGCAAAATGATCACCGCTAATACGATTATAACTCTTTTTATGATCTGCTTTGGTGTCTTTTTCTTCTTTGCTTTCTTCTTTTTCTCGTTCTTTTCTTCTTTTACTTCAAAGCCTTGAAATGCTTCCTTGGATTCTGGCTGAAGATCCTTCAGATTCTGATCCAATTCTTCATTTAATCTCTTAGCCTCATCCGTATGGTTCTTATTTTGTACTTCTTTCATCCGTCAACACCGCCTGTACTAAATAACGATTATTGGGCTGGCCTCCTACGCAGGTACTCAGCGTGATAATCTTATCGTTGCTTGTAACTTCCTGATCTTTCCTTACATGACTTCCCATGTCTCTTATGTTCTTGACATTTCTTAAATAATTCTCAAACTTCTTCTTATTCTTAAAATTAAATGTCTTAAGTAAATGCCTGTCGTCAAACTTATATGCCGCAAAGATCGTGTATGTGTATGTTTTCTTTGGTGTGTAAACATATACTTCTTTGTGTTTCTTAAAAAATGCTTCATCTTCAAACTTGTGAAGATTCTGGAACATCGATCCATTTCTCATATTATGTCCATAAAATACTGTGTTTGGATCTGAAAAATCCTTCTTATTCGCTTTCTCTGTATAAATACATCCTGCAAACTCTGGCTCATTTTTAAAGTTATATTTTAAATAATGATCGTCTGATTCCTGACTTTGTGCTACCGGATAATCAATTCTTGTTCCTGGAACGTAGATCCATGCATAGATATCACTGTTGATCTTGATCAGCTTCTTAAAGTTGATCTTCTGTCCATGTTTGACTCCAGATGGAACTTTCTCCGGCTCTTTTCCTTCGTTCTCACCAGTAAATTCTGTGCTTGCGATCTCTTTTAATGTTGCTTTTCTTGCCTGTTCTGTCTTATAGTCCTGATACTTGACCCATCCGAATCTTCCAAGACAGATCACACAGACTAGTACTGCAACTCCAAGAATGATCTTCCATCCACTCTTCTTCATTCAGCTTCCCCCTTATGCCGTTATTCTTGTCTTATTATATCTTTTTTTCTATCTGCGGTCAATGAATCCTGCATCTTCGGACAACCTGTGTCCTAAAAATCCATCGCCATTTTGCTTGACTCTTCTTCTGACAATTCTGTAACCTGTGTTTCCATAACACGATAAACTCTCTGACACATATTTAAAACACTCGGACGATGGGTTGTCACGATGCATGTTTTATTTGGGCGTTGTTTTATGATATTTCTTAAAACTTTACGTTCCGTTGTTACATCAAGTGCCGATGTTGCTTCATCTAACAATAAGATCGGTGCATCTCTTAAAACAGCCCTTGCAATCGCAATTCTTTGTGCCTGTCCTTCCGAAAATCCTCGTCCTCGCTCTCCGATCTTGGTATAGATCGTTTCTTCCATATTCTTTACGAAATCCCACGCACAGGAAATCTTCAATGCATCGATCATCTCTTCTTCTGTTGCATCCTGTTTAACCATCTTTAAATTTTCCGCGATCGTACCAGAAAGAATTGTATTTCCCTGTGGTACATAAGCGAATAAATGTCTGGTATCTGCATTCATCTCCACCTGTTTCCCATTTGAAGCCCTTAAATATGCTTCTCCTTTTTCCGGATGGATCAAACCTAAGATCAAACGGATCATCGTTGTCTTTCCCTCTCCAGAAGGACCAACCAACGCAACGATCTCGCCCGGATTAGCCATAAATGCAGAATCTGTAATAACACGGTTTCCTTCGATATAAGAAAAATCCACATCCCGCATCTTCACCTCGAACCCATCTTCCACATAAGCATCCATCTCAGAGCTTTCTGGAATATGAACTTCTTTCTTAAGCTGTGCAAGCTCTCTGATACGATGAGCGGAGATCGAACTGTTCAAAAAGTTTGGTATGATCGATACCAGATTGTTAAATGCCCCATTTAAGTTACTTCTCTGTTGTAAAAATAAAGTCATCGTTCCATAAGAAATATCTCTTGTCCAAAGTCGGAACAGACAATATCCAAATGCTGCATACTGAACAACCATTCCTATAATCGACATAACGATATTCGTCTTAATCGTAAACATGTTATACTTTAAACTGATATCTTTAAACTTCTCCTGCCAGTTTCTCATCTTCTTTCCATATAAAGAAGAGATCCCAAAGGACTTGATCGTATCAAAATTATAGAATGTCTCGACTTCAAATGTCATCATCTCACTACTCATTTCCCGCACTTTCTTCCCATATTCTCTCTGCTTGGAAATAAGGAACTTCGACATCAAAAGCATAAATGGTGCACTTGCAAATGCCAGTAATGACATGATCTTATCGTAATGCCAGATAACCGCAAATGTTGCGACAAAGTCGTAAACTGCTATAATGATAGTCGGCAGCCAGCTAATCGCATTTCCACTGATCGTATTGACATCGCTGTTAAAACGATTCAAAACATCTCCATTACTATATTGATTAATCTCCATCCAGTCGGCATCGATGATCTTATCAAAAATATCTGCCTGAATATCATTATTGATATAGATACTCAACTTTGTAGAAATACGTCCGATCACATTTCCGATCGTCAGACTAAAAAATGCACTTCCAAGTGTGATCAAGACCATGATCCACAACTTACTCATCTGATATCCTGTGATGATATCGATCATATATTTACTTGCCACACTTCCAACCAATCCCATGGATGTGCTGAAAATACCAAGGATCGTGTAGAAAGCGATCGCTCCTTTATATCGTTTGCTGTAGGAAAAGATCCATTTCCAGTCGTCAATGATCTCTGAAAATGTTCCATCTCGCCATTTCCCGATCAGAATATCTAATGACTCAAACGATATCTTCTGATTGGGTTGATTTTGATTTTCATTGTCCATCATGTGATCATCACCTTCTTTCCTTCATAATTTTGTAAAATTCTTTTGTATACTCACAGATATATTTCGGAATTCCTTCATAATCTCCTGTTTCTAATAAAGCTGCCGCCGCACATGTATTACAGATTGGACGATATTTGCATTCTGTACACCTTTCATTGATCAAGATCTCTTTCGTCTGTGCTGATATCATTTCCCAGCTTCTTTGAAAACCTTCTGCAAATACATTCACTTCTGGTTGACTTTGCATCACACATGGACGCATCATCCCCTGCCAATTGATCGTAAAAGAGCAATTGCCTGCCAGGCATGAAATGTGCCTGCTATATTGCATATTTTGCGGATGATCTTCGACCATGCTGATCACATGATCTTGATATTCTCTAAGAGCTTCTTCTCCCCATTGATGTTGAAAGATCAACTTCTTCGCCATCGCTGCATCCTTTGGATTCATGTGACTTTGTTCATCAAATGGTTTATTTCTTTCTCTGCTTGCCGGATACATATAGGTATCAAGGTTCACGGCTGCATCCAGATCATCTGCAATATCTAAAATCTTCCTGATATCCTCTTCATTCTTTGAAGTGATGCTTCCATTAATCTTTACATCAATCTCCCTGTCCCTTAGCAGCCTGACTGCATTGACCGTCTTCTGAAATCCACCTGGATAATGACATAACTGCTCATAGGCCTGGTCATCTGCTCCATATAAAGTAATATTCATTCTTCTTGACTTGTATTTCTGAAAGAAATCTGCCCATTCTTCATTGATCAGCGTTCCATTTGTATTGATCGTAAGAATCATTCCCATCTTCTGGAGTTCAATATATAGTTCCTTAAATCCCGGAAATAATAACGGCTCTCCTCCTGTCAATAACAGAAATAACGTTCCTGCATCCTTCATCTGATGAGCCAGTTTGATCCATTCTTCTTTGATTCTTAAACGGCCTTTTTGTTCCATCTCTGCCTTGGATAAACGAACATAACACATATCGCAGTTCATATTACAAAGTGGTAATAATTCCAGACTGCCATTTACTGGAGCTTGTCTTTGATATGCTTTCTGGACCAGCATCTTTTCCATGGAATCCATTGCGTCTAGGTCTTTCATTTGGCTCCCCTTCTTTCTTGTACATTCTGTTTTATTATATGATGAGATGGCGGAAAAAGAAAGTTTTTATTTGTGCATGATCAGATCAATGCATGTTTCTTTGAAGGCAAGTCGAAATTAAATCCTTTCGTTTGCCATAGCAATTATTTCGTAGCCATGAG
>OGQT01003370.1_pt1 | contig 10259 bp, 8 predicted proteins | sample 1553261 | NCBI WGS metagenome assembly OGQT01 (sample SAMEA2579992, study PRJEB22360) | human gut metagenome | biome: human gut; feature: human-associated habitat; material: faeces | place: Denmark | collected 2008/2010
GTTCTTAAAGAGAAGCAGCCACGGCTCGGGGACGCCGTCCACGGTGACATCCATCTTCACTGTGCAGGCGTTGATCTCCTCGCTCTCGTCCAGCTTGGGGAGCTTGCCCGCGGCCTTCAGGTGCTTGACGGCGATGGTCGCGAGGTCCATCAGGCAGATGGGCTTTTCGCTGCGGCCGAGGGCATTCCGGGTTTCCAGATACTGCTCATAAATCTTTTGCAGCAGGGCGTCCTCGAAGGTCACGTGGTCGAGAATGGTGCCGAAGGTGGTGTGGCGGCAGTGATCGGACCAGTAGGTGTCAATCATGCGAATTTCCGTGATGGTAGGGTCGCGGTCTTCCTTCTGGAAATAGGACTGGCAGAAGGCGATATCGTCCAAGTCCATGGCAAGGCCGTAGTTCGCGATAAAGTCCGCCAGTTCGTCACGGCTAAGTTTCGTGAAGCCGGTCAGGGTCGCCACCTCCGTGGGGATGTCGTAGCGGATGGCGAGCGTCTCCGGCACGTCCAGGGACGCTTCCCGGCATTCCACCGGGTTAATAACGTATTTTTTGAATTCCCGGATGTCCCCGTCCGTCAGCGCACCATACAGGGCGTAGACCTTGGCGGTGCGGATGAGGGGACGCTCGCCCTGAGAGATGATCTGGATGCACTGGGCGGCGGAATCCGCCCGCTGGTCAAACTGGCCGGGCAGCGCCTCCACGGCGAAGACGTAAGCGCCGGGAAGCTGAATGGACGCAGAAGCGGTATCCAGCTGCGGCTCGGAGAAGACTGTCTTCACGGCGTACCGGAACAGGTCTTCCGTGATATTTTCCGCGTCGTACCGGTTGAACAGCCGGACGTTTTCCAGCCGCTCCATGCCAAGTAAGGTTCTGGCCTCATTCAGCAGACCCTTGGCTTCGTTGTCCAGACCTTCCTTTTTTTCTACAAATACCCGATAAACCATGGGGTTATTCCTCCTGATGTGATTTATTCAGAGTTGAGGGAAGCACTGATGAAATCGGCGAGAGCTGACAGCGAGGGATTTTGTCCTCAGGCAAAGGCCGGAAAACGGAGGAATACTGGATGTATTTCCCGTTTTTCGGCCTGCGGCATGGGGGCAAAAGACCCGCTGCTCAGCCGAAGGCGATTTTATCAGTGATTCCCAGCTTGCAGCGCGCGCTGGCCGATGTCGCTTCTGCGGTAGGCGTTTTCAAACTGCACGCCGTCTGCAAGGCGGTAGGCTTCCCGGATGGCGTCCGCCAGAGAACCGGCCACGGCGGTGGTGCCGGTGACCCGGCCGCCGGAGGTCAGAAGCTTCCCATTTTCCAGCTTCGCCCCCGCCACGTAGGTGTGGGCGGCGGCTTCCGGGGTCATGGTGATCTCGTAGCCCTTCTTGTAGCTGACGGGATACCCGGCGGAGGCGGTGATGACGCAGCAGGCATATTTATCGGAGAAGCGAACCTCCGTGTCCGCCAGCGTGCCGTTGGTTGTCGCCTGCATGATGGTCAGCAGGTCGCTTTCCAGCAGGGGCAGCACCACCTGGGTCTCAGGGTCGCCGAAGCGGCAGTTGTACTCGATGACCTTCGGGCCGTCCGGGGTGAGCATCAGGCCGAAGTAGAGGCATCCCTTGAAGGGGCAGCCCTCAGTGTTCATGGCCTTGATGGTGGGCAGGAAAATTTTCTCCATGCACTCGGCAGCGATGGCCGGAGTGTAATAGGGGTTCGGCGCGACGGTACCCATGCCGCCGGTGTTCAGGCCGGTGTCGTGGTCGTTGGCGCGCTTGTGGTCCATGGAGGACACCATGGGCTTGACCACCTTGCCGTCGGTGAAGCTCAGCACACTGACCTCAGGGCCGGTGAGGAACTCTTCCACCACGACATGGTTGCCGGAAGCGCCGAACTTTTTGTCCAGCATGATCTCCTTGACGCCCTCGGCGGCCTGCTCTTCGTTCTCGCAGATGAGCACGCCCTTGCCCAGCGCAAGGCCGTCGGCCTTGATGACCACCGGGTATTTGCCCTCAGCCTTGATGTACTCCATGACCTTGGCGGGGTCGTCGAAGGTCTCATACTTTGCGGTGGGGATGCCGTACTTCTTCATGAGGTCTTTCGAAAAGACCTTGGATGCCTCGATGCGGGCAGCGGCCTTGTCCGGGCCGAAAGCCGGGATGCCGACTGCCGCCAGCGCATCCACCATGCCCAGTGCCAGCGGGTCGTCCTGAGCCACCACGACGTAGTCGAACTTTTCCGTCTCCGCAAAGCCGACCATCGTTTCCACGTCGGTGGCCTTGATGTTGACGCAGTGGGCGTCATAGCCGATGCCGCCGTTGCCGGGCGCACACCAGACTTCGCCGCAGTCGGGGCTCTTCTTCAATGCCTTGATGATGGCGTGCTCGCGTCCGCCGCCGCCAACGACTAAGATTTTCTTGCTCATTTTCACGCACCTCATAACTCAACCTCTCCGTCACGGCTGACGCCGTGCCACCTCCCCTACCGAGGGGAGGCTTTGGCATTTCGGAAAGCTTTATCTCTTCGCCAGAGGCTCCCCTCGCTAGGGGAGCTGTCGAGCAAAGCGAGACTGAGAGGTTTTCTTTTTAGTGATGGAACAGCCGGATGCCGCAGAATGCCATTGCGATGCCGTACTTGTTGCAGGTGTCGATGACCTGCTGGTCGCGGATGGAGCCGCCGGGCTGGACGATGGCCGTCACGCCGGAACGGCGTGCGCGCTCGATGTTGTCGCCGAAGGGGAAGAACGCATCCGAGCCGAGGCAGACGCCGGTGACATGGCTCAGGTACTCTTTCTTTTCCTCAGCGGTCAGCGGCTCGGGCTGACGGGTGAAGGTCTCGGCCCAGACGTCGTCACCGATGACGTCCTCGGGGGTGTCGCCGATGTAAACATCAATGGCGTTGTCGCGGTTGGGCTTTGCCACATCGTCACGGAAGGGCAGCTCCAGCACCTTCGGCATATGGCGCAGCTGCCAGTTGTCGGCCTTCTGGCCTGCCAGACGGGTGCAGTGGATGCGGCTCTGCTGGCCGGCGCCCACGCCGATGGTCTGGCCGCCTGCGGTGTAGCAGACGCTGTTGGACTGGGTGTATTTCAGGGTGATGAGGGCAATGATGAGGTCGCGCTTCTGCTCCTCGGTCACGGTCTTGTTCTCGGTGACCCAGTTGGTCAGCATGGTGTCGGCGTTGATGGCCAGCTCGTTGCGGCCCTGCTCGAAGGTGATGCCGTAGACCTGCTTGTGCTCCACGGGGTTCGGCTTGTAGGCCGGGTCGATGGCGACCACATTGTAATTGCCCTTCTTCTTTCCGGCGAGGATGGTCAGTGCCTCCGGCTCATAGCCCGGGGCGATGATGCCGTCAGACACTTCGTGCTGGATGAGCTTTGCAGTCGGCACATCGCAGACGTCGGAGAGAGCGATCCAGTCGCCGAAGGAGGACATCCGGTCCGCACCGCGGGCGCGGGCATAAGCGCAGGCCAGCGGCGAAAGCTCCATGTCCGGGGCGATGTGGTACATCTTCCGCTCCACATCGGTCAGGGGCAGGCCCAGGGCGGCACCCGCCGGGGAGACGTGCTTGAAAGAAGCGGCAGCGGGCAGGCCGCAGGCCTCCTTCAGCTCCTTGACCAGCTGGATGGAGTTCAGGGCATCCAGAAAATTGATGTAGCCGGGCTTGCCGTTCAGGACGGTGACGGGCAGGTCAGAGCCATCCTCCATATAGATGCGGCTGGGCTTCTGGTTGGGGTTGCAGCCGTACTTCAGTGCAAGTTCATTCATTGGTGCATCCTCCTTGTGTCTTAGGTTATTCTTCCTCGGCGTCGAGCTTTTTGAGCTGTTCCAGCTCTTCGGGCAGCAGCTCCGGCTCCTCAGGGTCGTCGAGGTCGCTGCACACAGCGTCGTATTTGTTGAAGATCATGTCGCCGCTCTCGCCGGTCTCCAGGTCGATGACCCGGGCGAAGAGGCTGACTTTGTTGTCGGGGTTCAGGTTCTGCCACAGGCCGTGGGCGAAGTCGCCGATGGTGCGGGGGCAGGCGAAGCAGAGCGGCTCCCCCTCAAAGCTGGGGATGGGATTGCCGTTGTGCTTGTAGGTGCTGATGAAGTGGCCTTCACCGGCCACGGGCTGGGGGTAGTCGAAGAAATAGCGCTGGACGCTCTCGCCGTTGCCGTCGGCAGACTTGAGGATGCTCATCTGGTAGCTGCCGTCTGCGTACACCACAGCGGAGATGCGGGGGGTGTAGTTGGGCTCGTCCGGCTCAAAGGTGCGGGTGCGCAGGGCGTCGGCGAAACTCTTGCCCCGGCTCATCTCGTCAAAGATAGTGTCGGTCTGGTCGCCGTTGGTGACGATATGGGTCTTGCCGAGGGTCAGCACGGGGTTATAGATGATGAGGCTGGGGTCCTCGAGCTTGGCCGGGTCGGCAGCCATGGTGCAGATGCCGCCGCGCTCCGGCACCGGGTCGAAGACGCGGTTGCGGCTGTTCTCGCTGCGGCCCATAATGAAATAGCCGATGAACACCTGACGGCCATCCGGAGCCTTTGCCACCGCGATGCCGCGGCCGGGGTACTCGTTCGCGGCCAGATATTCGTTCAGGTTGATTTTTTCCATGTCAAATTCTCCTATTGTTAAACCTCTCCGTCACGGCTGACACCGTGCCACCTCTCCAAAAGGGAGAGGCTGAAACAACGCCCTGCTGTCCTTTACTTTATCTCTCCGCTGCACACCATTGCCACAGCCTTCGGCAGCAACTTCCATTCAGCCTGCTCCATTACACGCTTCTGCAGCACCTCGGGGGTGTCGCCGGGCAGGATGTCCACGGCCTTCTGCAGCAGGATAGGCCCGCCGTCGCACTCCTCATTGACGAAGTGGACGGTAGCGCCCGTCACCTTGCAGCCCCGGGCCAGCGCGGCCTCGTGGGGGCGCAGGCCGTACATTCCCGGCCCGCAGAAGGACGGGATGAGGGCGGGGTGGATATTCAGGATGCGGCGGGGATAGGCCTCGATGACGCTGGGGCCCAACACGGACAAAAAGCCCGCCAGGACCACAAGGTCAATGTTATGTTCTTTCAGCGTTTTCAGCAGTGCGGCGTCAAAATCCTCACTGGAAGCGTAATCCTTCCGGCGGACCACCACACCCTCGACACCCGCATTGGCGGCGCGTTCCAGCGCGTAGACGCCGGGTTTGGAGGCCACGACAAGCCTGATCTTGCCGCTGGGATTCTCGCCCCGGGCCTCGCTGTCCAGCAGCGCCTGCAAATTGGTGCCGCCGCCGGACACTAACACTGCAATGTTCAGCACAGCTCGACACCCTCACCTTCTGCGATGACGCCCAGACGGTAAGCTTCCGGCTCGCCGTTGGCATGGAGGATCTCCAGTGCCTTGTCGGCCTGCTCAGCGGGGACGGTCAGCACCATGCCGACGCCCATATTAAAGGTGTTGAAAATATCGTGCTCAGAGATGCTGCCGGTCTTCTGCATCAGATGGAAAAGGGCCGGAGTGCGGACATCCTCCTTCTTGATGCGGGCGCAGCAGCCCTTCTTCAGGCTGCGGGGGATATTCTCGTAGAAGCCGCCGCCGGTGATGTGAGAGATGCCCTTGACATCCACTTCTTCCAGCACTTTCAGCACAGGCTTGACGTAGATCTTGGTGGGGGCCAGCAGGGCCTCGCCGAGGGTCTTGCCGCCCAGCTCTGCGGGGGCCGTCTTCAGGACGGCGGGGTCGCCGTCGATGTCAAAAATTTTGCGCACCAGCGAGAAACCGTTGGAATGGACGCCGGTGGAGGGCAGGGCGATGATGACATCGCCGGGCTTCATGGTCTCGTTATTGAGGATCTTTTCCTTGTCCACAACGCCCACGGTGAAACCGGCCAGATCGTACTCGTCCTCCGGCATCATGCCCGGGTGCTCAGCGGTCTCGCCGCCCACCAGAGAGCAGTCGGCCTGGACACAGCCCTCGGACACGCCCTTGACGATCTCGGCGATCTTCTCGGGGATGTTGCGGCCGCAGGCGATGTAGTCGAGGAAGACCAGCGGTTTTGCACCGGCGCAGATGACGTCGTTGACGCACATAGCCACGCAGTCGATGCCGATGGTGTCGTGCTTGTCCATGATCATGGCGATCTTCAGCTTGGTGCCGACGCCATCGGTGCCGGAGATGAGGACGGGGTGCTTGTAGCCGGTGCAGTCCAGCTCAAACAGACCACCGAAGCCGCCCAGACCACCAATGCAGTGCTCGTTCATGGTGCGGGCCACATACTGCTTCATGAGTTCGACCGAACGATAGCCGGCGGTGATGTCCACACCTGCGGCTGCATAGCTTTCCGAATAGCTCTTTTCCATTGTTACTCTCCTAACTTTTTCTCGTCCTTGGGACGGTCATTCAGGTGGCGTTCATGAATATCGGTGGAAAGCACCTCTTCCGGCTTCACAGCGTATTTGCCGGTGAAGCAGGCGGTGCAGAAGCCGCAGTTGGCGTTCTGGGCCAGCTGGACGACGTGCTCCGTGGAGAGGTAGCCCAGCGTGTCGGCGCCAATGATCTCGTTGATTTGGTCCACCGTGCGGCCGGTAGCGACCAGAAGCTTCTGGTCGGGGATGTCGGTGCCAAAGTAGCAGGGATATTTGAAGGGGGGTGCCGAAACGCGGAAGTGGACTTCCTTTGCTCCGGCGTCCCGCAGCAGCTTGATGATGCGGGCGGAGGTGGTGCCGCGCACGATGGAGTCATCCACCAGCACGACCCGCTTGCCCTTGACGGTGCTGGTCACGACGTTCAGCTTGATGCGGACGCTGTTCTCGCGCTGCTTCTGGCTGCCCTGGATAAAGGTGCGGCCGATGTACTTATTTTTAATAAAGCCGATGCCGTAGGGAATGCCGCTCTCCTGAGAGTAGCCAAGGGCGGCGTCGAGGCCGGAGTCCGGCACACCGATGACCACATCGGCCTCCACGGGGTGTTCCTGGGCCAGGAAGCGGCCTGCCTGCTTGCGGGCCTCGTGCACCGAGCTGCCCTCGATGATGCTGTCCGGGCGGGAGAAATAGATGAACTCGAACACGCACATCTGGGTGTCCGGGCGGCCGCAGTGATCCTTGATGCTCCGCAGCTCACCGGTCTTGGTGTCGGCAATGACGATCTCGCCGGGCTCCACGTCCCGCAGCAGGGTCGCGCCCGCAGCATCCAGCGCACAGCTCTCGCTGGCAAAGACGTAGCCGCCGCCGGGCAGGGTGCCGATGCACAGAGGGCGGTAGCCCCGGGGATCCCGGACCGCAATGAGCTTGGTGGCAGACATGATCACCAGACTGTATGCACCCTCCAGCACATCCATCGTCTTGCTGATGGCAGTCTCAATGCTGCCCATCCGCAGGCGGTTGCGGGTGATGAGGTAGCAGATGACCTCGGTATCGGAGGAGCCGTGGAAGATGGCACCCTCGTTCTCCAGCTGACGGCGCAGCTCCAGGGCATTGGTCAGGTTGCCGTTGTGGCAGAGGGCCATGGTGCCCCGGCCATGCCGGACGATCATGGGCTGGGCGTTGGCCCGCACCCGGCTGCCGGCCGTGGCATAGCGGACATGGCCCGTTGCCATGTGGGCCGTGGGGGTGGAAAGACTGCCCAGCACGGCAGGGGTGAACACCTCGTTCACCAGGCCGAGGTCGCGGTGGCCCTGGATGACACCGTCATCGTTGACCGCAATGCCGCAGCTCTCCTGCCCGCGGTGCTGCAGTGCATACAGGGCGGAGTAGGCGGCAGCGGCCACGTCCTCAGTGCCCGCCCGGGCATAGATGCCAAAAACGCCGCATTCCTCGTGCAGCGGATATGCAAAATCAGACATTGGTTCTCCTTACAACTCTTTCAGTTCGTTCTGCAGCTTTTCTTCCTTGGCTGCGATCTGCTGTGCCATGGATACGCGCTCAGCCTCCAGCTTTTCCGCCAGTGCGTCATCGCTCAGGGCCAGAATTTCAGCAGCCAGCCATGCGGCGTTCTTGGCACCGTTCAGAGCCACCGTTGCCACCGGGATGCCGCTGGGCATCTGGACCGTGGCCAGCAGCGCGTCCAGACCGTCCATCGCGCCGCCCTTCATCGGGATGCCGATGACAGGCAGGGTGGTGTTGGCGGCAAAGGCACCGGCCAGATGGGCCGCCATGCCCGCCGCGCACAGGATCACACCAAAGCCGTTGGCCCGGGCATTTTTGGCAAAATCCGCGGCCTCGGCAGGGGTGCGGTGGGCCGAAAGGATGTGTGCCTCAAAGGGGATGTCCAGCGCCTTCAGCTGGGCACAGGCCCCCTTTACCACCGGCCAATCACTGTCCGAGCCCATGATCACTGCAACTTTCCGAATCATATCCGAACCTCTCTTTCTCCGTCTGCAAAACAAAAAAAGCTGTGGTACACCTGCACCACGGCCTTTATTTCTGCGTATGCTCTTCCAGCGCTTTGCACAAAGCTGCACGATGCCCCTGAACAGCACGAATGGTGTTCTGTTCTGTGAAGCCCGACAGCATCTTCATCTTTGAAGTTCCCCTTTTGCTCTGCGCTTTTTCAGGCGGCACCCGGCATCCGCCGGGGTACCGTCCCTGTACTACATACAGTTTACGGCAAAAATTCCACTTTGCAAAGGCCCTTGGGGCAATTTCTCCCTTGTGTTCTCCCGCGTCAAAAAACTTTCAAAAGTTTTGTGCAGTTTCGACACCGTATTTCTTTTTAAGTATGACTTTTTTAGAGAATATAATAAAGCAAGTTTTATCTCACTGGGACAGGCCCCGCTCTGTACAGTCTCTCCGTCATTGCGTTGGCAGTAAGGGCGTTTTAGCTTAGAAGATGATCTTCGCTGTTGCTGCCCTTGCTGCCCGGATGAGGTCGGCGGGTGCGCAGCACACCTGCGTACCAATGCGGCCGCCGGAGACATAGACCTTTTCCTGAGCCAGCACGCTTTCATCAAACACGGTGGTGTACTGCTTTTTCATACCCACCGGGCTGCAGCCGCCCCGCACATAGCCGGTGACCTTATTGATATCGGCCACATGGATCATGGCTACGCTTTTTTCGCCCACGCTGCGGGCAGCGGCCTTCAGGTCAAGCTCTGCCGCCACCGGAATGACGAACACAAAGTAGTTTTTGCTGCTGCCCTGCGTTACCAGCGTCTTATACACGCAGGCAGGGTCTTCGCCTATGCTGGCGGCTACGGTCACGCCGTCCACCGCCACCCCCTCCTCGTGGGGGTACTCGTGGGCGGTATAGGCCACCTTTTCCCGTTCCAGAATGCGCATTGCGTTGGTTTTAGCTTCTTTTCCCATTGTTATTCCCTCTTTGATTCTATTGAACCCTCTCAGGCCGCTTCGCGTCCAGCTCCCCCGAAAGGGGGAGCTTATGCGCGGTAACCGGCAGATTCTCTTTCCCCGGGAAGTAATACCCCATGGAAAGCAGTAAAAAGCTCGACCTTTGGGTGTGCAGTCATTGCACAACAATGACTGCGCGGGTTCTTTTTTATTTTACCATTTTTTCGGAAAAAATTCAAAATTTCTCTTGACTTCAGTTTCATGAAGTGATATCATAGCGTCACGCACTTCAGAGTACTGAAGTTTGACACTGCAAGCTGCGGCAAAGGAGCCGGTCTCCCTCGCCGTTTCACAGGATAGAAAAAGGCAAAGGAGACAAAATACTATGATCATCGTACTCAAACAGGATGCCCCCGACGTACAGGTGCGCGAGTTCTGCCACGAGCTGGAGGATATGGGGCTGCAGATCAACGATTCCAAGGGCAGCGACACCCATATTCTGGGTCTGATCGGCGACACCAAGGCCCTTGCAGAGAGCTGGGTGCTGGCAAACCCGGTGGTGGAGACCTGCCGCCGCGTGTCCGAGCCCTACAAAAAGGCCAACCGCAAGTTCCACCCGGACGACAGCGTTATCGACGTGGAGGGCGTCAAGATCGGCGGCGGCAACTTTGCGGTCATCGCCGGGCCCTGCAGCATCGAGAGCGAGGAGCAGATCACCTACTGCGCCCAGCGGGTAAAGGCGGCGGGCGCTTCCCTGCTGCGCGGCGGTGCATTCAAGCCCCGCACCTCCCCCTACTCTTTTCAGGGTATGCGCAGCGAGGGTCTGGACCTGCTCAAGCTGGCGCGCCGCGCCACCGGTTCGCCCATTGTGACCGAGATCATGAACACCGAGCACCTGCCCCTGTTTGAAAACGTGGACCTCATTCAGGTAGGTGCCCGCAATATGCAGAACTTTGAGCTGCTTAAGGCCGTTGGCCGCCAGAAAAAGCCGGTACTGCTCAAGCGCGGCCTTGCCAACACGCTGGAAGA
>OGQT01003397.1_pt1 | contig 10205 bp, 10 predicted proteins | sample 1553261 | NCBI WGS metagenome assembly OGQT01 (sample SAMEA2579992, study PRJEB22360) | human gut metagenome | biome: human gut; feature: human-associated habitat; material: faeces | place: Denmark | collected 2008/2010
ACAGTCGATTTTCTCGTCTGTCCTGTGGGTGGCTTATTTAGTTTTGCTGTGTACTGTTCGATAAAGTGAAATTATTTATCTAAAGTCTACAGGCACATGGCAATATGGCTCCTGTGTGAAATCCAGATTATCGGGTTGTTCATCAACTAATTCTCCATTCCATTCAAGTCCAGTCTGGAAGCCATTTGCAATAGCTTTTGCTTCCATTTTTGTTAAGAGTAACGCCGTATCTCGGTTCACATCTTCTTCACTGCACTTTGACGGACTACCATAATTATCATAATAATAGCTCGGCTCGCAAAGCCAGTACACCATTTTGGCGGTAACTATATCGCAAGCCGGATTCATTACAATCTGTTCAACTGTAAACATTCCATCGTCATAATTGTAATCTGCAATCATATAATGGAGTTCTTCGGCAGATGTGATATGCGCGAATAATTCGGCAATCTCCTTTTGGTAAGCCTCAAACCCTATTTCTCTCTGGCGACAGAAACCTTTGTAAAATTCTTCATCTTCACTTCCTTCCATTTCCTCGTCAAACTCATCTTGTTCCATATCGAAATAGTATTCATCTCCGGCACAAGACGCACGCTCCATAAGAGCATCAAGTTCTTCTTTTCTTTCTTCTGAGCATACAAACGACCTGTGCCATAATAAGATATCAGAGGAAGAACTAATGACTTGTCTCCTGTCATAATCCTATTTTGTGCTTCCTTTGATATAGTCGTTAATTCTCTCGCTTCTTTGACTGTAGTATTTCCATTCTCAGAATTCAGAGAACGTACCCATTTCACAGCCTGATTATCTAAACAGTCACCTACGCTGTCAATGCTTACCGGAAACTGATGCTGTGGATCAACAGTACCATTAAGGTTATGGAATTCATATCTTGCATCATCTTTTGAAATCCCCCTGCTTACGCCACCATCAATACCAAGTAAAAATGTACTGACCGCAACTGCAACTGCGTCCAATATTGCAGTCTTTCCTGCTCCATTCTTTCCGACAATCAATGTGATATGATCATCAAAATCAATGTCTGCTTCTTTGAAACATCTATAATTTATTATTTTAATATTTTTAAGTTTCATTGAATTGTAACCTCATTCTTTACACTATAATTTACCAATAAATCAGTTTTTTAATTACCTTCATTCATTTTGCAATTGTTAATATTCTTCACTTCATCACAGTTATAACACATCTAACAATCCAAATCATCAACTAAATGCCAATATTATGAAATCATTGATCCGCACTACTTAATAACGCTCTTTTATTATTTTCACCCAACCAGCTTATAATTTCCTGTTCCAATTTACAATTGTTTTCCAGCATAAATTTCATAACCGCATCATAAAATTGAATATCAATCAATGTTTTAGCTTTTACAATGTCATTCTGTTCAAGCGGCTTACAATATTCACGATATTTTATCAATTGATCTATATCCATATATAACGGAACAAATGTAATCCCCGTCTTTTTTATCAAATTTCTCAATATAAAATACCCATCAGGATCAATATCTCCAAAATGAAACCATGAAACATCCCTATTGTTTTTAGCTATCTCCATCAAAAATCTTTGCTTAGCGGTATTGTGATATCCACTCAGATATATGAATGTAGATTCAATATCATTTATTCTGTTATACGAAGTAAGATTTTCAACCGTAACGATTTGTTTAGAATATACTTTTATCTTTTCAACTCGATTAATCACATTTGACAAAATAGCTATCGGAATATCTGGCTTTACTACAATTGAAGTGCCATCATAATAAAACAGCTCTACGTCTCCTTTGAAATAAATGTAGGACGGATTCGAATAAACCTGATATTCCTCAAGAATTACTCTTTCCCTTTTCTTTTTATCCAAAGTAGATAAATCAACATCTAAACATCCATACTCTTCAATAATATTACATATTCGTGATCTATAGCTTTTTTCAAAAAGTTTTGTATCACCCAAAACTGCTACCGACAACTCTCGTTCCATAATATCCGTATTATTTTTGAATATATATTTTAGCAATTTCAAAATATTTTTTGCAACATCTAATGGATACTTTGCATTTTTATAATCATTGAGTCTGTCCATTTCATTCTTACAGTATGCGTCAATAATTTGATCAATGCCTAAATATTGTGAATACATTTTCCTTTCTTGTTTACGTTTTTCTGTAATATCTTCTCGCTTCAGGACTAAATATATCTCTTTTAAAGAATCAGTGTTAAGTTCAATTTTAGAAATCACTGCTGTACCGTTTATATAATTTAAAAACACATAGTCACGATTAGCTCTATAATTACTATTACTTGATAATGGATTAAAAAAATTATTAGGGATAATATCAAATATGCTTGCCACTGTACTCCCCCTCTCTCTTGATTACTAATAATTTCTTTGCCAAAACCATACTCCACTAGTTTCTTTATTTCTGAATGAACCATTTCCACCGCAGTTCAAACCACATCCCATTTTATAATCCTGCTTAAATAATTACTTTTCATCCCTATATCTCCGCTGATAATAGTCCATCGTTCGGTAATCGATCACGTCTTTCATCTGCTCTACAAACACCGGATTACCAACCACATCCTTAAGTTCATCCCTAAGCGCCAGCACACATTCTTCTTTTTTGATGAAAAATCCTTTCCCGGACTCCTGCAGGAAATGAACCGGCATCTGAATTATCTTCTTTATATGCTCCTTATCTGAAATAGCAATAAACCTTTCATAATTAATTCCTGATTCCAAATCTTTCCAATTAGTGCCAGTTGAAAAGAATTCTTTCCAGCTATCCAGAAGCTGCTGCTCCGTGACCTGCATGAGAATCTTTCCATGATTATAAAAAGCCATAAGTACAGGCATCTTATATACCTTTGACATGCTTGTATTCTCTATCAAGCTGATAAACTCATTTCCTATTCCATGATAAATTTCTTTCTCATCATCAGACAGCTCGTTTATGCCATTCTTGAAATCCAAATATCTCTTGAAAGGGTTTTCTTTAGAGTGCGTTACTGCCATCTGGTATACATCATCTTCCATATATGTAAAAAGCTCCAGTCTTGACGGTGCCTTTTCAAGCAGATCTTTAACTCTGAAATATTCATTTATGATCTTATCTTTCAGCTTCAATCGCCTCTTATCCATCTCAGAAAAAAGATCTATAAGTCTCATATCAAAATCTATCTGACAATCATCCGGGAAATCTGAACGATCCGCCGGATCGTATGATCCTCGTTCTAATTTGGAACTGCCTGTAAGCAGATAACGAACACTGCCCGCCTTTTCATAATTGCCTATGAAGTCCAGTACGTTCAAGTATTCCTTTCCTTTGCTTTTTCTCAGTCCTCGTCCAAGCTGCTGCAAAAATACAATTGGCGACTCTGTAGGTCTAAGGAACATAACCATATCTACAGAAGGTATGTCAACACCCTCATTGAACATATCCACGGAGAAAATCACACGTATTTCCCCATCAGTCAATTTCTGTATAGCCACAGATCTCTCCTCAGCATATTCACTGTTTGAATTACTGTAAACAGCAACCGACGGTATTCCCCTCTTACAGAATTCCTGCGCCATTTCCTCTGCATGCTCTCTGGAACAGCAAAATCCCAGAGCACGCTTTGAACCATATTTACGATAATATTTGTAAATAAGATCATGTCTATATACATTTCCTATATAAGTTTCATTCAGTTCTTTTTCATCATACTTGCCGCGCACTATATGAATTCCAGAATAATCCGTATTGTCATATATTCCATAATAATGAAATGGAACCAACATCCCCTTATTGATAGCTGACTTCAAAGAAATCTCATAAGGAACGTTATAATCACATATCTCATATATATTTTTGCCATCCATACGTTCCGGTGTGGCAGTAAGCCCTAACAAAAATTCTGATTTGAAATATTCAACGATTCTTCTATATTGATTATTTACCGAATGGTGAAATTCGTCCACCACTATATAATCAAAATAGTCTCTGGAGAAATACCTCTCATTCAAATATTCACTTCTTCCAAGAGTTGCAACGGATGCAAATATCACTGATCTGTCCGTACTTTTTTCCGTGCCATTAAAGAATCCATAGTCATCCGAATTTCTTACATTGTGAAACGAAACTGCTGCCTGTTTCAATATCTCCTCTCTGTGCGCCACAAACAGTACCCTCTTAAAAGTTTTTGAATCAAATGCTGCAAGGTACGTCTTTCCAACTCCTGTTGCCGCAACAACAAGAGCACGCTTTGCACCTTCCAGTCTAGTATGCTCCAGAGCACACAAAGCCTCTATCTGTGCACATCTCGGTTCATACATAACCCTTACATTGAGATCCTTATCATCCGCTTCCACATCATAACGATCAAGGTCTTTTGCCACTGCCGGTCTATGCCAATTTTTTGAATATCGTTTCAGTTCTTCGTCATCAATTACTATCGAATGATTGTAAAACAGATCCTCAAATGTACCAAAAAACTTCTCATAACTTTCCTGATCAGAATCACTTCTGAACCTGTAATTCCATTCAATTCCCGATGTAAGTGCACTTCTCGAAATATTTGAAGAACCCACGTATATTTCACTATAATTTTTATAATGGAATATATATGATTTTGGATGGAATGACCTATTCTTTTCGTTATAGAATCTCAGATCAATCTGCTCTCCAAGTTCTCTCTTGATCATGTAAAGTGCTGATGGCTGTGTGATTCCCAGATAATTACCGGTCAAAATCCTGATCTTTGCACCTCGCCTCAGAGCCTTCTCAAGATCTTTCACGATCATTTTTACCCCTGACTCCATCAGAAATGAAACAATTATATCCACACTCTCTGCGCCCCTAAGGCTCCTTGACAGCTGGTAATAAAGCTGCATTCTTGCATCTTTATCCCCAGTCATCACATCAGTGCGATAATATTCCTGATATTCAAAATTTATTTTTTCTGCAAAATCAAATTCAGCCATGCCTCATTACCTCTTCCTGGTCGTACATCTTCTGTAACCCACTCGCTCTTCAACCTTATACTTGGTATATCCTTTATGAAGTTTGAAAATGATGTCTCTGTAAAATCGACAAAGAATCTGCCATGCCTATCACCCTCAAATTCTCCATATTTAAAAGATGTATAGATGATACCATCTGGCTTCAACGAACAGGTCATCTTCTGAAATACATCTTTCAATTCCTTTTTAGGCAAATGCAGAATCGACGAACATGCCCATATGGCGTCATATCGTTCATGCTCATCCAAATCCTGAAAAAGCATATTTCTTACTTCTATTCCTGTATATCCTGATGCAATTCTGCACAGTTCTATCGAACCGTCAATTGCCTCAACCCGCATACCATGTTCTAGAAAATATTTCGTATCTCTTCCCGAACCACATCCAAAATCAAGTATTAAATCACCTCTGTTAAGCATTTTCAGAAATCTATTCTGATTCTCCTGAAAATCAACATTCAAAGTACCTGCTGTAAAATCAGCAGCATTGCAATTGTAATACTCCAAAGTCATGTTTGTACTGTTCATCTGATATTATTGCACTCCATTTATTTAATAGTTTCGTTCAAATTTATATAGAATTATTATACTTTGTTATATTATAACATTCAATTTTATTATGGTCTTTTTTACTTCCGCAATTCTATGCGTCTACTATTTTCTACTACATACATCACGCCAAATAAAGTGATAGCCATCTGGGTACTTTAATATCCCAGACGGCTATGTCTATACTTGAAATTATATATTTAATTCGAAGTGTAGTATAAAATATCCTACCAATCCCCATCTCCCTCTTCATAATCATCCTCTATAGCATCGTCCACACCATCAGCATAATCTGAATCTCTGTTATATCTGTCATCATCATAATCCCCGTCCATGTACACGTCATCATATCCATCATCGTATGACTTGTATGGATTGCCAGATGTATTATTTTTATATGAATTGTTATCCTTCCAGGCTCTGGTAGTAGGTTCTTCCCTTGTAGTAACACTGGTCGTGGCTCTCTCAGTTGTCTTTGTCGAAACTTCAGTCGTACTTTCTGTCGTGGTCCTTGTGATGCTGCTATATGAATTCTTATACGATGAGTTTTCATATGGTTTATGTAAAAAACAGTAAGCACTTCCTGATGACCGTTCATTATTGCATCCTGATTTAACGCACTTTGATTTGCTTGCATCCACTGCACTGCCGATGATATACAAGATACCTATTATAATCACAACAAATAAGATCTTTCCGCCAACTGAATTGTTCTTCATACAACCCACCTCTCTCTTTTATAATAGCCATCCAGGCATATGCCTCAGTTGGCTATTGACAATAATTAACTACTTCCACGTAGATATACTTATTATATCTTTTTATTTACCGGACAGTCCATCATCCGTCACTTCACATATCGCACTGCCATCAAGTATAAACACTATCTTCGCCTTAGCCTTTTTGCCTATCTTATCATACAGTCTTCCGGCACTCATTGATTTTCCCTTGACTGTATATGAACTGTTTGCCACATAACCAACCTTGCCAAGGCCTTTGATTTTCACCTGTATTGCTTCCTGGTCATATTCATTATCAGGTTCCTTAACAAGTTTTACCTTCATGCCCTTTTTCATATACTCGTTTCCATAGTAGTGATTGCATCCTGCAATCGTAAAATATTTCTTACTCATAACTTATGTCTCCTTTCAGATTTGGTAATTTATCACTTAACTGATTTCATTTCCCTGTTTCTGAACCCAGATTATCATAAGCAATGTACGGAAATTCTCCCACCGCGCACTTTGTGAACGTTCCTTCTGTCTTGAAGAGTGTCCCTCTGTCACAAGGAGCGTCACCTGTCTTTATGCTACTCGTGACACGGGGACACTCCTCGTTACAAAAGGAACGTCCCCACTACTACTCATGATAGATATGCCCAACATATTATGGCTTTATAAAATAAAGAGCTGCGCTTCTTTAATGAAACGCAGCTCTTATGCTTATATTTTTATTATAAAGACGAAATGCACTGTGAATATGCCCCAATATTTAGTCAAGAACACATTCCACAACAGCACAAGGCGGAATATTCAGCTTTAAAACATTATCCTTGATGACTGCCGTATGCTCGGTAATGCTCACCCTGTCGGGACAGTCGAAGTCGTTATAGCTGTGCGCCTCGTTTGTAAGTATCCTGCACGAAACCGATGATGCTTTAAATCCGAAAATGCTGCATTCAACAGCAGCCTCTTCCGTAAGCGAACAGTTTGCGGCGGTAACGGTCATACTCTTTTCGTTCACCGATGCGGAAACCGAGATCATCGGAGCATTTTTGCCTTCCGACATATTTTCGTTCTGCGTATAGCAGTAAACTGCCTCGTTGTTTTGGTGTGTTTTAAAAAGGTCGAAAACGTGATATGTAGGCGTTTTTATCATCTTATCGTCCTCTGTAAGAATGACCGATTGGAGAACATTCACCGCCTGTGCAAGGTTTGCCATTACAACACGGTCGCTGTGTCTGTTAAAAACATTCAGCTCTATTGCAGCAACGATAGCATCACGCATAGTATTCTGCTGATATAAAAATCCCGGGTTCGTACCCTCTTCTACCTTATGCCAACAGCCCCACTCTCCTATTACAAGTCCTATTTTCTTTTCGGGATCATAGCGATTCATTATCTCCGAATGTCTTGTGATAAGCTCATCGGAAAAGTTCGCTGCAGCGATAGTTTTATAATAAAGCTCATCGTCAAAATCGGTGGCTGAATCCATTTCGGGCCATACGGGCATCGTATAATAATGCAGGTCGATAGCATCAACATTATTGCTGTCAAGATTTTTCATCATGACTTCTGTCCAGTTATAGTCGGCAGAGCTTGGACCGCAGGCTATTCTGTAAAGTCTGTTTCCCGAATAATTGTGGCAAAACGTCTGATACCTTTTATAAACGTCGGCGTAATATTCGGGACGCATATTTCCTCCGCAGCCCCAGTTTTCATTGCCGACACCGAGGTATTCGAGTTTCCACGGCTCGGCTCTGCCGTTCTTCTTTCTCTGCTCTGTGAGAGGCGATTCCGCATCTGAGGTCATATATTCTATCCATTCGGACATTTCACGAACACTGCCGCTGCCAACATTGACGTTTATATAAGGCTTGCAGCCAACAAGCTCACAGAAGCGCATAAATTCGTGTGTACCGAAAGAATTATCCTCCGTAACTCCGCCCCAGTTCGTGTTCACGATCTTTCGGCGCAAGGCTTTTTCACCGATACCGTCCTGCCAGTGATATTCTTCCGCAAAGCAGCCGCCAGGCCAGCGGAAAACGGGAGCTTTTATATTTCTGAACGCCTCGATGATATCATTCCTTATTCCGTCTGTATTCGGAATAGGTGAATTTTCACCCACATATATACCATTGTAGATACATCTTCCGAGATGCTCGGAAAAATGTCCGTATATCTCGGGAGAGATATGTCCGAGCCTGTCGTCTGCATTTATTACTATTGATATTTTTTTCATATTATACCTCCGCTGCATACTGAATTATTATATTATCAGTGTAAGTCTTTGACTTTGGTATTGCAATGACTTATAATGTTATTATACTAACCATTCGTACTTTGAGGTGATGATATGATAAATATAAACACAGTCTGTCAGAACGTAAGACACAAAGGGAATTTTGAAATATGCAGACCGGATGGTTCGGGAGATGATCTTCTTGTTATCTTCAAGACCTCCGCTGTTCTGATACAAAACGGTGAAGAAATAACCGTTTCTCCCGACAGCCTCATTTTATACAGCAAGGGAACAATGCAGCATTACAAAACTCTGTGCGGAAGTTATGTTAATCACTTTGTCCATTTTGATACGGACGATACCGAGCTTATGAATGGGATAAAAACTGACACGCTTATCACCTCGGCGGATATTCCTGCAATTGAAGAGCTGCTTACGATATTATGCCGTGAAAATGTAGCCGATTCGACCAACAGGAAACAGTACGAAAATATGCTTATGCAGATGATACTTATGAAAATATCCGAAAGCAGCATAAATCCTGACAGCGATAAAAGCCGCATTTCCGCTCTTGAAATGCTCCGCACCGATATTTACAGCAATGCAGGGAGCTACAGCAATATATATCAGCTTGCTGAAAAAATGAATCTGAGTCCGTCATATCTTCAGGCAATATACAAACGGAAATTCGGGATAAGCTGCTATGAAGATATTTTATCCGCAAAGATCAAGACAGGACAATATTATCTTTCGACCACCGATATGACCGTTAAGGAAATATCCGACCTCTGCGGATACGGAAATGAGATATGCTTTATGAAGATATTCAAAAAAAGAACAGGGATCACACCGAGTGAGTACAGGAAAATTTCCAAGAATGATAATTTGAAAAACAACTTTATATGGTAAGGAATAAACTTTTATGATGAATTTTTTTGAACATTGCGCAGATATTGCTTCGGTTGGCATAATTGTTGATTTTACTGAAGATACGGAAACATATATCGTCGGCTCTCCTGCTGATATTAAGGCTTGGGCGTACAGCGGCTGTCCCCGAAAAGCTCCGACAGGAATTATGTGGCACAGCAACAAACTTGGCAATCTCGTCAAGGATAGTATCCGAATACGCCAATATCGTTAAAAACTATATAATACACTTTCTGTTATCAAGTTTTCTCACTTCATCCGGTGTAAACAACTCTCTTCCAAGAACATCGTAGTTTCTTGAAGAACTCCCCTGCCTACCTCTTGTCTCTCCACTTGACTTTTTGTCTATAGTTCCTTTGCCTAGTAACTCTGAAACATACTTATGTGTACTCTGTTCGTTGCCTCTAAGATAAATGAATGTATCGCAGTTACCCGGGATAGTCTCCCACGTATCTTTGAACAGAGCCTTTAACTGGGCAAAAAAGCCAGTCTGGAATTTGCACTGATAATAATAGAACGAACGGTATCTCCGGCACCTCTCATACATTTGTTATACTGCTTTACCGCCGGATGATTAGCTCCAAGAGGATTGTTCTCCTGTAAAAACTTCATTCTTGTATCCAGTTTTGACGGCTTACCCTGCTTTCTCCCAGAACGGATCAGATGGGGTGGCACCTTTAGGTGTCGTGTTGGCAATCAGGCAACATCTGCTTCCTGCAAAGCCATTGCTTCTCTTGCAAT
>OGQT01003405.1_pt1 | contig 10186 bp, 8 predicted proteins | sample 1553261 | NCBI WGS metagenome assembly OGQT01 (sample SAMEA2579992, study PRJEB22360) | human gut metagenome | biome: human gut; feature: human-associated habitat; material: faeces | place: Denmark | collected 2008/2010
GCTCGCTACAGCTTGAATCCCAGAACGGGTTACTCGGCGCTCTTAAAAGCGCCGAGTAACCCGCCAAAAAGGGACAGGTTCATCTTTGGCAGGTTAATCTGGGCAAACGCCGGACAACCATTAGGTGGCCCGGCGTTTGCCCCGCTTTGCTGGGGATGTCTGTCGTTCAGTGCTCTTACTGGCCAGTCCAGTGTTGCGCATAGCTTTTAATTTCTTCGGTAAAACCGTCAAGATCGTCGAGGGTAATCACGCTGTCGATAAGCAAATTGGCTATCTCACGGTGCATTGTACTGCGGCGAAGGTCGTTCACCAGCACTCCTGAGGACAGCTTATCCCTATCGATACGCTCTTCTAGCGCCCAAAATCTACTGGACGCTTCGCTGTCGCCGTTCAGCATCTCAACGTACTGGCCGATGAGCTTTTCCATATAACGTTCTTGCCATTGAGGAAGCATTTTCTTAAACAGCTTCCAGTCGCTTTCGGCTACGTCGCGCATATGTCCTCCGCTCGTCAAACGGGCTTTCCATTTGCCTTTCATTCTATTTGGTTTTCGCTCGCAGGCGTGGATGAGAGGCTCTCTTTAGCCTTCGAGATTGGGCTTGAATGATCCGTTGCCACAAAATGGACCTATCTACTACGTTTGCTACCACACCCTCGACCATGACAAAGATTGTAAAAATAAAACCGCAGGTAGAAAGCTTGCCAGTTTTCGAAAAAAGCGGGTATGGTCGGCCCCTTCGGGCTAAACGTAGTAAATAGGCCCTTTTCTTGGCGCGCGGTCAGCTCAATGCTTATCTCCGTGCCGGAACTGACCCAATTGTTTGTTAGTTGCGGTGATATAGGGACTGTTTGGCGCTTTGGAGCCTCAAAACAGTCCCTATATCACCGCAACTTGGAAGGGACGGGCGGTGTCGGATGAGTGGCGCTGGCGGGTTAGGGCGGTTTAGGCCTGTTTGCGGTGCTTCCATTGTTTGCGGCACCAGTGCATAAGCGCTTTTACGATGGGAATCGTGATGAGGATGACCCATGCGGGATGGGGCTGTCCCAGGCAGAACCACATGTAGAGGAACCAAGTTATGGCAGCTGCCGGGTAGACGGCGTCGACAAGCTTTGACAGATGACGTCGGTCGATGAAATCGCCAAGCGCGTAGTAGACGGGAATCAAAAAGACGAGGAAAAGTCCCGTAGTCCACACGCCGCAAATAATGCCGAGCGCCAGATAGGCGAGGGCGACAAGCACGGGGAAGGGGAACTTATTCCACGCGCGACCGAGCTTGGTGTGGAAATGCTTGCCATGATGGTCGAGCTTGTCGCGCGCCTCTTTCCAGCTGGAGAATTGTTCGCCGTCGATAACCACGGTGCCATCGGCATTGGTGTGCACGCTGTGCCCGTCGTCCTCTAGCGTGTCAATATGTACGCCGCCCGGCCCCACGTGCACCTCTTCACCCTTGCGGTCGTTGGTCACATGGATGCCGCTCCAGCCAACATGGACTTCCTCGCCTTTATTGGGATCAATGACGTGGATGCCGCGCGCGAGGGAAATATCGACAAGTGGTTTGTCGCCGCAATCGGCGTGCTCAGTAGAAGCCTCAACCTCGTCAGCCACATCCGCCGTCTCGGTGTCGGCACTGCCGTCCTCAAGGTCGTCGGCATCGCTAGCCGCTTCCCCATACAACAGCTCGTCCAACGACACGCCATACAGTGCGGCGAGCGCAATAAGGTTATCGGTATCGGGTGAGGATTCGCTGCGTTCCCATTTGCTGACAGCCTGGCGACTTACGCCAAGCTGAGCAGCAAGCGCCTCTTGGGAAAGACCGGCAGCTTTGCGGCGATCGACGAGGCGATGTGCCATCGCAAGATCCATGACAGTTCCTTTCATGTGGCGACCGTAATCGAATGAGCCGAGTATGCCGAGAACAACCGGTAGCGACCACCATTTCTAGTTAGAATCTGCCCCAACCCTACCGCAACTACGAGTAGCAACCCCTAATGGCCTGCCATTTCATGACAAATGTCAGTACGCACAACAGCCAAGAACCCTCTCAATATGTTGCGGTGGAATAGTTCCTGTTTGGCATAGCAGAGCCATAAAACAGGAACTATTCCACCGCAACTTACTATCAGGCCACGCACCCGCAGAGTAGCTACGGGTGCCTAGGGTAGGATGCGGCGTGCATTTTTGGGAGTATTCAGCAGCCAAGGGTGCCTGCATACTGGATTTTGGGCGAAAGGCAGGCACCATGGGCCGCATCCTGTAAAAAACGAGCGGCTCTAGAGGCGTTGGGGCTCAGAATCGGGGCTTTCAGCGCAGTTTTGCACTCCCGCCCCCGCGCCCGCGGACCCCGGGATGCTGAATACTCCGGAATTTGCACGCCGCCCCCTGAGGTACCCGTGGACAAGTAGCAACTGCCCCGCCGAAATATGCATTCGACGGGGCGGTTTATGCAATAATGCGGATGTTGGTGCGTCGGTAGCTCGCTACAGCTTGAATCCCAGGACAGGTTACTCGGCGCTTTTGAGGGCGCCGACCATGTCGATCTTGTTGAGGGTACGATTGGTGGCGAGGTTGACGATGATCGTAAAGCCAAAGGAAAGCACCACGGCGAGCACGTAGCTTAGCGGCTCGACCTCAACATCGAAGTACAGCGACGGCATCTGCAAAATGTACGTAAAACTCTCGGCCAGCAAGCCGCCCAGTGGCACGCCCAGCGCGGCGCCAATTGCCGTGAGGATCAACGTCTCCTTGTTGACGTAGTGGTGCACCTCGCCACGGCGGAAGCCCAGCACCTTGATGGTCGCCAGCTCGCGCTCGCGCTCCGAAATATTCGTATTAGACAGCGTAAACACCACCACAAACGACAGGCACGCCGCCATAAAGGTCACGAGCACCACGACCGAATTGATAATCGTAAAGTTCGCCTCGTAGTTCTCCCAATGCTCGGCCGTACTCGAAATCGTAAGCCAACCGTCGCTCTTAAGATTCTTGCTAAACGCAATCTGGTCGGCCGACGAGCCCTTAAGCAGCACAAAGACGCCGTTGAGGCGTGCGCTTCGACCGAACGCGCGCTCATAGGTGCCCTGCGTCATGTAAAGCGTGTTGCCCAGATAGTTGAGCGAGATGTCGCTAACCTTGACCTTAGCGACGTTGAGTGACGAATCCTGGACGTGCGCCGTGTCGCCCGGCTTGATTCCCAGCACCAGCTGCGAGCTCTTGCTTAAATACACGTCTCCGTCACGCAAAGACAGCGGCTCTTTGGACTCATCCTCAAGGCGAACGTAGTCGTCCAGATCGTTCGTGCGGTCATCGGGCACCACGATCAGCTGCACGGTCTCGCTCTTTCCGCCGAATGTAAAGGTGACGTTGTCGGTCATAATCGGCAGCGTCGAAGTCACGGTCACGTTGGAATCATTGGCCGCGCTGCGCTCATCCAATGCCGCGCACGTCTGCGAAAAATCGTCGGGATTGGCGACCGCCAGCAGGTCGTAGCGCGTGATATGCCCGTACTGTTTGGGCGAAAGCGCCACTGACGTGTCGCGAATACCCATACCGCAGATCACAAGCGCCGTGCAGCCAGCGATACCGAAGATGGTCATAAAGGCACGCTTTTTGTAGCGGAACAGGTTACGTGCTGCCACCTTGTTTAAGAAGCCCATGCGGCGCCAGATAAAGCCGATGCGCTCGAGCAGAATGCGCGAGCCGGCGCGCGGAGCCTTGGGACGCATGAGCGAGGCAGGGGTCTCGGCCATCTCATGGCGGCAGGCGATAATCGTAGCGCCCACCACGCCCACGGCAAATAGCGCCACCGACACGAGCGACGACACGATGTCGTACGAAAGCAGCATCTGGGGCAGCGAATACATGTCGTCAAACACCGTAAACAAGAACAGCGGCAGGCCCACAAAGCCGATGATATTGCCGAGCACGCCACCGATCAGACACGCCCACAGCGCGTAGTCCACGTATTTGGACAGGATGCGCCCGCGCGAATAACCGAGCGCCTTATACAGGCCGATGAGCGTGCGCTCCTCCTCGACCATACGCGTGGCGGTGGTGAGGCTGATAAGCACGGCGACGATAAAGAAGATGAACGGGAACACCGTGGCGATGGCCTCAATTGACGAGCTATCGCTCTCCACGCTCGAGTAGCTTGCGATATTGCCGCGGTCCTGGATGTACCAGGTGCATTCACCAAGGTCAGAGAGCTCGGCGCGGGCATCGGCAAACTGCTGGTCGGCGGCGGCACGGCGCTGGTCCAGGTCGGCTTGCGCCTGCGCACGCTCGTCGCTGCCCTCGGCCATGCGATTGATGTTGTCCTGCTCAATCCCAAAGAGCATATTCGCCTGGCGCTCGGCCGCATCCAAGCTTGCCGGCGTGTCAACCGTCAACTCCTGAGCACGTGCCTTCTCACGCTCCTCGCGGATCTTCTCGATATTGCCCTTGACCTTGTTGATCTTTGCCGCGTAGGAATCCGAATAGGAGTTGAGGCTCTTGGCTCCCTCGACGATCACGTGGACCGCGGAGTAGGAAGAAGATGTCGCGGCGTCCTCGCTCACATAGAACTTATAGTCCGCCGCCGAAGCAGCGCGAAAGGCGTTGACTGTCGAGTCAGAACTTACATCAGTGGGGTCGAGGACCTCAGCCGTAATGGTGTAATCGCCCGCGGCAAACTGGTCCTTGGCGCTTTGATTGGACGAGCTCGCGTCATTGGCGGCAAAACTCACCGTATCGCCGATTTTCTTGCCCGATGCCTTCAGGAACTTCGAAGTCACCGCGACTTCATCGGCGCTCTCGGGCAAATCGCCGTTCACGAGCACCGGCTGATCGATGTTCTCCTTGGAGAGACTCTGCACGACCACGCGCTCGCGCGTTGTGCCCACGGCGGTGTAGGCGGTCTCGGTGTAGATGCCCTCGGCCGTTTCGACGCCATCGACCTCTTGTATGGCGTCGAGATCATCGTCAGTCAGGCCATAGGTCGACTGCACGTTAATGTCATAGACATTTTGCTGGTCGAAGTAGGCATCAACCGAATCACACAGGTCCTCGCAACCCGCCTTAAGGCCGCACATCACGCTCACGCCAAGCGCGGTGATGACCACGATTGACAAAAAGCGCTTAAGACTGCCTCGGATTGTGCGGTAGATGCCACGGCGAAAAACCGTCGGCACCATATCGTTTGAGCTTTGGGCAGTGCGGTAGGTCGTAAAATCCTGCTCGCGCTCCGTGTTCTGCGCGTCGCGGCGTAGGCTGTTTTGGCGGTCTTGGTCCATGGGCGCTACCACTCGATCGTCTCGATAGGCACGGGATTTTGCTGGACCGTCTCGCTCTCCACGCGACCGTTCTTAAAGCGGATCAGGCGATCGGCCATGGGCGCCAGCGCGGAGTTGTGGGTGATGATGATGACCGTAATGCCCTGCTTGCGGCAAGTGTCCTGCAGCAGCTGCAAGATCTGCTTGCCGGTTTTATAGTCAAGTGCGCCCGTGGGCTCGTCGCACAAAAGCAGCTTGGGGTTCTTTGCCAGTGCGCGGGCAATGGACACGCGCTGCTGCTCGCCGCCCGAAAGCTGCGCGGGGAAGTTGGCGAGGCGCTCACCCAAGCCAACCTGGCAAAGCGTTTGCTCGGCATCGAGCGAATCAGGGCAGATTTGCGCCGCAAGCTCAACATTTTCGAGCGCCGTCAGGTTGGGGACCAGATTGTAGAACTGGAAGACAAAGCCGACGTCGGCGCGGCGGTATTCCACGAGCTGCGCCTCGTTAGCGGAGCTCACATCGCGCCCGTCCACCGTCACGGTGCCGGAAGTCGCCGTATCCATGCCGCCCAGAATGTTGAGCGCCGTGGTCTTGCCGGCACCCGAAGCACCCAAAATGATGGCGAGCTCGCCGCGCTCGACCGTAAAGCTCGCGCCGTCGAGTGCGTGAATGCGGGCGTCGCCCTCGCCGTATGCCTTGATGACGTCTTTGAATTCGATATAAGCCATCGATCGGTTCCCATCTGGTCGGATAACTCTTTAGTATTACCCATTTCGCACCGACTAAAAAGGGACGGGTTTATTTTGGCAGGTTCTATATGGGGAAACGGCAGCTATAGATGAGGCGCCGGGAAGGCAGAGAAATCATCGATGGGGTCAGGCCGACCGCCAAACACAACGCACGCATCTCAATCTGTCAGCCAAATCATTCGAACAGATGTTCGTTTCTATGATATGATTCCGCTATCTAAGCAGGCCAATACGCAGAAAGGCGGCCAACATGGCGTTCGACTTTAAGAAGGAATGCAAGGAGCTCTACAGACCTGCAAGCAAGCCGAGTATCATAACTGTCCCGCCTATGAGCTACGTTGCCGTTCGCGGAAAGGGCGACCCAAATACCGAAGGTGGCGAGTATCAAAATGCCCTGCCGCTGCTTTACGGCATCGCCTATACCGTCAAGATGTCAAAGAAAGGCTCAAGGAGTATCGAGGGCTATTTCGACTTTGTGGTACCGCCGCTCGAGGGCTTCTGGTGGCAAGACTCCCCGAGCGGCGACATCGATTATGTACGCAAGGACGATTTCAACTTTATCTCGTGCATCCGCCTGCCCGATTTCGTCACTCAGGATGACTTTGACTGGGCGGTCGCGGAAGCCACGGCCAAAAAGAAACTGGACTTTTCTGCCGTCGAGCTGCTTAAAGTTGACGAGGGTCTCTGCGTTCAATGCATGCATACCGGACCCTACGACAGCGAGCCGGCAACCGTAGACGCCATGCATGAATATGCGACCGAGCAGGGCTATGTCCCCGACTTCTCAGACACCCGTTTACATCACGAAATCTATCTTTCCGATCCACGCAAGTGTGCACCGGAGAAACTTAAGACTGTGGTTCGTCATCCTATCAAGCGCGCTGAATAGCGTGGAGCGTCATTTCACGCGCTAGGTTTTAAGCCAGCCAACCAGCCGCCTCCTAGGCTGTCAAGCAATTATCTTGACGCGGCCCGCCGCATCTTATATCCCCTAGGGGAAATTGCGTCCCGTTCTGAAGCCTCAAACTGGGATGCAGTTTCCGCTAGGCGCCCCAAGAGGAAAGTGCATCCCGCTCCGCAGCGTCACGCCGGGACGCACCCTCAGCCCACAGCCTCCTCCGTCGACGTTTCCCCAGATAAAACCTGCCAAAATAAACCTGTCCCTTTTTGGCAGGTTTTAGAGGCGAACGGTGAAGGTAATCTGGTTGCCGTGGCCGCAGACAGAAGCGCTCCCGCCATGGGCCTCGGCAATTGCGCGCACCACGGATAGGCCCACACCCGAGCCGCCTGTCTTGGAGCTACGCGACACGTCCGCACGATAGAAGCGGTCGAACAATCGATTCAGGTCGCCTTCGGGTAGCTCGTCCACGGCGTTCGATACGACAAGTTCGGCGGCCCCCTTACCCTGACCGCGCGAGGCTGCACGCAGGCTTAGCTCAATCACGCTGCCCTCGCTCGCATAGCGCGTGGCGTTGTCCAGCAGCAGCTCAACAACCTGCGCCACTGCCGCGGCATCGGCATGAGCCCGCACACCGCTCGCGATCGACGTCGACAGCCGCTTGCCGCGCGAAACCGCCACCGACTCAAACGGTGCCGCCGCCTTGTCCACGACCTCCGAAAGATCGATCGCCGCCATGGTAAAGCCGGCCGAGCCCTCGTCCATACGCGCCAGAAACACCAGACGCTCCGTGAGCGCCGTCAGCCGCGCGACCTGTTCGTGAATGCTCTGTGTCCACTCGCTCTCGCCGCTCTCAATTTCCTGCACCTCGTTAGCGGCATCAATCACGGCCAGCGGCGTCTTGATCTCGTGGCTTGCATCGGTAATAAAGCGCTTTTGCTTGCTGTAGCTCTCGACCATCGGTCGAATCACCGCGCCCGAGGCGCCCGCCACAATTGCCAGCACCGCCAGCCAGCCAATGCAGCTGATTGCCACGCTCGCGCTCAAAAACGAATGAAAGCTTGCAAGCTCGCGCGAGCAGTCCACGAACACATAGGTGGTCTCATCGTCTTGAACGTCAGTCGTATAGCGATAATTGCCAGAAAAACCCGAGACCCAACCCTTGGAATGCAACTTTGCGGCAATACTGGCGGCGCGCTTGGCACCCACCGCGGCAATGCGGGCCGTATTGACATCGACAACCTGTCCGGCGTCAATCGTCACCGTAAAGTAGCGCGTGTCGAAGGGAGACTCCGCCGTCATGCCTTCGAAATGCCCGATGCGAACGCCCGCTTGGCCATCGCCGGCATCCTTGCCATTAGCGGGATCGTCTTTAGGCTCGTCCCTCCAATCGATACCGTCCTTGCCCGCCAGGATATAGTCCAGGCGAGCGTCGGCCATCTTGCAGACATGCGAATAATTAACGACGTTGATGCCGGCGATGATGAGCGTGAGCACCACGGTCACGGCGCCCATGGCAACGAGGATAAACTTGCGACGCAGGCGGCGGCCCAATGCGTCAGCAGAATTAGCCCGCCCCGTACTACTCGAGGCGGCGTGAAACCACTCCGTCATGCGCTTGCACCACGCGCTCGCGCTCACGCTTATTCGCCTTCCTCGACAACCTCGAGCGAATAGCCCTGGTTGCGCGACGCGCGAATGGCAACGTTGGCACCAAGCGCCGTCAGCTTTTTGCGCAGGTACGAGATATAGACCCACACCACGTTGGCGCCTTCGGGCGCGTCCTCACCCCAAACCTCGAGCATCAGACGTTCGGTGGGCATGCGCGTGCCGGCGTTGCGCATAAAGAGTTCCATAAGCTGAAACTCGCGATTGGCCAGGTGCTCCTCGCCCAAGGGTCCCACAAGCGTGCAAGCCGCCGTGTCGAGGCGCACGTTGCCCACGCTGAGCGTCGTGGCGTCAATCGCCGTGGCAGCACGCGTCATGGCACGAATGCGCGCGAGCAGCTCCTTAGCGGCAAACGGCTTGGTCAGATAGTCATTGGCGCCGGCGTCCAGACCCTCGACCTTATCGGAAACCTCGCTTTTGGCCGTAAGCATGATGATGGGCAGTCGCTTACCGGCGGCGCGCGTACGCTTGAGAACCTCGATACCGTCCATGCCGGGCATCATGATGTCCAGGATTGCGGCGTCATAGTCGTTGGCGAGCAGATACTCGAGCGCCGTCAGACCGTCGAGGGCGGTGTCGACCTCGTAGTCGCTATGTTGAAGAATCGCGGTGAGGGCGCGGGAGAGGCCGGGTTCGTCCTCGGCAAGCATCAGCTTCATAGTTGTTCCTTTGGCGCGCGGCTATACAGATTTCGATATTGCCGATGATAGCGCACCGCCAGCCGCCTTAGCGCAGCCTTAGCTGCTCAACCTGCACGTTTTCAAATACGCAGGATATGGCTTAGCCAAACTTAAGACCCAGATGCCGAGGGCTTGGACGCATACCGAGCGCGAAGGGACAGTGACTCGTCCTTTCACGGCGTCCTAGTTATGCAAAGTGCTCGAGCGTTACTCCTCGTACGCGCCCTCAAGCCGCAGCAGCCACTCCTTGCGGTCGAGGCCGCCGGCATATCCGTTGAGCGAACCATCGGCGGCAACCACGCGATGGCACGGCACAATAATCGAAATGGGATTACGCGCGACCGCGGCCCCCACGGCACGGGGAGACGCAACGGGTGCTTCGTTTCCCGGTACACGATGTCGAGCCGCAACACGCTGGGCGATCTCACCATACGTAGCGACCTCGCCACGCGGGATAGAAAGCAGCTCAAACCAAACCTCGCGCTGAAACGCCGTACCAATCATATGCAACGGCGGCGTAAACCGAGGCTCCTGCCCCGCAAAATAAGCATTCAGCCAAGCCCAAGAACGCTCAAGTACCGACGAGGCAGCACCGTTTGTCGGATTCACCGAAGACATGCCGCCAGCACCAGAAACCGCATCGGCGCCTTCAACATGTTCGGGATCTTCTTTGAGAAGCGTGGAGCCAAAGTGCTCCTGTCCCTCAAACCAAAGCCCCGTCAGACCGCGGCCATCAGCGGCAAGCAAGATTTCGCCCAAAGGCGAGGCAAATGTCGTCGTGACCACCAGCGGCTCCTTTCAAAACTCCGCACCATAATACCGCGAATTGTGCAGACAACCCCAATCGACCCCAAAGTCACCCAAGGCAGCAGGCGTGCAACGCCGCAGCTGCCGCACGAATGCGAGCACTCTTGTTCTTCTGCCATAAGGCTTCTCTCTTTCTC